>Ga0209737_10004305_pt1 | contig 10021 bp, 9 predicted proteins | sample TergutCu122P3_FD_187284 | JGI IMG/M metagenome (GOLD analysis project Ga0209737, IMG submission 187284) | Cubitermes ugandensis P3 segment gut microbial communities from Kakamega Forest, Kenya - Cu122 P3 (SPAdes) (version 2) | ecosystem: Host-associated > Arthropoda: Insects > Digestive system >...
AGCCGTCCGCCAGGCCCATCAGCGGGGAATTTACACTTGGGTTTCCATTGAACCGGTCGTCGATCCTTCGCAGGTACTCATTGTGATGTACCTGCTCAAAGGAAGCGTTGACCTTTGGAAAGTCGGCAAACTCAATCACGACAAAGAGCGGGAAGCCGCCATCGACTGGGCACAGTTCCTTGTTGACACCGAGACACTCCTTGCGGGTGAAAATGTTTTGATCAAAAAGGACTTGGAAAAATTCCGGGGCAAAGGAATTAAACAACCTTAGTAACCAGTCAATCCCCACAAGCCCCCAACCTTATTCCCTTTTTTACGAAAGCAAATTCAATGTCAACATCCAAAATTCACGCGGTCACCGGGGCGTTTGGTTATTCTGGCCGGTACATCGCCCGGCGGTTGTTGCGTGCAGGAAAAACCGTGCGAACGTTGACGAACTCGCCGGATAAGACAGGGGAATTCGAAGGGCGAATCGAAACCTTCCCTTTCACGTTCGATAACCCGGAGCGGCTGGCGGAATCGCTTCGGGGTGTCGATGTCCTTTACAACACCTATTGGGTTCGATTCAATCACCGGCAATTCAAACACGCCGTCGCAGTCGATAACACCCTGAAACTGTTCGAAGCGGCGACGAAAGCGGGTGTTCGCAGGATCGTGCATACGAGTATCACGAATCCGTCGCTCGACTCGCCGCTTGAATACTTTTCCGGGAAGGCGGTGCTCGAAAAAGCGTTAATGGAAACCGGGATTTCGTACGCAATTCTCCGCCCAACGGTGTTGTTCGGCAATGAGGATATTCTCATCAACAACATCACCTGGATTTTACGGCGATTTCCGCTTTTCGGGGTGTTCGGTGATGGGCAATATGAATTACAACCGATTTTCGTCGATGATTTCGCCGCTCTCGCCGTCGAAAAAGGGGCGTCCGCGGAAAATGAAATTGTCGATGCCATCGGACCGGAAACATTCACGTACCGGGAATTAGTCGAAACGATATCACAGATCGTTCTCGGAAAAAAACGACCCATCGTTTCCATCCCTGACGGCGTTGGGCTTTGGGTTGGCAAAGTCATCGGACTGCTGACAGGTGACGTGGTGATTACAAAAGAAGAAATCGCCGGTCTCAAAGCGAACCTGCTTCGTGTCAATGCACCTCCTGTCGGGACAACACGGTTGACCGATTGGCTCCGTGAGCATCGGGAGACCATCGGCAAGCAATACGCCTCGGAACTGGCCCGGCGGAAACGTTGAAACGGTATGCCGAACTCGAAAAACGTATCCAAAGATACGGCAAGACGTTTTATGAAAAATGATTTTACGGAGGTCAACTCAATGCCAACATCTGAAATTCACGCGGTCACCGGGGCGTTTGGTTGTTCTGGCCGGTACATCGCCCGGCGGTTATTGCAGGCAGGAAAGACCGTGCGAACGTTGACGAACTCGTCGGATATGACAGGGGAATTCGAGGGGGTTCTGGTAAAACCAAAAACACAAGAGAACGATACGTTTTCGCTCTCTTGCGTTTGAAGGTTTAGATTTTTACACAGCAAAGTGCCCATTTACGGGAAGGACACCGATTGTTTATCATTCGGCATACAAAGAAGGGCGTAAACCGATTGCTCGATATTGTCACTGATGGTCTGTACGGAACCATCGCACATGACACCGATTACAAGGCCGGGGTGGTTGGATGACGGTCTCGCGAAGCCATATCTTACAATATTAGTGGCCGTGTCCGCCGGTGCCGGAGCTTCACCCTTCCTGGAATTGATCCAGTAAGGACTATCCGTAAATGGAATAATATCAGCCATCTTCGGTACACCGCTTGTCAAAACATTAGGCGGTAGCGTAAAGCCGATTTCGTACTCGAATCCAGACCGGATAATATAATTCGTACCACTATTTTCAACATGTATCCAGCGACCCGCATCTTCATTTTCGGTCAAAAGGAGTGTTTTGCTCGTCCCATCCGCACTGGAAATAAATTCAATGCTCGTATCGCCTGTCCAAGACGCATCCGCAGAGCGTCCACCTTTGCGATCAAAGAATAAAGTCATATCCCTATTGCCATATTCATAAAACAGGCCTGCAGTCGTCCATTGAATGTTACCCGCGTCACGATTTTGTGGACCACAATTGACGATGTAGGAAGTTTGATTCGCATCGAAATTTTTTATGGAACTCGGACATCTCAAGATTTTGACTCTCGAAATATCATTAACATTCCTCCTCATGATATTGTTATAGAGTGCCGTTTCCTCCATATTCTGCAAAATAAGAACGACCCAACTTCTCTCGTCATCGCCAATAAAGGCAGGGAGTTCTGTAGTGACTCCTTTATAGGTCGAATGGGTAAAATTTTGCCTCATCGGCGGGAGTTTCTTTTGCGCCGAATCGTAATTGACAATTGCCAAGCCAATGTTCCTTTGGTTATTCTGGCATTCCAGTCGCCGTGACGCTTCCCGAGCCGCATTGACCGCCGGGAGCAACAGCCCCATCAGCGCACCAATAATGGTAATGACGACCAACAACTCAATGAGCGTAAAGCCTGTCTTGTGATTTGTTTTCATGACTTGCTCCTTTATGATTCTAAATGGATAGTGTTGTTTTGACCTGAAATCGATTGATCCTGTGGTCGATAAAAATTGGAAACGATCCAGACCGCCCCTTTACTCTTGGTATTATACCAACAAGTAACCCGTTTGGGGAAGGGCACCGAAAAAAATTTACCCTTTCCAGTAGCGATACTGTAATTATACTACTATTTTCCACTAAATTTTCAATAAAATCCAGTAAATTTAGGGAAAAAATTTATTTTTTATTGTGGTCAGTGGTCAGCCGTCAGTAGTCAGGATTCTGACCACTGACGGCAGACTACTAACTACTGATGGCGAAAAATTCTGGTCATCCCTTCTTCCAATGAAATCTCCGGGCGAAAATCAAAATCTCTTTGGGCGGCGGCGATGTTAAAATAATGGTGTTGGGCAAGTTGGGCGGCTAAAAACCGCGTCATGGGCGGTTCACCGGGGAGGTTCAGACAACGGTAAAACGCCTCAAGCCCTGTCCCGACGGTCCAAGCCAGGCGGAAGGGGACTTTTCGCTTGACCGGTTCCAGACCTGCGAGTTCCAGGATTTCGTTGATCCATTTCCAGCAGTTCACCGGTTCACCCTGGGAGATAAAATACGCTTTTCCGGCGTTTCGCCCGTGTTCGGCCAGGGCGTTGGCCGCTTGAATATGAGCGGCGGCAGCGTTTTCGACGTAAATCTGGTCCACCAGGTTCTCTCCGTTGCCGACTTGGACCAAGCGGCCCCGCTTGGCACGGTCCAGGAGTCGTGGGATCAAATGTTGGTCCCGAGGACCCCAAATCAGGTGGGGACGAAGCGAACAGGTCCGCAAGTTTTGGCCGTTCGCCTTGAGCACCGCCTGTTCCGCCAGGGCTTTGCTATGAGGGTAATGGGCCAGCCACCGGGTCGGGTACGGTTCCGATTCGTCAACATTTTCCTGAGATTTCCCGCCAAAGACACAACTGGCGGTTCCGGTGTAGACCAGGTACTTGACGTTATGTTCTATACAACCGTTAATCACGGCCAGCGTGCCAAGCGTGTTGGTTTCGTAAAACGGCTTCCACTGGCAATGAATTCCCGGAAAAGCGGCGGAATGGAACACCGTTTCCACCCCTCGACAAGCGGCTTTGATGGCGTTTTCGTCCCGCAGGTCGCCGCGAATCACCTCAACGCCGAGTTTTTCCAGTTCCGGGTACGCTTTTCGCCCAAAACTCCGCACCTTGTCCCCACGAACGACCAACCGCTCGACAATGTACTGTCCAAGGAATCCACCTCCACCAGTTACGAGAACGTTCATAATTAATTACGAATTACGAATTACGAATTACGTAAATAACTACGAATTACTTCGAAAAAGTAATTCGTAATTCGTAATTCGTAATTTGCCATTATTTAAGGCCGCGGCCCAAGGGGGATTTTCGGGTCGTTGTTCCGCTGGAATTGGTGATTCTGCGGGGAGGTAACGGTTCCAGGTTGTTTTCTTCCACTTGGAAGTAATGGAGAAGTTTATGTGAGGATTCTTCACTCGGCGGCATCCCCATCGTTTCCACGGCGTCGGAAACACCAAGCAATACCGACCGTCTGACCCCGTCCCGAATCCAATCGAAAAAGTTAAAGTTCATTATGTATAAGACTCCTTTCTTACGTGAGCGTTAAAGTCGATTAACAGAGCGGAGAGTAGCAAATTGTCCGCTCGCGGTCAAGGGCGAAATATTTTGCCAAATAGCAACCGCTTGGTGTGGGCGACCGGTTAGTGAACTTACATTTTCGAACATGATTTATTGAGTCAAGTTTTCATCAAGTGAGGTCAATGATTTTTTCTGGTTGCGTTCTCGGCTTGAGGAGAGAGGAGTTTTGTAAAACAGGCCGTATAAAAAGCCGCCGTTTGCAAATCATACTCCGTCACCCAATAACGTTGTGTTCCGGCTTTGCGCACAATCAGCACCCAATAGAGCCACAATCGAGTTACTTTCGCTTGCTCCGGCGTCCTCGCTCCTGGGGGACTTTGCATTCCTCCTGTTGAAATCCAAGTACCACTTGTTTTTTCGAGGCATTTTGGTTATATTGTAGAAATCATTTAACGTGTTGTATTGGTGCGTCCTCAGTTCGAAACAATCCTCACTACGCCACAAGGTAACATTTGGGAAATAGTATAGCTACCGGGGAGCCGGACCAGTTGAAAATGGTCCAGAAAAACCAGGGGGCAAAGTTTGGAATGGAACTAACCTTTCGCCAAAAATTATGAATTCGTAATTCATAATTTATAATTCCACTTGTTGTTTTATTTTTCGTTACTTCTTTTTATTTTGATTCCGATTGGGTTCGGATTTGGGCTTGCCGTTTACCTGAAACGGAAGTATGGAAACCGACCGCCACAGGCAGAGGCGAATGAAGCGTCACCAGCCCCGGAGGGGGTTTTGGATATTTTAAAAGAATCCGGTATCGCTCAGGAGTTGCTTTTGGTGAAAAACAATACAGAGGAGAAAGCGAACCCGGCAACCTCTGAAGAGAACAAACTTGATGAAATCCTTCAAGGCGATTCAAATTCCCTTTCTGAAGAACAGGTAACCGAACAACGACCGGAACCTGTCCCTTCCGATCTGTCCGCCGGGATTCAGAATGAATTGCTTGCAAGGGTCTTGGAGAATTTTCGCGAATTTTCACCAGAAGGTCCAAGCGAAGAAGCGAAAAAGTCGGTAGAAGAGGTTCCCAAAGAAGCACTCCCCAAAATCACCAAGAGCACATTTGAAAATATCCCGGTGTATGGGGTGGTGCCGGAGGAGTTGCTTGAGACTCACCTTTGCCTGGACCAGGAGATTTTACCTGACGCCTCGCCAGAGGTTTATGATTCTTTCACGCCTGTTCCTGATACACTATTCAATCGCTTTGAAGTCGATTCACCGCCGGGAGCCGAACAGTTTGTTCAGACCCAGGACGCTGCCATTGCGATTCGGAAAAACAAATAAACTGCGTCCCCCTGCCAAGTGGCGGCGAAAAGCCACTGGCCTGCGTTCCCCTTTTGCCGGCGTTTTTCCGCATCAAACCGAACCCGGTCACTGCCTTTCGTTCCGTTCCCGGTTGCTGTCCGCGACAAGGACGAGGCGGAGACCAAAGTCGCCGTGTTGGTGACTCGATACGTCTCGATACCGGGCGGCGGATCGGCAATATCTTGCACTCACGTACCAACTTCCACCCCGAAGAACATGGTGATCGCTTGGGGTGGGTGATCCCTGTGGGTCAGTCTGGAGGCCGTCCGGGTAAACGTCATACCTGTCCGAACACCATTCCCACACATTTCCGTGCATATCATACAATCCCCAGGCATTGGGCGGGTAGGAACCCGCTCTTGTCGTCTTACCGGAAAATTTTCCTTGCATATTCGTACCATAAGGGATTAACCCGCAGTTTGCCTTGTCGCCATTCAAGACGCTTCCAAAATGAAATGGTGTCGTCGTTCCCGCCCGGCAGGCGTATTCCCACTGCGCCTCTGTCGGTAAAGCAAACCGAAAGCCTGTCGGAACGGCGTTCAGGTCGTTTAACCTTCGAACAAACGGCTGACAATCATTCCAGGAGACCCGTTCCACCGGAAGGTCTTCGCCTTCGAAAGCACTTGGTTCACGTCCCACGATGTCCGCCCACATCGCCTGCGTGACTTGGGTTTCAAGCGTCCAAAAACCACGAGTCAACGTGACGCGATGGAGTTTTTCGTCTTCGCAGTGCCCTTCCTCGCCTGGTGGACTGCCTCTCATAAATGTCCCGGAAGGACACCAACGGAACGGGTACTCCAACCCTCTGACCGTTAGCACCAAGCGGTCACCCGCCACAGCGGGTTCGCTTGCAAGACTGACATCCGACAGCAAGGCGGCGGTGCCGAGTAATAATCCGCTTTGTAAGAATTGGCGGCGTTGCATCATTTTATATCGTTGGCATGGGTGGTCAAAACAAATTACAGAGTGACTTTCATTATAGCAATTCGCGGGTTGCCATTGTGCAAGCGGCCTACGAGAAATTGCAGAAATTTGTAGCAAGCCCCCGAAATGAACAACTGCTGACAAACTCCTGATTACCCTGTAATACGACCGTGAATACCGCCATATTTATCGACACTATCTTGTTCATTGCTTCTCGACAGCATAGAATACCATCATTGTTTTTTTATTTTTCATTTTTCATTTAAACATGGATTCCAAGCCAAAACCCTGGGGTTGTGCCCATTACGGTGTTATTGCGATTATCTGCTTTGCGCTGCTTTGTTACGTCGCCTGGGAGTGTTTTTTCAAGTCGGTGCCGCTTAGGATTTCGCCGGAGACGACCTACATCACCGAGCCGCTCAGTGCGAACGGGAAGTGGGTCGATTACTTCCGGGCGATGGAGCTAAAGCTCTACCCGGCGGAGATGAAAACCGACGACAACGGGGCAAGGATGATCGTCCGGGCACTTGGGATCGGGGAAAATCCTACGCCGGAGTTCGCAGCGATCTATTACGAAAAACTCGGCCTGGATATAAGCGTACCACCGACCCATTTCTTCCTTGAGGCGGACGAATACCTCAGGCGGGCGAAAACCTACAGGCCGGAAATTTACGAGGCACAAAAGAAAAAAATGTATGACCGGTACGTCAAGAAAACGCTTGACGAATTCCGGGCAAATACCGCTTATTCGGAAGAGGAAAAGGAACGTCTCATCCAGGCATGGGAAGCGGAACCGAAAGAAGAAGACGTTCATGGTGCTCCACCGCCCGTGTTCGGCCTTCCAGAGGGGTACGCGGCGTGGGAACCGGAGAGAGACTTTTATAACGGTTTCCGGTGGCCGCCCAGTGGTCCCTGGACGTTTGAGGAGCAGCCGCTTCTGGAACACTGGCTTCACGACTGCTCGCCTGCCTTGGACATTGTCACCGAAGCGGCCCGAAAACCGGCGTTCATGTTTCCCAAAGTCCGGTTTCGCGAGGATGACACATTCGTGATGATTAGCATACTCCTGCCGGACATCCAGAGGACTCGTGCTTACGCTCGCGGGCTGACAACACGAGCGTATTACCGAATCGGCCAGGGAGATTTCGACGGGGCGTTTGAAGATATTCTCACCCTCTACCACCTGGGCCGCCGGATCGGGCATGATGGGTTCATTGTCAGTGCCCTTGTTGGAATCGCCATCGAAGGGATCGCCCAAGCGATAGATTTCAACTTCCCCGGCGACAAACAACCGACCGCCGAACAAATCAAGCAATTCCTGCACGAACTCGAAAACCTTCCGCCCCGGGTTGAAATAGAAACATGTTTCGAATTTGAACGGTTTATGGGTCTGGAATCGGTTCAATCGGTCATGCGTCTCATCCAGTCGGGACGATTTGATGAGGGTGATCTGCGTGATTGGATTGGAACGGACACCGGAATCATTATCCGGGTTTTAGCTGTCATTGGTGTCAACTGGAATATCGTTTTCAAGCATATCAACGACGCTTATGATGAACTTATCGCTGGGACATTGGATTATAACGCTTACCACGCCAGCAGCAACTTTATTGAACGCCCTCAAAGGATACTGACGTTGAATTCCCGCTCGGTGTTGATTGCCAATGTTTTTGAGTCCCTCTTTCTTCCCGCCGTTGAGGCCGCAAGGGAGGCGATGCGGCGGATCGAGTGCACCGACAACATGAAGCGGCTTACCCTGGCGTCGTTGATTTACGAAAAGGAGCAAGGCACCTGGCCGGATGGTCACCCGCTTCACAGTTGGCGGGTATTATTGTTACCGTACCTTGGAGAAGAGGCGAAGGAGTTGTACGAGAAAATCCGCCTTGACGAAAAGTGGGACAGCGAGCATAACCGGCAGTTCCACGAAACATCGCTTCGCGTATTCCAGTGCCCCAGTGCCAACCTCCAAAAAACGGTGGACGGCGGCACCCATTATAGCGTCATTGTCAGAAACGACCCGGAATTCGGTCTTGACAAGAAGAACCGCCTCCTGATCGTCGAACGCCAAGAGGCGATCTGCTGGATGAAGCCGGACGAAGAAATCATCCAAAGGGCCGCCGAAGCGGGTATCAACAAATCCCCAACAGGCCTGAGCAGTTACCACACCGGCGGTATCAACATCGCCACCAAAGCGGGCGGGATTAATTTTATTTCCCAGACAATTCACGACGAAGAGTTGCGGGAACTGATCGTCGGGACGGATGGCGGGATGCCGTAATATGCAATCCTGGGAACGCAGACTTCAAGCCTGCCACTGGGCACCATCCCCCCTTCGCGCAGGCTTGAAGCCTGCGTTCCCAGGGGGGCTCATCGCTTGCCTTCTCTGTCCGGTTTGGTACAATAGATACCGTTTGGTGTTTCTCCCTCCTTTTACCCTTCCCTTTAGAACCCTATGCTCAACGGTAACGCGATTCTCGGACAAAGCGGCGGCCCCACCTCGGTCATCAATTCCAGCTTATGTGGTGTGATTGAAGAATGTTTACGGTCAAAAGACCGGCAAAACCCCAACGGTTCCATCAATAAAATCCTCGGAATGCGGTACGGGATCGAAGGGTTTATGCAGGACTTGGTCGTCGATCTTGGTGCTCAGCCCAAAGAGGTGATCGAAAGCTTGAAAACAACGCCGTCCAGTGCCCTGGGGAGTTGTCGCTATAAACTCAAAGACGCCGATTTCCCGAAAGTGTTGGAGCAACTCAAAAAATACGACGTCCGTTATTATTTCCTGATCGGCGGCAACGACACCATGGACACCATCCACCGGGTCGAAAAGTATTGCAAGGAGCAAGGGTATGACCTTCGCGGCGTCGGGATTCCGAAAACCGTTGATAATGACCTGTTTGCAACGGACCATACGCCCGGCTTCGCCTCGGCGGCCCGGTATGTCGCCCTTTCGGTGCAACAGGCGGGTATTCTTGCCCGAGACATGAAAAAAGTCGATCAGTACGTGATTTTCCAAACCGTCGGGCGAAGTGCCGGGTGGCTTCCCGCTGCCGCCGCTTGTGCCAAAAAGGAGGAAGAGGATGCCCCGCATATTATTCTCCTGCCGGAACGCCCGTTCGAAAAAGAGCGATTCCTGGCCGAGGTGAAAAAAGTCTACGACAAATTCGGCTGGGTCAGCGTCGTTTGCGGCGAAGGGGTCTGCTACGCCGACGGACGCTCGATCAGCGAGTCCGGCGTCAAAGACAAGTTCGGCAACGTGGAATTCGGAGCGATGGCCGGAACCAGTGCGGCGTTCACCCTCCACAAAATGATTAAAGACGAATTCGGCTGGCGAGGCGAATTTCAAGTGACCGAATCGCTCCAGATGTGTGCCGCCGACCGGGCCGTCCAGCAGGACCTTGACGAAGCGTACGCTTGCGGCCGGCGGGCGGCGGAACTTGCCCTGGCCGGAACAAGCGGCGTGATGGTCACAATCCAGCGGGAATCGAATGTGCCGTACAAGTATTCGCTTTCCACCGCTCCGCTTTCGGAGGTCGCTCTTGGCG
>Ga0209737_10004306_pt1 | contig 10020 bp, 10 predicted proteins | sample TergutCu122P3_FD_187284 | JGI IMG/M metagenome (GOLD analysis project Ga0209737, IMG submission 187284) | Cubitermes ugandensis P3 segment gut microbial communities from Kakamega Forest, Kenya - Cu122 P3 (SPAdes) (version 2) | ecosystem: Host-associated > Arthropoda: Insects > Digestive system...
CTGATTAACACAATATATTGCGTTAATATTTTTTTCAATGTCTGGTTGGACTGGTTGTTTTCTAAACTTATTTGGCATTTTTCAAGCCAATTTAATATATGCCCACTATAAGAAATAGGAGCATAAATCACATCTTTATCTTCTTTTACGCTATCTGCTTCTTTTCCGTCAAGTGTTAAATACAAAAGATATTTTGCTTCTTTTCCTTTGTTTAATCCTTTGTCATAACGAATTAGTTGATTATTTTGCTCGCCTGCCCATATTTTGTTTTCTATAAAAATATCACAATTTGGGCTTTCTATTGCAATATCAACTCTACCGCCTTTTAATTTTTCTTTTCTCCCCAAATGTTTTTCTGTTTCGATTTTTGTGTTTTCCTTGTTAAACCAATTTTCTTTAATATCAATGCTTCCACATTGTATCTTATCTCTGTTTATCAAACAAACGCCATTTATTTCTTTCAAAAACAACAGCAAAAAATCATTGCCTTTTCTGTGAGAGCCATTCGGATTTAACAATTCTGCTAAAAAGTTCGAGTGTATTGCTTCTCGGTGTCCTACGCTGATTACTTCAAAAATATTGAAAAACTCTCCTTTTTCTTCGGCTTCTTTTTCGTGTTTTTCGTAAATTCGATAGATTTCTCCCAATAATTTTTCCAAATTCTCCATTTTTCTTTCCTTTCTAATTTCAGCCGTTCGAAAATACTATTTTTTAACGGCTGTTCTTTGTTTCCTTTCTGTTTTTCCCCATCAAAATACCTTTCGCCACCCGCCACCACCAAAAAACTAACAAAACCCCATCTTCCGCTTGTTCTCTTTCTCAAACTTCTCTTCATCGCAATAGACGCTAATGTCTTCGAGTATCGGCTCTTTGCCGTATAAAACTGCTGAAACCATTTGTTTTCTTGCGACATCTTCACTTATTTCACTTAAAAAATCTTTCATAAAATCCTCCTTTTCACAATCGTTTGCATATTTCTTCAATTGCTTTTTTGTTTGAAAACATTGCTGCTGTTTTCAAACATTTCAGTTCTTCCTCTGCATTTTTTTCTACTCCATTGCCGTCTCTATACATTTCAAATAACCAATAATGTATCTCGCCTTTGGAAGAATTATTTTCTCTCGCCTTGTTGCACCAAAAAAATGCTTTTTCGTAATCTTGTTCTAACAATTCTTTACCACGATAATACATTTCAGCCAATTTTTCCGCAGCCCAATAAAACCGGCTTTCACTATTAACAGAATATTCAAGATTAGCCGCTTTTTCATACCAGTAAAGCATATTTTCTTTATCTTGTGCCGTTTCATACAAATCGCCTAATGCCCGCATTGCATTCACATCGTTTAGGGCTATCGCTTTTTTATACCAAAAAACTGCCTTTTCAAAGTATTCTTCTTTGCTTTTTTTCCTGGTATCACAATACTCTGTTTCATAAATGTCTCCGAGTTTTCTCGTTGCTTTCGGATTTCCTGTTTCGGCTAATTTTTCATACCAAAAAATCGCTTTCTTTGTATCTTTATATCTGTAAAAATTAGCCAATCCAAGAATCGCCTTTTCATTCCCTTTTTCTGCCGCTTTTTTATACCAATAAACCTCCTTTCTCTCGCTTTCATTTTTTACAAAGCGGTAGCCCGTGAAGTGATACCAATTTACCAATTCCAACATTGCTTTTTCATTGCCGAGTTTCGCCGATTTTTCACACCAGTAAAACGCCGTTTTTTCGTTATGGTTCACACCTTCTCCGTTCTCATACAAAAGGGCTAACGCCAAAGCGGCTTCACTATCATTGTTTTGCGCCTCTTTTTTAAGAATTTTAGCCGCCTTTCTGCCCCAATATTCTGATTTTTTCATCCTGTCGTCTTCATTTCCCAAAATTTCCTCATTGCTTACTTTATCCCACCTCTCATAAATGTGAGCCAACTTCGCCATTGCTTTCCCATCGCCGTTCTCGGCTTTTTCCAATAATTCTCGGAAATCATTTTCAGTAATTTCACACATTTTCCTCTCCTTTTCTTAATGTTTCACTAACAAAATAAACAAAATTCCGGAAAAGTCGATTTCGTGGTTTCATTTCGAGGGATTGGTGGCATAAGCCGCCCGAAATAAAATAATACTCCCTCTTTTTCCCGTTCTGCTATAGTACCTCTTTAAGCCAATTCTGCGGTTTGGTTTTGGAGTATTTTACGAAATTTTTACAAAATAACAAAAAAGCAAGTCCGATTTTCGAACTTGCTTTAGTACCGTTTAAGGTGGTTTTTGCGGTTTTCGCTTTCATTTAATTTTTGTTATGCCCAAAATCTTCCAACCTTGATAACAAAACACGCTTCCAATATGTTTCTCGTTCAAAAATGTAGTTGTCTGTTTGCCAAGTTCCAATATATTCTAATATTGTGAATTTGTAATTTTGTTTCACATAATCAACCCCTTTTTCTTCCACCAATTTTCTCAAATCAAGATTACCGCCGTGACCATTTTCGATATAACTTGACCACCTTTGCCAAAATCCTCCATTTTCACTATTAGCAGAGCCAACATATCTTTTTCCCGATTTAATATCAATGATTAAATATATGCCTTTTACTTGTTGTAAAGCATTTTTCCAAGAAATATTATGGCTATTTACTATTTTTTCTAAAGAAGAAAAAGATATATCAACATTTTGATACCCTGTGAAAGACATTACATCATACTTTTTTTCAAGAATTTCTTTAACAATCATTTTGTTAAAATGACCTTCCATATTTCTTCTTACATTTCGGTCTTTATGTGTGTATGCTATCTTTAATCTACCGATATATTCTTTGTAATTGTCGATAAGTTTAATTTCATATCTTTCATTACTTCTATCTAACACTTCAAAAATACCACCAAATAACCAAGTGTCTATTTCTGTGTAGAAATTTATCAAAGAAAATATGTATTTTCTACTAAAATTATTTCTACCACCCTTGTGTTTATTCCATTCTGTCCATTCATCAAAACTACTGGAATAAACATCTAATGGCTCTATGTCAGATTTTACAGCAAAATGAATTTTGTATTCCCTTTCATTATCTGCTATTTTTGTAAACAAGTCGGATAACAATATTTGGTTTTTCATAAAATACTCCTTTTTTTTGTTTTTTCTATTTCCCCACCACTAAAATACTTTCCGCCACCTAACAAAACCCCATTTTCCGCTTGTTTTCTTTCTCGAACTTCTCTTCATCGCAATAGGCGCAAATGTCTTCGAGTGTTGGCTCTTTGCCGTATAACTCGGAAAAGTCGATTTCGCAGTTTATTTTAACTGCAAATGCCTCAAGACAATATTATTAACATCTTCTGCTTGTTTCGCAACCTGCATTGAATACGGGACTCTTTTCTCATTACTTAAACGATGGCAAAATTTATTCAAATCAGAAAAAGTTTCTAAAATTTTCAACTCAGCATTTTTATCGAATTTTGTTCTTAATTCCGCCATTTTTTCTTCGTTAATCCATAATCTTTTGTCAAGTTCGACTTCGCAGGCAATTTCACGAATTCTTGCAAGTTGCATAATTTTTTGCTGCTCATAATCGCCGACAATACTGCTTATTAAATTTGAAGATTGTCCGTCTATCGAAAAATCACGAAGATTTCGAAAAACGCTCATATATAATTTCAAAAAATCCTGCGTTATTCCATCGATTTTCGCAATTCTTTCTAATTGAGCAATATCTTTTTCGATTATTGAATTTTTCTTTTGCGAAGAGTTGAACATTGTTTTAATTTTTTTAATTGCAACTCCATCGATTGTCAGCGCATTTGTTTTATCAAGCCATTCGCTCGATAATTTTCCGCTATTCTTTCTAAGGTCTTCAACTGCTATTTCGATTGCCTTGTATAACAAAACCAATCCCGGAAAACTGCCGACAAATGCTTGTGCGTTTCTTTTATTCACTCCGATTGATTCAGCAATTTTTTCAATTTCAAGGAATAATTCTCCCATAACGATAAAATCGCGTTTCCCGTATTCAAGCGTTTGCAGTTCTTTGCTTACAAGATTTTTCACTTCTTCCTGATTAAATTTCGTGCTTGAATTTTCTTCGCCATCGGTTATATAAATATATCCCACATCGGCTTCACGATATTTGTAATCGGGGTCTGTTTTCCGTTGATTTACGCGGTTAATTGCCGCACCCAATGCATCATAACAGGAAGTAGAGCCGCCTGTCCGATAATTCATTTTATTTACAAGTTTCGGCTCTTTCGCATCGTGAATAAAAGTAATTTCTTCATCAAACAAAATTGTTGTTATTGAAATGTTTTTCTTTTGAGCAAGAGTTTGCATCAGTCGAAAATGCCCTTCAATCATTCCTTTTTCTTTGCCGCTCATTGAACCGCTTCTGTCTAAAATAATAACAAGTTCAAATCCTTTTTCAGCAGTTTTGTATGTGAAATTAGCCATAAGGCACTCCTTTGTTTTAGTTTTTTTATCACTCACTAACAAATATATCAAATAACTGCGAAAAGTATGTTTCGTGGTTTCTTGCTTGTAGAAAAAGCAAAAACCTTGCTGACCGGACACCGGTTTGCAAGGTTTTTTACCAAAACACTTTTGCTCCAACGATTATTTTTTTCGATTACAGCATTCCGCAAACTATCTCTACTGCTTTATCATACCCAGCCAATGCCGCTTCTTTGAGATATTTTAACGCTTCTTCTTCATTTTTCTCAACGCCTTTTCCGTCTCGATACATTTCATACAAGTAATAATATGACGGCTTTTCGTGTCGAAAATAGTCAAATTTCTCTCCTTGCGCACGAGCGGCTATTTGTCTGTCGGCTATTTTTTTGAAATAGAAAAACGCCTTTTCATAATCTTGTTCTAAAAAACCATTGCCTTCCCAATACAATAATGCCAATTTTTTCGTTGTGCTTTCATCTGAATATTTACACCAGCCCTTCCAATTTTGACTACTATCTTCATATTTCATTGCTTCTTCATACCAATAAAACATATTCTCTTTGTCGCCTACTGCTTCATAAACACTGCCCAAAAGCCGCATACATTCTTGTTTGCCTGCTTCAAGCGCTTTTTCATACCAGTAAATCGCCTTTTCAAAATTTTCTTTTTTGTTCTTTTTCTCGTCGCAAAGAAAGTCCCAGTAAATTTTGCCAAGTTTTACAATCGCTTCAATATCTCCTGCTTCTGCCGCTTTTTCATACCAAGAAATTGATGTTTTTTTGTTTCCGTAGTAATAATATTCGCCCATCTCAAAAATCGCATCAACATTTCCTTTTTGTGCCGATTTTTTTAACCAATAAATTCGCTCTTTTTGGATTGTTGGATTTCTTGACAAAGGAAATTCGTTATAATATTCCGCAAACACAAACATCGCTTCTGCGTTGCCGAGTTTTGCCGCTTTTTCACACCAATAAAAACTTGTCTTTTCGTAATAACGCTTATTCCACAAACCCACTAGTTCAACTTCGTGCAAACGAGAAAACGCCAACATTGCTTCACTATCTTTCACATTGTTTCTTATGTCATTTTCAAGCAATTTCTTAGCCATTTTAGCCCAATATTTTGCTTTTTCGGCTCTTTCTTTTCCTTCGTTTTCATCTTTATTGTTCCAAAAATCGCCATATAAATAAGCCGAAGCCAATTTTACCATCGCTTTCCCGTTTCTGTTTTCGGATTTTCCCAACAATTCTTGAAATTCTTGTTTAGTAATTTTGTAAAAAAAATTCTCTTTGCGCATAATGCACTCCTTTGTTTTAAGTTTTGGGCTAATCCCTAAAACAAATATACCAAACAAGTCGGAAAAGCAGATTTCGTGGTTTTATTTTCCGTCAATAATTTCCGTCAATTATGTAATACCAAAAACCAAAATTGTAAGTATAATTTTTTACTTTGTGGTCTTTTTTTGTTTCAACATCGCCACCATTTGCTTCTGAAAATTTATACTTGTCTGCTTTTATTATTTCGTTGCTATTTATTGCATTTCTCGCAAGACTTGACGCGTAATTTTCATTTTTTAGTCTAAAATCTTCTTGGTTTGTAAGAAAAATCAAATATTTTTTGTCAAAATCATTTGATAGTTCAAAATTGCGAATATCATCAAAAACACCTTTTAATCTTCTGTTAGAGGGATTTTTTTTCAATACTAAATCGTTTATTGATACTTTTTTGTTTCCGAAATTATATACATATTCTTTTTCTTGTTTTTTTTCAGCAACATACTTCAATTCAATCCAAGCAATTTTTTCACTGCCTGTTTTATCAAATACAGCAATATCAATATACTTGTTGTTGTCGTTTATTTTTATTGGATATTCAGGGAACACAATATAACTTTTGTTTTTAGAGATTTCTTTACAAAGTTCTTGTTGAAAATGTGCTTCCGAAACAAAAAAACCTTTTTCTGCTAAATTTTCCATCCACTTTACGATTTGTGCTTCCATAAATAAATTCCTTTTTTTGTTAAATTTTCAATGAAAATACGATTTGCGTTATCAATTCTTCTGAATTTTCACATTCCATTTCCCTGCTCCTTTTTATATTGTTCTACAAATTCATCGACTTCGTCTTGGTTCAAAAAACACTTGCGGCTTCTAAATTCGTATTCGTGCTTTATTTTGTCAATCATTTTGATTGCATTGCACAAATTTTGAATACTTTCGATTTTGTCAGTTTGCATTTTTTTGCTCCTTTTATAAATAAATATACCAAACAACTCGGAAAACTTGTTTTCGTAATTTGCGAAATAGTATTTTAGTAAAAAAGGAGCGAAATATGGAAAGAATGAACAGAATGGTCGTCCGAAAAATGACGGCGGATTCACAGGAATACAAAAACGATGACGCGGGGTTTGTCGATGGGACTCCGCAAGAACGCTGGCAAAGATTTTGGGAGCTTTTTGCGGCGGCAAGTTATTTTGTTGATTTGACAAAACCGATACAAAGAAATGTTGTAAGAAAAATTCACGCAAATTAAAAGGGAAATAATGAAGAAAATTGACGAAGTTTTTTCAAAGCGCGATTTTACCGATATTTTGGACATATTCATAGAAGAAGATGTGAAATTTATGATTATCGGCGGAGTTGCAATAATGCTTCACGGCTATGTTCGACTTACCGAAGATTTGGATTTGTGGGTTTGGGCAAATCCCGAAAATGCCGCGAAAATTGTTAAAGCACTTATAAAATTCGGTGCTCCTATGGAAAATATTTCCGAAGAAGATTTTGAGAAAGAAGAAATGATTATTCAACTCGGTGTTAAACCGATAAGAATTGATGTTACAACCAAAATTGAAGGAATTACTTTTGAAGAAGCATATCCTAACGCTCAAAAAATTGAAATTGACGGGAAATTACTACCAGTTATTTCAATTAACGACTTAATAAAAAACAAAAAAGCAAGCGGGCGTAAAAAAGATTTGATTGATGTCGAACGATTAGAAAAAATACAAAAAGCGAAGTAATTTATGCCGAACACTCAAACCGAACTCGCACTTTCCCGCCGTCGAAAAATTGACAAAATGCTTCGTGGAGCGGGAATTAACAATCAAACTGAATTAGCGCAAGAATTTGGCGTTGATGTCCGCACTATCTTAAATGATTTGAATTGGCTTGAAATTTGTGCCGGTAAAATTGAAACAAACGGACGAAATAAAAAATATGCCGATAAAAACTGCCCGGCTCCATTTGACTTGGACGAAAACAAATCTCTTGCGATTTTGCTTGCTTTTACTGCGCTTAAACAATATTGCGGCTCGTTTTTTTCTAACGAAATCAGCAGTTTTTTCAAGGAAGAAATCACAAAAAAGATTGACGGCGATATGGCGAAAAAATTTATGTCCAACGAAAATATAATAATTTTCAACACTCCGCATAATTTTATTGAAAAAACGCTTCCGATAGAATATAATCAAATAATTTACGATTTATTTTTAGCACGAATAAATCAGCAAAAAATTAAATTTTCGTATTCAAAACCGCGCGACGACGATTACGAAGAACGGATTATTCAGCCGTATTTTTTTGTAAATGAAGAGGGCGAATGGAATGTTTGGGGATTTTGCGAAAACCGCCAAAAAGTGCGTCAATTCAAAGTCGCGAGAATAGAAAACACAGAAAGAATTGACGAAACTTATGAAATTCCGAAAGAATACAAATCAAGAGAATATTTTGACGATTGTTTTGATAATTTTGATGATGGTGTTATGAGAAATTTTGTAATTCAATTTGACGAATTCGCAACACCGCATATTGACACTCGGCTTCATCACAAAAGCCAAAAAATCAAAGCACTTGACGACGGCGGTTGCGAAATAAGTTTCAAATGCTACGGACTTTATGCAGTTGCGAAATGGGTTTACAAATACATGTCTCACGCTAAAGTTATAGAACCGCCCGAATTAGTAGAAATAGTAAAGACGGAAGCAGAGAAAATGTTGAAAAACTATACCACAACTCTATAATTCATAGTTTTCACCATATTCACACTTTTTTCAAAGTGAAAAGGTTTCACATTTTCAGACAGTTTTAAAATCAGTATGGACGGCAAAGACAGAGCGATAGACAATGTTTATATCGAACGGCTTTGGCGCACAGTGAAATACGAAGAAAAATTATGGGATTTTATGCCTTAGCTAGTCTTGAACCAAAAATAAGTCAATTAGCAAAAATTCACCTTCCGCAAATCCCCGCATAGTCGCAGTATTTGCAGGTCTCTTCATTATCGCACTGCTTGAAAGGATTGTTTTTGTCGAACAATTCTTTTAATTTTGTGTTCAACTTTTCTTCAAATTCATTGTTTTTTTCGCCGTTATTCTGCTCTGCTTTTATTGGGTTTTTCAAGACAAAAATCAATTCTGAAAAAATTTGATTTTCTGCGAATTTTTCTTTTAACGCCAATGAGTATAAATATGTTTGAAATTCATAATTTACAATTTTTTTGTGTCCGCCTGTTTTGTAATCGACTATTCGGATTTTATCGCCTGTTTTGTCAATTCTATCGACAATTCCGCCGATTTTTATGCCGTTTCTTTCAAAAAAATGCGTTTCTTCCAAGCCGATAACTTCAAAATTTTCACGATTTTTATCATATTCAAGCGTATTTTTCAGCATTCGTGAAACAACATTGAAAATTATCATTCCTTCGCCGGTTTTGTAATATTCGCCAAATTTTTCGTCATGGAATGCTTTTTCAATAATTTTTTCGTTAGACAATCCGCCGTTTTCCTTGTAAATCAGTTCCATAGTTCTGTGGAAAATTTTACCAAGAGCAGCGCTGTTAAGTTCTTTTTCGTCAGGTTTTTTAATTCCTGCGACATACCTGAAATAAAATTGAAGCGAGCAGTCAATATAGTTGTTAAGCGCAGACGGCGAAAGAGGTTTTTGTTTGTATTTTTCCTGCAATTCAGCAAGCATTTCATCGGTTTTATTAATCTCGATTTTTTCGGTTTCACTGCTGCTCATTTCAAGATTGTTTTTTAGCGCAATTACAGGAATTTTTTTCGGCTTCATTTTGTATTCCAACTGCTTCAAAAATCTGCTTTTTTCGCCTTTTGAAATTCCGCTTTTTCCTGTGCTGTAAGAAAAAACCACGTTTTCGGCACGCTGAATAAGCCGGTAAAAATTATACTGCTCCTGAAAATCCTGCATTTGCGTTGTCGGCAAACCAAACGCTTTACGGATTGATTGCGGAATAAACGAATTTTGCGCCGACGATTTCGGCAAAAGGTTCTCGTTCGCCGAGAGTATGAAAATATTCTCAAAGTCCATATTTCGTGTGTCCGACATCGCCATAATTTGCAATTTTTCGGTTTCTTCGCTTGAATAGGGAATCCTCATTGTAAATAAATTTTGCCGGATAATTTTTTGCAAACTTTCATTTTTTTCAAAAACAGCTGTTATTTTTGTTAAACTATTCAGCATTTTTTTTATTTCTGCCGCTACGGCAATTTCAAAGTTGTCTTCTGATTTTTCGCCGTCGATTTTTGCCGACAATTCTTCCAGCAAATTTTGCGGACTTGCAGCGCTTGAGTTTTTCAT
>Ga0209737_10004307_pt1 | contig 10020 bp, 8 predicted proteins | sample TergutCu122P3_FD_187284 | JGI IMG/M metagenome (GOLD analysis project Ga0209737, IMG submission 187284) | Cubitermes ugandensis P3 segment gut microbial communities from Kakamega Forest, Kenya - Cu122 P3 (SPAdes) (version 2) | ecosystem: Host-associated > Arthropoda: Insects > Digestive system >...
CGCCGACAAGCAACCACCGCCCCCAGGCCGATGGCCATGCTTTTACGAGCGCCTCGCCATATGTAGTAAACGCATATAAAACACGCACCGATTCCAATGCCCAGGCCAAAAGCCAGATCAGCACCCCGTAGAGCAGGAGCGGCGTAGACAGCATTTCTTCCAGCCTCGCCCAGGCGCGCGCCCAGCTCGAGCCGCTATGCGGCAACAGTTGCCGCGTCCACCAGGCCGTCGCCAGTGCGGGCAAGGCAATCAGCACCGCGCCGAGAAAGCTGGGGTGCGCCAGCGGCCATTGGCTTACGGGTGTGCCTTCCAGTCCGGCAAAAAAGCAGAGCAAGGCCAGCCCCTGCAACAACACCCCGAAGGCGCGTGGCATCCATCGCGCCTGTCGCATCCCGACCCAGAAAGCCGCCGCGCCCTCCAACGCCCAGACGCCGCTGACCCATTGTGCGTCCAGCGCCAGCGGCGCCGCCAGGGTTATGAAGCCGACAGCTAAAGCAAGAAAACATTCGGAAAGCAGGCGATAGCCCATATCGCCCCGGCGCAACAACAGCGCCGCCAGCCACAAATAGACCGCCCCAAAGGCCAGAGCCGAGAACGCCTCGCCATACATGAATGGCTCCATCATCCCAGCTTGCAGGGCAAAACCCGCCAAGGGCGTACCGAATACCAGGGTGCTATCCACCGTTCTGGGCAAAGCCTCGCCCGAACCCACCCCCAGACGCAGCGGCATGGCGCGAGCATAAAGAATGGCGGTAGCAATAAAGATGGCGATGAAGACGATCAGAAATCCTTGGGCGCTGGCGTAGTGTTCGATGTCATAGCGCATCCAGCCCCAGAGGCTGGCAACGCTGAAGGTAGCGACAAACCCCAGCAGATTCAGCTCGCGCCAGGCGCGGCGAGTAGCGATGAACAGAATCGCCAGATTCAAGAGGGTGTAGTAACTGAACAATGCAATATGACTGCCGCCGCCGGTAGATAGCAGGATAGGCGTGGCAAAGCCGCCAGCAAAGGCGGTAAACGCCAGGGAGCGCGAGTTTTGCAGGAGCGCCAGCGCACAACTGGCGGCGCACACCAGCACCATAAAAGCAAAGGCCGCCATCTGCGGCAGCAATTGGTACAGCCTAAAGGCGGCAAACACCGTCAGATACAGCACCGCCACCCCGCCCCCCTGTAAGAGCAGTCCAAAGGTCGGCTTGGCTTCGCGCTGGCGAAAGCCAACTGCGAGAAGGGCAATACCCACCGCGCCGATGCCCGCCAGACGCAACTCGATCGGGAACAAGCCCACTTGCGCCGCATAACGCGCCAGAAACGAAAGACCGATGAACAGGATCACCAAGCCCACCCGCACGACGGGATTGCCCTGCATGAACCACTGCAAGGCTGAGGTAAACACATTTTCGGACTCGGCAACAGGCAGATGCCGGGGGGATTCTCGCCTTGCTGCTGAGCGCGGCGCGGCTGGCGGTTGGGGCGCTGCCTTTGGCGGCGCAGTGGCTGTTGCTTCTCTGGGCGGTTCGCTGGCGGGCAAGGAGTTATCGCTTAAGCTCAAGAGCGCATCCAGCATTTCATCGCTCATCTCCGTCTTCGCCGCTTCCTTGACCGGAGGCGCTGCGTGTGAGGCGACTGGCGGTTGCGTTATCGGACGCGCCGCCTCCATCTCTTTTTTCAACTGGGCGCGCGCTGCTTCCACCTCGGTGCGAATAAGGGTACGCGCCGCACGGCGCAGGCTCCATCCGGCGGCGAGACCGAGAAGCGCCCCGATCCAGACATTTTCCACGCCGAAATATCGCGGCAATATTCCCCCCAGAATTGCACCCCAGATCACGCCCCAGATCAGCATTTTCTCTCTCCTAGTTTCAGTTGCAGGCTCTTTGCCCGAAAAGATCGGTTTTTGCGGGGAGCATACGCCACAGGGAGAAAACGGCAAAAGCTAGCCCCAAGCCTCCCGCAACAGGAAGAAACATACGATAAGTCGGCGATTATAGCGGCGAAATGGCAGGCAGGTACGGCTTGCTCCGGGCATTCTCATGTACAATTGTGGCCTCTTTAACCCAACATCAGCGAGGTCGTGAATGCAATCACGTCTTTCAGGGCGACCGAGTCGTTCCGCCCTTTTCCCCGCGCTTTTCCTTGCGCTCTCCGCCATGCTTTCGGCCTGTGTAACCATCAACATCGTCTTTCCGCCTGCCGCTATCGAAAAGGTTGCGGATCAGTTTGTCGATGACATCTGGGAACTGGATGCGCCTGCCAAAAAGGCTCCCAAATAACCCGATAACCCGAACGAGGTGAAATGATGAAAAAGTTACTATTTTTGACGCTGGCAATCCTTACCCTTTCCCTTTCCGCTCCTGTCATGGCGCAGGCGCCTGATCTGCGGGTCGAATCGCCCCTCACCGTCGAACTGCGCGAATCGATGAAGAACCAGTTTCGCCAGCTTCGCCCCTGGGTAGAAAATGGCGCTCTGGGCTTCAAAATGGACGGCACCATCGTCGTGCGCGACCCTTCCGTCGTTCCCCTTTCTGAACGGCAGGCGCTGACCATCCTCTTGAATGCCAACGCCCGCGACAAGGCTGCCCTCTATCGGGAAATCGCCCGTCTCAACGGACAACCCCAACTGGAACAGGAAGTCGCGGCAAGCACTGCCAGCCGAATGCGGGATAGAATGCCCGCCGGCTGGTGGATTCAGGACGACAACGGCAACTGGGCACAAAAAGAGGCCGCTGAATAAGCGCCTTTCCGCCGCAAACCAAGCGCCCATGCTGCCTTCTGCCCCGATCCTGGTTTTCGACATCGAGACCATTCCCGATGTAGTCGGCTTACGCCAACTGAACGGACTGGACACTTCCCTGCCCGATGCGGAAGTAGCCGAACTCGCCTTTCAGCGACGGCGTGCCCAGGTCGGGCATGATTTTCTCCCTCTTCATCTTCAGCGTATCGTCACCATTTCCTGTGTCATGCGCTGGAGGGAGAATTTCAAGGTCTGGTCGCTGGCGGAGCCTCTGCTTTCGGAAGCGGAGATCATTCAACGCTTTTTCGATGGCATCGAAAAATATTCACCCCAGCTCGTTTCCTGGAACGGCGGCGGCTTCGATCTGCCGGTGCTGCACTATCGCGGCCTGATCCACAATATCAGCGCCCCGCGTTACTGGGATACGGGCGAAGGCGATTACGCCGATTCGCGCGAATTCAAGTGGAACAACTACATCAGCCGCTACCACTCCCGCCATCTCGACCTGATGGATTTGCTTGCCCTCTACCAGCCCCGCGCCAACGCGCCTCTGGATGAACTGGCAAAACTGATGGGATTCCCCGGCAAACTGGGAATGGACGGCAGCAAGGTCTGGGAAGCCTGGCAGGAAAAACGCGCCGATGAAATTCGCGATTATTGCGAAACCGATGTCGTAAATACTTATTTGGTATTCAACCGCTTTCGCGTTTTTCGGGGAGAAATATCCCTGCAAGAAGCACAGGCGGAAGAAGCGTTCATCCGCGCCGAACTCGCCCGCCTCGATTTGCCGCATTGGCGGGAATATCTGGCATCCTGGGCGCCGTCTTCTCTCGCCTGAAAAGGAAAACAGAATGTGGTACTGGCTGATTCTCGCAGGCATCCTGCTTGGTCTGGAAATGATTTTTGCAACCTTTGCCCTGCTCTTCGCCGCAGCGGGGGCGCTGGCTGCCGCCTTGATTGCCTACTATCTGCCGGATAGCCTGCACCTCCAGATCAGCGTCTTTGCCGTCGGCAGCCTGCTCGCTGTTGCCGTATTCTGGAAGTGGAAACGCTCCCTGCCGAGACAGGAAGAAATGGACGATGCCATCGGAATGCAGGTGGAAGTCGTCCCCGAACAGATTCCGGGACAGTTGCGGGTGCGCTATCGCGGCACGGAATGGGTGGCGCAACTGGCTGGTTGCGCGACAGACAGAGCCGTTGCACCCGGCGACATTCTGGTAATCAAGGGGCGCGAAGGCTCCATCCTTTTGGTAGCGCCCGAGAGTGCTGCCTGAAGGATAGACAGCAGGGGCGAAAAATTTTTCGCCCCGACATTTCAAACGATTTACCATCCCCATTCGTATTCGACTTCACCCCTGTTTCTTTCTTGAGTGATCCTGCATTGAACAAGCCATTCCCCAACTCCCCTGCCCTTTTTTCCCTGCCTCACCTCGGCAGTCTCTCTGTTAGCGGGGCGGATGCCCGTACTTTTCTCCACGGGCAATTTACCAACGACCTTTTGCATTTAGCGCCTGGCATGGCGCAACTCTCTGCCTGGTGTACGGCGCAGGGACGGGTCATTGCCAACTTTCTCCTCTACGCCTGCCCGCTGGCGGATGGCGCGGAAGCAATTCGCTTGATCCTCTCCGAGAATCTTTTGTCAGGTCTACCGCAAGGTCTTGGACGCTACGCTTTTCGCGCCAAGGTGCGTTTTACCGAAGAGGAAGTCTCCCACCTCGGTTTATCCGGCGCGGGCACGGAGGCGGACGCGGCTCTTCTTGCCGAGGCTCTCGCTGCTGCGGGCTTGCCGGAGATGCCCAGCACAGCTCTTGCCGTTACCCAGGGCGAGGGCTGCTCCCTGTTGCGTCTCCCGGACAATGACAGGCTTATTCTCTCCATCCCAAGCTCGCGTCTGGATGAGATGCGGGAGAAGCTGGCTGGCTCTCTGCCACTACTTGCGACCGAGCTCTGGCATTATCTGGATGTGCATCACGTTCTGCCCTGGGTTTCAGCGGCGACGACTGAGGCTTTCGTGCCGCAGATGATGAATCTGGAGCAGTTGGGAGGGGTAAACTTCAAGAAGGGTTGCTACCCCGGCCAGGAAATCGTCGCCCGCACCCACTACCTCGGCCAGGTCAAGCGCCGCCTCTATCGGGTGGAAAGCAGGGACATACTCGCCGCCGGAGATGAATGGCCGAAAGGCGCTGAACCAATCGGAAAAATCCTTCAGGCCGCACCACTGCCCAATCAGGACGCTTACATCGCCCTCGCGGTTCTTTCCTGCAAGGAAGCCGAGGCGACAGAGGCGGTTGCTCTCTGTTCTGATTCGGCATCGTAGGCTGGTTAAGCGGTTTTGATTTAATTGTAAACAACCTTGTGTAGGCAATGTGGTTACGGAAAGCGCTATACGCCGTGACTCGCCCGCTCTACGCCCCTCGCCGCACCTTTGCGCCCAGGCGGCTCAGTTTTTCTTCCATGCGCTCATAGCCGCGGTCGAGGTGGTAGATGCGGTCGATGATGGTTTCGCCTTCTGCCGCCAGCGCCGCAACCACCAAGGAAGCGGAAGCGCGTAGGTCGGTTGCCATGAGGGAAGCGCCTTCCAGGCGCTCCACTCCGCGCACTACCGCATGATTGCCGTCGATCTGGATATCCGCGCCCAGACGTCTCAGTTCCGCCACGTGCATGAAGCGGTTTTCAAAAATCGTTTCCTTGATCGTCGCCACCCCTTCGGCAACACAGTTGATCGCCATGAACTGCGCCTGCATATCGGTCGGGAACGCTGGATACGGGGCTGTGCGAAGACTCACCGCCTTCAGACGACGCGGCGCTTTCAGGCGAATGGTGTCGCCCGTCGCGTTCAACTCACAACCAGCCTCTATCAGCTTGTCTATCACTACATCCAGAAAAGACGCCGAAGTCTTGCCAAGGCAAATTTCTCCGCCAGCAGCGGCCGCAGCGCACAGGTAGGTACCCGTCTCGATCCGATCCGGCATTACCGAATAGCGCGCCCCATGCAGTTTTTCCACCCCCTCTACATGAATCACATCGCTGCCCGCCCCGGAAATTCTCGCGCCCATCGCGATCAGACAATTGGCAAGGTCGACCACTTCCGGCTCCCGCGCCGCATTCTCGATCACCGTCACCCCTTCTGCCAGAGTAGCGGCCATGAGCAGATTTTCCGTTCCTGTCACCGTCACCATGTCGGCGCAGATCCGCGCTCCCTTCAAGCGACTGGCGCGAGCATGAATATAGCCATGCTCCACCGTAATCTCCGCCCCCATCGCCTCCAGACCCTTGATATGCTGATCCACCGGACGCGCCCCGATGGCGCAGCCGCCGGGCAGCGACACCCGCGCTTCCCCAAAACGGGCAAGCAAAGGACCAAGGACGAGAATCGAGGCGCGCATGGTCTTCACCAGATCATAAGGCGCAACAGGATTATCGAGAGCGCCTGCATCCAGAAGCAAAGCGCCCTCCCCCGCCTCCCGCTTCACCCCCATCTGTTCGAGGAGAGTAAGCAAGGTATTGACATCCCGCAAATTGGGCAGATTGGAGATTTCCACCGGCTCCGCAGTCAGAAGCGCCGCACAAAGAATAGGCAAGGCCGCGTTCTTCGCGCCGGAAATTTCGATTTCGCCATAAAGGGGAATGCCGCCAGAAATGATGAGTTTGTCCATGAAACAAAAATAAGAGGAAAAGAGTCGGCATTTTAACGGGAACAGCCGGTGGCCGGGACGTAATTGTCGTGTGCAGCAGGGCAATCGCATTTGACTTCTGGCCAATGCAACGCCCAATGCCGTGGAAGCAGAGGCATAACTTCGTAGGGGCGGCATTCTGCCGCCCGGTCTTGGAGATGGCAACTGAAGAAGCGGCTACAAAGATGGGCGTATGTAGGGGCGGATACCATCCGCCCGCCATGTGCCATCAGCCTGCGAGGGGGAGAAAAACGGCGCTGGCGTAGGGGCGGGTTTAAAACCCGCCCCTACAAGGTCTACAGAGAGTGGCGGGCGGCAAGAATGCCGCCCCTACAAAACAATCGCACATCTTCTCTGCCCAGAGATCAAATCAAATGCGATTGCCCTGTCGTGTGCAGAACCTCAACCCAGCCACGACGATCCTGCGGATGGCAATGAAGAACCAATTCAAAGATAAGCGCCTATAGCTGAGGGTTCTTCATTCGCCGTGCGCAGCTCCCCTGACGACCAATCTCTTCGGCCATAGTTTGCCATCCGTTTTTATTTCTCCTGTTCCCAGAAGGTTTTGCTCTTTGTCGTAGACCCGGATTTTTGCTCCCGGCTCGCCGGCAGCAAAAACAGGGTTGCCGTGCGTGAAGCGTTCGCTTGCGGCTTCGTCCAGATAAACAGCGGGCATGGAGAGGAGAAGATGATCTACGGGAAGCAGGATAGCGCCAAGGGCGGGCGTTGCGTTCGTCGCAATGCTTTCCAGTTCTGCCAGAGTGCGCGCATGAGCCAGCGTCAGGTCGCCGACGGCGGTGCGGCGCAGTCCGACGAGATGGGCGCCACATCCCAAGACTTCGCCGATGTCTTCCGCCAGAGTGCGAACATAAGTACCCTTGCTGCAACACACTTCCAGCGTAAGCAAGGGAGCATCCCCTGCCAGCTCGCAGGCAAGAAGTTTCAAGTGATGAATCCATACCTGTCGCGCCTCTCGCGCCACTTCCACCCCCTGGCGCGCCAATTCGTACAAGGGTCTTCCCTCTCGCTTCAGGGCGGAGTGCATGGGCGGAATCTGTTCGATCATCCCGGTAAAGGCGAGAAGCGCCTGCTCTACCTCGGCCTTGGTACAGGCAACCGGGCGGGTTTGCCTGATCTCGCCCTCCGCATCGCCGGTCGTGGTAGTCACCCCCAAACGCACCTCAGCTTGATAGGTTTTATCGGCATCGAGAAGATCGGCGGAAAACTTGGTCGCTTCCCCGAAACAGAGCGGCAACAGGCCACTCGCCAGAGGGTCGAGGGTGCCGGTATGTCCGGCCTTTTCCGCCTGCAACAGCCAGCGCGCCCGTTGCAGCGCCGCGTTGGACGACATTCCCGTCGGCTTGTCCAGAAGAAGTACGCCGTCGATCTTCTTCTTTATCCGCCGGGGTTTTTCCTGGTTGCGTCCGTCAGCCTGCATATTCGGTCTCATCATCACCTTCCTGATGTTGTCGTTCCCACAGGCGTGCATAAATGCCGCCCTTCGCCAATAGTTCTTCGTGGCGACCGCGTTCGGCTACCTTGCCTTCCGCCATCACCAGAATCTCATCCGCGTTCATCACCGTGGACAGGCGGTGGGCAATGACCAGCGTGGTACGCCCCTTGGCCGCGGTTTCCAGTTGGTTCTGGATCGCCCATTCGGTATGTGAATCCAGCGAGGAAGTCGCCTCATCGAAAATCAGGATGGCTGGGTTTTTCAGGAGGGCGCGGGCTATCGCCACCCGCTGTTTCTCGCCGCCGGAGAGTTTTAAGCCGCGTTCGCCCACTTTGGTCTCCCAGCCGTCCGGCAGGCTGGCGACAAAATCGGTGAGCTGGGCAGCAGCGGCGACGGCCAGCACTTCTTCCCGGCTGGCCTCGGGGTGGCCGTAGCTGATGTTGTAGTACAGGGTATCGTTGAAGAGCACCGTATCCTGCGGCACGATCGCAATCGCGGCGCGCAGACTCTCCTGGGTCAGGCTACGAATATCCCGGCCATTGCAGGTAATCGCCCCTTCCGTAACCTCATAAAAACGGAACATGAGCCGGGCGAGAGTGGACTTGCCCGCGCCGGACGCGCCCACTACCGCCACCGTATGCCCGGCAGGAATGACGAAATCCACCCCCGAGAGTATGGGACGCACCCCGTCATAGGAAAAAAACACCGACTCGAAACGCACTTCCTGCGCCCCGGCAGGCAAGGTTATCGCGTCCTGGCGGTCTGCCACTTCCTGATGGGTAGAGAGCAAACCGAACATCCGTTCGATGTCGGTCATCGCCTGTCTGAGTTCGCGATAGACCACTCCCAGAAAATTGAGGGGCAGGTAGAGCTGCATCAAAAAGGCATTGACCAGCACCAGATCGCCCACGCTCATTTCCCCTTCCGCCACTCCTTTCGCGGTCAGCCACATCATCAGCAATACGCACACCGCGACGATGAACTGCTGTCCCAGATTGAGAAAGGAGAGAGAAACCTGACTTTTGGTCGCCGCCTCTGCCCAGCTTGCCATGCGTTCGTCGTAGGCTTTGGCCTCGAAGGCCTCGTTGCTGAAATATTTGACCGTCTCATAATTGATGAGGCTGTCGATGGCGCGAGTGTTCGCGGCAGAATCGGTCTCGTTTACCCGGCGACGAATGCCGATCCGCCAGTTACTCACCAGCACGGTAAACAAGCCGTAAATCAGGAGCGAGGTAAAGGTAACGATGGCGAAAATCGGGGGAAACTCCCGCCACAAAATCACCAGCACCAGAGCGATTTCCACCAGGGTCGGCAGAATGGAATAAAGGGTGTAATTGATGAGGGTCGCAATGGCATGGGTACCGCGTTCGATGTCCCGCGACATTCCCCCGGTCTGACGCTCCAGATGAAAGCGGAGGGATAAGGCGTGTAAATGACGAAAAACCTCAAGCGCAAGACGCCGGATGCACTGCTGGGTGACGCGCGCGAAAATTATTTCGCGCAGTTCGGTAAAAAGCGAGGTGGCAAAGCGCAAAACCCCGTACAGGCAGAGCAAGACCAGAGGAAAGGTAACAGCCAGACGGGAAGGATCGAGGTCGTCCACAATCTGGCGAAAGGCAAGAGGAGCAGCAACCGCGGCCAGCTTCGCGCCGATGAGAAAGGAGAGCGCCAGCACGACCCGCAGGCGGTATTGCCACAAATAAGGCCAGAGCCTCTTCAAGGTCGGCATGACCTTCGAGGATTGAATGGGAGCAGAAGAACTGGAATAAGGAAGGCGCTGCATGGGATTAAGTCAAAGGTTGGATGGGGTTGGAACGGTTTTGGCTCAAGTAGCTACACCCCACAAGAGGCTGCCGCAAAATGGTTCTTGAGCCACATGCACTGGCTGATTTCCCACGCCAACCCCATCCCCACCCTAGCCCTCCCCTTGAAGGGGAGGGAATGGCGCTGCCATCGCTGCTGGCGGCAGTTGAGTTGTTAGGCTTTGATATTTCAGCGTTTTTGCAAAAAATATGCGCGACGCATGACCAGTGCAAGTCCTCCCCTTCCAACCACCCTTCCCGACCTTCCCCCCGCAAGCGGGGGGAAGGAGGCAAGTGCCTCCCCTCCCCTTCAAGGGGAGGGGCAGGGGGTGGGGATGGGGGCAGATTTAGGTGGGGATGGGG
>Ga0209737_10004308_pt1 | contig 10012 bp, 8 predicted proteins | sample TergutCu122P3_FD_187284 | JGI IMG/M metagenome (GOLD analysis project Ga0209737, IMG submission 187284) | Cubitermes ugandensis P3 segment gut microbial communities from Kakamega Forest, Kenya - Cu122 P3 (SPAdes) (version 2) | ecosystem: Host-associated > Arthropoda: Insects > Digestive system >...
CGCCGGAGGCATGGGGCGCCCGCTAGGGCGAAGGAGAAGCTTCGACGAAGTCGACAAAAAGAAACGCAGCTCTGGACCCCCGCTTTCGCGGGGGCGACGGAGGGGGGCCGGAGGCATGGGGCGCCCGCAGGGCACAAAAAAACTTCGACGAAGTCGACAAAAAGAACCGCAGCTCTGGACCCCTGCTTTCGCAGGGGCGACGGAGGGGGGGCCGAAGTCGACAAGAAACACCCTCTCCCCCGGCCCCTCTCCCGCTTTGCGGGCGAGGGGAGAAAAGCAAAAAAAAACCTTCGCCGAAGTCGACAAGAAACCGGTACCCTGCGGCGAAAAAGAAAGGCTTGTATGCTGCCAACAACACTCTTCGACGGAGCCGACACCTCTTCCCCCCCTCTTCCCCCGGAGGAGTGGCAAAGCAACCTGGGACAATGGCTGCTCTCCTACTTGCCGGAGGCCCTCTTGCGCATGGGGCCCCAACAACTCAGCTACTGGCAATGGCTGGCACTGCCGCTGTTTGCCATGCTGTTTTGGGTGCTGACAGGGCTTTTGAAAAACATCTCCCAAAAGCTGCTGTTTAAACTCATCCCCAAAATACTGGAAAAAGAAAACCAGACGCTGGCCATTCAACTTGCAAAACCCATCCGCGTCCTGTGGTTTTCTATTGTCATGCAGCTGTTTGTGCCCGTCCTCGCACTGCCAGGCAAAGTCAGCGCCTGGGTGAGAAATGCCCTCTCCGCTTTGCTTATTGCCGTGCTGTTTTGGGGCCTTTTGAAACTCATCGACGTCGTCGCCGAGCTTATAAAAAAGAAGCTGGAACTCAAAGAAGGGGACTCGGCCCATACCCTCATTCAGTCCACCAGCCAGCTGGTGAAGGGCCTCGTCGTCGTCGTGGGCGTCTTAAGCTTGCTCAGCTACTTCGGCTACCCCGTTACCAGCATGCTGGCGGGCCTGGGCGTGGGCGGCATCGCCGTGGCACTGGCCGCGAAAACAACCCTCGAAAACTTGCTGGGCGCCTTCCTCATCCGCTTGGACCAGCCTTTCAAACTGGGGGACTTTGTGAAAATAGGCGAGCTGCGCGGCCACGTGGAGCATATTGGCTTTCGCTCTACGCGCATACGTACCCTGGACAGGACAGTCGTCTCCTTGCCCAACGGCTCCCTCGCGGACCAGCGCGTCGAAAACCATGCGCCCAGGGATCGCTTCCGCCTCTTCCTCGTCGTCGGCCTCGTCTATGAAACCAGCGCCGCACAAATGAAAACCATTTTGCAGGGCCTCGAAGCCTTTTTGAAAAACCACCCCAAAGTGTGGCAGCAAAGCAGCGTGGCCGTCTGCTTTAAGGAAATGGCCGCCTCCTCGCTGGACGTTGAAGCCGTCGCCTACTTTCATGCCGACAACGCCCGCGAGTTTAATGCCATCCGCCAGGAGGTACTCCTGAAAATAATGGACATTGTGGAAAAGGCCGGCTCCGCCATCGCCTTTCCTTCGAGTACCGTGTATTTGGCTTCTCCTCCTCCTCCTCCTCCTGCCTCTCCCCCTCAACCCAGCCCGGCCAAAAGCGCATAGCGCCAGGTGTCCTGGCACATTTCCTTCAACCCCCGCTTCGCCTCCCAGCCTAATATTTTGAAAGCCTCCCCCGTGTCGGCCCAGCACTCCGCCACATCCCCCGGGCGCCTGGGGGCCACCTCAAAGGGCACCGGGCGACCGGTCGCCTCCTCGAAAGCCCTCACCACCTCCAGTACAGAATAGCCTCTTCCTCCCCCGAGGTTGAGCGTCAAAAGGCCCGTATGCGCGTGCAGGTGCCCCAGGGCTTTCACGTGGCCTTCGGCCAAGTCCATGACGTGCACATAGTCCCTGACGCCGGTACCGTCGCGGGTGGGGTAGTCCTGGCCGAAAACCTGCAACTTCGGCAATTGGCCCGCCGCAACCCGTGTCACATAGGGCATGAGGTTGTTGGGTATGCCCTGGGGGTTTTCGCCCACAAGGCCGCTTTCATGCGCGCCCACGGGGTTGAAATAGCGCAGACGCGCCACGCGCCATGTGGCGTCCGCCTGGCACAGGGCTTCCAGGACAGTCTCCATCATGAGTTTGCTGTGCCCATAGGGGTTGGTGGCCATCAGCGGCGCGTCTTCTTTGACGGGCACGCAAGCGGGGTTGCCATACACCGTGGCCGAAGACGAGAAAACCAAAGTCTTCACATTCGCCTTGCGCATGGCCGCAAGCAAAGCCAGGCTGCCGCCCAGGTTGTTGTCGAAATAGTCCAGCGGCTTTTGCACGGACTCGCCCACGGCCTTGAGTGCCGCAAAGTGAATGACGGCCTCCACGGGGTATGTCGCCAACAGCTTGTCCAGCAAGGCAGCATTGCGCACGTCGCCTTCCACAAAGGCAATGGGCTTTTGGGAAAGCTTCTCCAGGCTTTGCAATACCCCCGGGTGGCTGTTGCAAAAGTTGTCCAACAGCACAACCTCGTACCCTGCCTCCAGGAGTTTCAGGCAGGTGTGGGAGCCAATATAGCCGGTGCCTCCGGTGACGAGAATGGACATGGCGAAGTCTCCAAAAACAAGGAAAGCCCCCTCCCTGTGCAGGAGGGGGCCGGTCTCTTTTTATTATTTCGCTTCCCAGAAGCGCATGCTGCCGGACTTGGCCAAGGCCAGGTGCATTTTATAGCACTCGTCGAGCATTTGCGGCTCATGGTGGAAGCCCGTGGCTTTTTCGGCGCGCTCCAAATAGTCGGTGAGGTAGTCGCGGTAGGCCGGGTGGGCGCATTTTTGAATAATGACGCGTGCGCGGTCTTTCGGGGCAAGTCCGCGCAAGTCGGCCAGGCCCTGCTCCGTGACGAGGACGTCCAAGTCATGCTCCGTATGGTCCACGTGCGGCACCTTCGGCACGACGCCGCTGATGCCCAGCTCATCCGTCTTGGAGGGGCGCACTGAGGGGCAATGCATCATGCTCAAATAGGTGTTGCGCAGAAAGTCCCCGGAGCCGCCAATGCCGTTCAGCATTTTGGTGCCGCCGGCCAGCGTGGAATTCGCATGCGCATACATGTCAAACTCGAGGGGCGTATTCATGCCGATGACGCCCAGTCGCCGAATAACCTCGGGGTTGTTGGACACCTGCTGCGGACGCAACAGCACCATGTTTTTGTATTTGTCGAATTTCGCCCACCACTCGACGAAGCCTTCCTTGGACAAGGAAAGCGAGGTGCAGTTAATAAACTTGCATTTGCCCGAGTCGAGGAAGGGGAGGAAGGTGTCTTGCAACACTTCGGTGAAGACAACCAAGTCCTCGAAGGGGGACTTGGTGAGGCCGCCGACGACGGCGTTGGCGATGGAGCCCACGCCGGACTGCAGGGGCAGGAGGTTTTTGGGCAGGCGTCCGGCCTTCACTTCGGCGAGGAAGAAGTCGACAATATGGTCGGCAATGGCCTGGGACTGCTCGTCGGTACCGCGCAGGGCGCGGCCATTGTCCGGGAGGTTGCTTTCCACAATGGCGACAATTTTGGACTTGTCGGTGGGCACCCAGGGCGTGCCGACGCGCTCACGCACGTTGGTGATGGGAATGGGGCGCTTGTTGGGGGGCAAGTCCGTCATCCATATGTCATGCATGCCTTCGAAGGAGGGGAGGCTGGTGTTAATTTCGACAATAATTTTTTCCGCAATGGCGATAATTTCGGGGGCGGCGCCGACGGAGCCGGCGAGAATAATGTGGCCCTCTTCCGTAATGCCGGAAGCCTCAATGAGGGCGATGTCGAGTTTTCCGCCCTTGTCGGGCGTATAAAACCCGTAGCGCAAGTCCTGGGCGAACATGGAGAGGTGTTTGTCTCCCATGCGAATTTTGCCGCTGTTAATGCCCTGGGCGATGTTTTTGCCGGTTTGGTAGGGCCAGCGCCTGTCGACAATGCCCAAAGAGGCCCACCTGTCCTCGGTTTCAGCGCCGACGGAGGCGCCGATGAAGAGGTTGAATTTCCATTTGCCCTGCAGGCCGTTTTTTTCGACATAGTCCGCAATGGCGATGGGCACCATTTTGGGGTAGCCCACCGGCGTAAACCCGGACCAGCCCAGGTTCATCGGTGCAGAAGCGGCGCCCATGAAGAAAGGAAGCGTATCCTCCGCCTTCATCACCTTGGACAACAAGCTTTTGTCGCGGATGCGTTTTTCAAGTTCGGACATTCAAATCTCCTTCGGGAAAGGTGGGGGAGAGCGCGCCTTCGCGCCCCCGGGAGAATAGGAGCTAGCACCTTTGGGGGGGGGTGCACAACGAGGGAGAGCGTGAAAAGACGACGCGGCTGCATTTTCAGGCAGTAGAAAAACAAATGAGGGAGCGCCATGCTTGGGGCGTCGGGTTGTGCAGCAAGGTTTGTGCGAAAGCCAGGGCGGCTTCGAGGTGGGCCTTGGCCTTGTCCGAAAGCCCTTCGTGCATGTGGAAGTTGTGGCCGCTCACACAGAGCACGAAGGCGGGGCATGGCGGCTTTTTCAAGGCATTCTCAAAGACAGCCAGCACGGACTCGGGGGGCATGGCATGCGTGGTATGCCAGGCCTGTTGGAGGGGGGAAATGGCCGAAAAGGAGAAGGGGGCCAAAGTATTCTCCCCCGCATCCACATAGAGGGCCAGCCTTTTCCCCTCCAGCTCCAGGGCATGCTCTACCTGGAGTTGAAAGTCCTCCACCCACACAAAGCGCTCGGCAATGCCCTGGGAGAGGGCCCAGGCTTCCAGGCGGCGAAGCAGGAGGGGGCCCAGGGCATCATCCCCGCGGCTTGTATTTCCCCAGGCCGTCAGCAAAATGTCCGCCAAGGCTCACTCCGAGGTGCATTCGCCGAGGGAGTTGCGTGCAAGGCGGCTTAAGCATGTGCCTTCGGCGTCCAGAAGCTCCACCTGCAGGGGCATTTTCCCCAGGGCGTGTGTGGCGCAGGAGAGGCAGGGATCGTAGGCGCGAATGGCGCATTCAATGTGGTTCAACAGGCCTTCGGAAATAACGCGGCGGTCCAAGTGCTGCATGGCAACGGAGCGAATGGCCGAATTCATGGCCTGGTTGTTGTGCGTGGTGGACACAATCAAATTGCACATGGTGACTTTGTCTTCTTTGTCGACTTTGTAGTGGTGGATGAGCACGCCGCGCGGCGCTTCAATGACGCCCACGCCTTCTTCCTGGCGCTCTCCTCGTGTCACCAAGTCCTCGCCCTGCAAGTCCGGGTCCTCCAGGAGGCTTTGAATGACTTCGAGGGCGTGAAGGACTTCAATAAGCCTTGCCCAGTGGAAGCTGAGTGTGGAATGCACGGGCCTTCCGTTGCCGGTGGCAAGAAAGGTTTTTCTCGCCGCTTCCGCAAGTGGGGAGGGGATGAAGTCACAGGTTTGCACGCGGGCCAGGGGGCCGACTTTATACCAGCCTTTTTCGGGCCCCAGTTGGGCGAGGAAGGGGAATTTCATATAACTCCAGGGCTTCACCTCTTCGCGCAGCACCTGGGTATAGTTTTCATAGTTGAAGCGCTCCCCAATGGGTTTGCCCTCGGCGTCTTTCAGGCACAAAAAGCCGTGGTAAATGTCCAAAGCCCCGTCCTCGCGGACCATGCCCATCATATTGGAGTCAAAGAGTCCAAAGCTGTTATAGAAGGACGGGTTGGTTTCGTGGAGGCGCTGCACCAACGCAATGCCGCCTTGAGCCCACTCAATATATTGCGGGAGGTTTTTCTTTAACTCATTGCACTCTGTCGCCGTCAAAGCCTTGTTGACGCCGCCTGGAATGGCACCTGTGCCGTGGACGCGTTTGCCCGCAACGTGGCGGATGACTTCCTGGCCATATTTGCGCAGGAGAATGCCTTGTTTGGCAATGTCCGGGTATTTGGCTGCAACGCCCACAATGTTGCGTTGGGCCACGTCGCTGTCGAAGCCCAAAAGCAAGTCCGGCGAGGCCAGGTGGTAAAAGTGCACGGCGTGGGACTGTACAAACTGCCCATAGTGCATGAGGCGGCGCAGTTTTTCGGCGGTGGGCGTCAGTTGTCGGGCGCCGACAATAATGTCCATGGCCTTGCAGGCAGCCAGCTGGTGGCTGACAGGGCAAATGCCGCACAGGCGCTGCACCGTGACGGGGACTTCCCAATAGGGGCGGCCCTTAATGAAGACTTCGAAGCCGCGAAATTCGACAATGTGCAAGCGCACCTGGTGAATTTTGTTTTGCTCATCCAACAACAAGGTGACTTTTCCGTGCCCTTCGACACGAGAGACGGGATCAATGCTGATGCGGCGCAGGCCCTGAGTCGTTTTGGCATTTTCAAGCTCAAACATGGTTTCTCCAAGCTCAATCAAAGTGCATTTGCGGGTAGTCCAGGCGCGGGGTACGGCCGGTAATGAGGTCCGTCAAAAACTTAAAAATGGCGTCTCCGGAGGGCGGACAGCCCGGAATGAAATAGTCGACGCGCACAATTTCGTTGATGGGGTGGACTTTGTCGAGCAGCAAAGGCAATTCCACGTCATTCGGAATGGTGTTGCCGATGACGCCCGGCATTTCGAAATAAACTTCACGCAGGACTTCGCGCACGTCCAGGTGGTTGCGCAAGGTAGGAAGTCCTCCGTTGACGGCGCAGGCGCCCAGCGCAATGAGTATGCGGCAGCTTTTTCGAAACTCGCGCAGGACGTGGACGTTTTCAGAGTTGCAGACGCCGCCTTCAATGAGGCCTATGTCGCAAACAGCGCTGCAGTATTTGACGTCCGTAATGGGCGAGCGGTCAAACTCCACCAGCTCCACCAACTCCAGCAAATTTTCGTCCATGTCCAAAAAGGACATGTGGCAGCCAAAGCAACCTGACAGAGAGGTTGTGGCTATGCGCAGTTTTCGCTTGGGAAGTTCTTCCTGGCTTAGCATATTAGGCCTTCCTTGTGGACAGAAACTCGGTTTGGGCGCTGATGGGCAAATGGTCATAACGGCGCTGGCCAATGGGAAGGACAAAGCCGCAGCGTTTGGGCAAAATGGCCCCCACCGGGCAAACGCCGGCCGCTTTGTCACTCATGGAGAAGGCGCTGTCTTTGAGTTTTCCTGAAGGCGTGTTGACGACAACGCGCGAAGCCATGCCTCGGCCGGACATGGCAAAAACATTTTTCTTGTCAATGTCGCGGCTGGCCTGGACACACAGGCCGCACATAATGCAGCGGCCCAAGTCCAAAAAGGCTTCGGGGTGAGAAGTGTCCACCTGGCGGTTTGGAAAGAAATGCTCAAAGTGGGGCGTCATCATCTCCAACTCATAGGCCAGGGCCTGGAGTTGGCAGTTGCCGCTTTTTTCGCAGCCGGGGCAAAAGTGGTGGCCCTCGACAAACAGCATTTGCAGCATCAGCCTGCGCCTGTCATTCAACCCCGGCGTGTTGTTTTCAACTTCAATGCCGGGGCGCGCAAGCTGGGTGCAGGCGGAGCCCGGCCGGCCGTTAATGGTGACGGTGCACAGTTTGCAGCTGCCGTTGGGCTTCAAGTCCGGGTGGAAGCAGAGGTGCGGAATAAAAACGCCCGCTGCGAGGGCTGCCTGAAGCACGGTTTGGCCCGGCTCAAAGGGGATGGGGGTGCCGTCAATGACAAAAGTATTTTCATTCATAATTCATTCCCAAGGTGAGCGTCCGCATCATCTCTCTCCATAATTTCGCGCGCGGGAGCCAAGGCAGCATCCAAGTCAAAAGCCGGCTCAAAGTCCTTTTGTTTCAGTCGCCTGTCATACGAGGGGCGGAATTTCTGCATGGTGTCAAAGACGGGGCTGGAGGCTGTTTGCCCCAAGCCGCAGTGGCTGGAATTTTTGAGGAGTTGGTGCAGGCGGGACAACTCATTCATTTCATAGCCGGTGCCTTTTCCATCTGCAATTTTGTCGAGAATTTTGCAGAGCAGCGTGGTGCCGACGCGGCAGGGCGTGCAAAAGCCGCAGCTTTCATGTTTGAAGAAGTGTGAGAAGTTTCTGGCGACTTCAAACATGTCGCGGTTGCTGCCAAACACCATGAGGGCGCCCGAGGTGGAAACGTCTTCGAAGGCAATTTTTCGTCCAAACTCATGTCGCGCCAGGCAAGTCCCCGCGGCGCCGCCGACTTGCACGGCCATGGCATTGCGTGCGCCGCAGTCCTCGAGAATTTTGGAAATGCGCACGCCGAAGGAATATTCATAAATGCCGGGCCTGTCGCAGTCTCCTGAAATGGACAAAAGCTTGGTGCCCGTGGAGAGTTTGGTGCCCAGGCCGCGGTACCAGGCGCCGCCGTTTTGCGCAATGAGGGTTGCCTTGGCCAGGGTTTCGACGTTGTTGACAACGGTGGGCTGGCCCAAATAGCCGTTGGTGACAGGGAAGGGCGGGCGAATGCGGGGCCTGCCGGGTTTGCCCTCGAGGGACTCAATGAGGGCTGTCTCTTCTCCGCAGACGTAGGCGCCCGCCCCCATATGAATTTCAATGTCAAAGTCAAAGCCCTTCTCCCCCAGAATGTTTTTGCCCAAAAGCATGGCTTTGCGTCGGGTTTCCAGCTTGGCCTGAAGCTTCTCCAGCAGGAAGCGGTATTCGGCGCGCAAATAGAGAAGGCCTTTGGAGGCGCCAATAACATAGCCTGCAATCGTCATTCCCTCGAAGACGCGCTCTGCGAAGGAAGACAGCAGCACGCGGTCTTTGAAAGTCCCGGGCTCTCCTTCGTCGGCATTGCATATGACGTAGCGTGTTTCGCCGGGCGCATTTCTGCAGGCCTCCCACTTGACGCCTGTGGTGAAGCCCGCGCCGCCGCGGCCGCGAAAGCCGGAGGTTTTCATTTCGGCCAGCATCTCCTGGGGGCCGAGCTCCATGGCGCGTTGAAGCGCCTGGCCATTCATCATCTCCGTGGACAGCAGCACGTCCTTGCGCAGAATGTTGTCTTCCACATTGAAAAACTTTGCGGGCCATTCCACCAGGGGCGTCCGGGTTTTAATCAGCTCGCAAATAAAGTCTATGCGCTGCGAAGAAAGCTTGGTGACGGCATAGTTGTTGACGAGAAGTGCAGGGCCCTGGTCGCACATGCCCGTGCAGGAGGCGGTGTCAATGCTGACGAGCCCATCCGTGGAAACCTGTCCTGGGGAGAGGGAAAACTTGGACAGCATGCGCGAAAGCAAAGCCGTGTTGCCTTGCATGCGGTCTGTCACATTGTCCGAGAAGAGAATGCGGTATTTGCCGCGCGGGCTGTCATAGAAGAAGGCATAAAAGTCAATGACGGACTGAATGTGTGCCCGCGTTAGCGAAAGGGCTTCGGCGAGGTAGTCCACGGCCCATTTGGGGATGAAGTCCAGGCGCTCCTGGGTTTCCCGGAGAATTTGCATGAGGTGGAAGGGGTTGCGGGAATAGCGCTCGAGAATGGGTTCCAGCACACTGCTGGCGGAAGAATTGACAAGGCTCAAAGCAGGCTCCCTCTTTCAAATTTCACAGTGACAGCGGGTGACAAGTGACAGCTTCAATACAGCCCAGGTGGGCGGCAACACCCCAAGTGGAAATATATACTGGAGGTAGAACAGCAAGCTTTGTAACTTGTCAAGAAATTAAAGAAGAGGGGGGCCGATGCCCCCTTGCCCCCCTTTCTTGTCGACTCCGTCGAAGGTTGTGGTTGCCACCACAATGCTGCTGTTTTTCGCCTCCCGGCGAGTCCCTTTTTTTTGCGCGCGCAAAAAAAAGGAACCAAAAAAAAAGCGCCTGGCAGGGGCCCTTGGCACAGCAGACTACCCCCCAACTCACTCTCCTCGAACTGCCACCCTCTGCCGGGGGCCCCAAGTGGATTGGCCTCTCCTCCAACGCAGCTCCACCACGCTTTGAACCCGTAGCTTCCCTCCTGCCAAGTTTGAAGGCGCTGGAGGTGCGGCACAAAGAGGCGCCCCGTCATTGCGAGATGTAGGTTGGATAAGGCCGAAGGCCGCAATCCGACATTCTTTCTATCGTCTGGATTGCTTCGTCGTTTCACTCCTCGCAATGACGGGAATGTTGTTGTTCTCTGCTGCATTTCGGGAGCCGCACGGCAGGGTGAGCCTGGGCGGCCCACGTGGCATGGGGGTGCT
>Ga0209737_10004309_pt1 | contig 10012 bp, 10 predicted proteins | sample TergutCu122P3_FD_187284 | JGI IMG/M metagenome (GOLD analysis project Ga0209737, IMG submission 187284) | Cubitermes ugandensis P3 segment gut microbial communities from Kakamega Forest, Kenya - Cu122 P3 (SPAdes) (version 2) | ecosystem: Host-associated > Arthropoda: Insects > Digestive system...
CTGCATGACTACGCCCTGCCCTCAGATCAGGGGGAAAGAGTGCGCGGCAGGATGAGCCACATGCGTCCCCTCTGCTTCATCCGCCCTGCCTGTTGTCCGGCCTTGTCGCCAAAGCCCCAGAAAAAATCAGCGCGAACCACCCCCTTGATCGCGCCGCCGGTATCCTGCGCCACGACCAGACGATTCAATGAATCCCCGCTGTTGGGATAAGTCGTCGCCAGCCAGACCGGGACGCCCAGAGTAACATAGCGGGGATCTACCGCAATGCTACGCCCCGCCGTCAAGGGCAAGCCCATCGCGCCCAGGGGGCCGCTATCCGGGCGGGCAGCTTCCGTCAGTTCCCGGAAAAAAACATAACTCGGATTCTCATTCAGCAACGCGCGCAAACGCTCGGGATTTCTTCTTCCCCAGGCCTGAATTCCCTGCATGGAGGCTTCTTCCGCCTTCAAATCACCGCGCTCGATCAGCACCCTGCCTATCGAACGGTAGGGATGCCCATTCTGATCGGCATAACCAATCCGCACCTGACTGCCATCGGGCAATTGCACCCGTCCCGAACCCTGAATCTGGAGAAAGAAAAACTCGATAGGATCGGCCACCCACAACAAGGGCTTGCCAGGCCAATTCCCATCCGCTGAATCCTCTATTTCCGCGCGGCTGAAATAAGGCACAACCCGGTTTCCGACCACTCGTCCCCGCAAGCGGCGATGTTTCAGCTCGGGGTAAAGATCGCCGAGATCGATGGTCAACATATCCGGCGGCGTCCCCAAAACAGGAATATTGTTCTGGGCGTTCCGCTGGCGGCTGCCCTTGATGAGCGGCTCATAATATCCGGTAATCAAACCTTCATCTTTTCCGCTTTCTTCGGAGATGGCATAGGGAAGAAATTCCGCCTCGAAAAAGCGGCGCACTTCCTCATCCCCGCCCTTTATCCGTTTGGCCTTGTTGCATACCTCTCGCCAATCCTCCCAGACGCCGCCTTTCTGCGTCCGCTCCCAGTTGGCGCAGGAAAGAAGAAAGGCCGACCAGGCTTCACCCGGCCTATCCTTCTGCCAACCGGGAAGATCTCTCCACTCCGCTACCTGCAAGCGGCTCTTCACCTCAGAGGCAGCATCCGCAACTACCGCAGGCGTAGTCTCCGGGCAGGCAGGACAAACCGGGCATTCGCTCGCCGGAACTTCGCTTATCTGGGCTTTTTCCTGTACCGGAGTGCTGGTAAGGCATCCGGCAAGCAACAAGACAACGATCACAGTCGGAAGGCGAAAAGAAAGAAAATGGCTTTTTTGCATGGCTTTGGTTAAATTACTGATTTGCTGCGAAGTATACCCTTCTCATTCCCTATCATGCCCCTTTCCTCGAATTCATCTTCTTCCCTCCCCGATCTTTTGACCCAGGCCAACGCGCTTCTCACCCGAATCGAAGCGATCCTGCCCCAAGCGAACGAGCCGCCAGACTGGGAACAGACCATCGCCTGCCGCTGGAAGAGGCAAAAGGCGGGGATTATTTTTGGCGCTTCCTCGATGCCAGGGCGCTTTATTCCCGTGCGTCACCTCCACCCCATCCGTCTTGCCGACCTGATCGGCATAGATGAGCAAAAGGCGCGCATCGTCGCCAATACCCGGCAGTTCGTAGAGGGATATAGCGCCAACAACGTTCTGTTGACCGGCACGCGCGGTTCGGGAAAATCCTCGCTGATCAAGGCGCTGCTGAACGAATTTGCCGCATCTGGCCTGCGTCTGATCGAAGTCGACAAGGAGGAGCTTGCCGATCTTGCCGACATCATCGAGGGAGTTGCCGATAGGCCGGAAAAATTCATCATTTTTTGCGACGATTTATCCTTTGAAGCCAACGATAGCGCCTACAAGGCGCTGAAATCCGCGCTGGACGGCTCCATCGCCGCGCCGCCCGAAAACGTGCTGATCTACGCCACTTCCAACCGTCGCCATCTAATCCCGGAATACTTTTCCGAAAATCTGGAAGGCACCCGCGCCGACAGCGGCGAAATTCACCCCGGCGAAACGGTGGAAGAAAAAGTCTCTCTCTCCGAGCGTTTCGGCCTCTGGATCTCCTTTTATCCTTTCTCTCAGGATGAATATCTGGAAATCGTCGCCCATTGGCTCGCCAGCTTTGGCTTCTCCCAAGCGGCAATTGAAAGCGCAAAGCGCGAGGCGCTCAACTGGGCTTTGGGTCGTGGTTCCAGAAGCGGACGCATCGCCTGGCAATTCGCGCTGGATTTCGCGGGACAATCCGCCGCCAAATTCCGCGCCAAGGCTAGTTGAGATGTCGGCCATGTCTTCCCCACCCGCCTCTCCTACCCTCCCCACCATCGAAGTCGCCGCTGCCGTCATTATGAGTCGTGACCAGCAGTCCTGTCTTCTCGCCTGCCGCCCGGAGAGCAAATCCTACGCCGGTTACTGGGAATTTCCCGGCGGCAAAGTCGAGGCTGGCGAAGACGTCAAAACCGCGCTGATCCGCGAGATCGACGAAGAACTCGGCATCCATGTCACCGAAGCCAGTCCCTGGATCAGCATCACCTATCCTTATCCGGCTGCCTTGACCCGCATTCATTTCTGGCGGGTGACCGATTGGAAAGGAGAGATAGACGAAGCCCAACCAATAGAGCACAGCGCCATCGCCTGGACCCCGATTTATTCTCCCTGCAAGCTCACCCCGCTTCTTCCCGCCAATATCCGCGTTCTGGAGAGCCTTGCCATGCCTCCCCAGATCCTCATCACCCACGCCTGGGAAGAAGGAGTGGACAAAGAAACCGCGCGCATCAGAGCGGCTTTGCGTCAGGGGATACGCATGATTGTGCTGCGGGAACAGGCGCTGCCCCTGCCCCAGCGTCTGGAATTTGCCCGCGCCGTCATCGAACAGGCGCGGCAATACGATGCCAGGGTGCTTCTCAGCGAAAACGGTGATGGCTCGGGCAGCGAATTGGCAAGCCTCACAGGCGCGGATGGCATACATTTGAGCAGTCAGGCGCTAAATGCCATTTTTTCCCGCCCGCAATTTTCCTTTGTCGGCGCTTCCTGCCACAAGGCTGCAGAAATCAGGGCGGCAGAGAAAATGGCAATAGACTATGCCGTTCTGGGGGCGGTGCTGCCTACGCCCAGCCATCCGGGGCAACCCGGCCTAGGTTGGGAGGCTTTTGCCGCCCTTGCTCTGGGTAGTTCGATTCCCATCTACGCCATCGGCGGGCAGAGCATGAACACCCTTAAAATCGCGCAGCAATATGGCGCACATGGCATCGCCAGCATGAGAAACCTTTAAAAACATGCTTTCCCCTTCCTCTTATGCCCTATTTGCCGTGCGCTTGTGGTAACCTTCGTTCTCTTTCGGCCTGTCACGTCGCCATGACCTCTGAACCTATGACCTCCCCGGCGGAAGATCATCCAGCCACCACCGTTACCCCTGCTGAGCCAGAAGCAAGCCCGGAAAAAGCGCGAGACCCGCGCGAATTACTGACGGAGCTGCGTTCCCGCTTCGAGGTATTCCGCACCTTCCAACCGCTTGCCATTGGCATCGACAAGTCTATCCGCTCGCACTTTCCCGAGGCCGACCGGAAGACGCTGCGTATTGCCCTTTCCATGCACACCCATTGCAACCGCTATCTGCGTCTGCTCGCCAAGGCTGAACAACGCTTCGATCTGGATGGGCAGGCGGTTGCGGAAGTCAGCGAAGAGCATAGGCAATTCGCCACCACCACCCTGGCAGAGCGTATGCAACGTCAAGGCAATGCCCAGACGCCCCGTAATCCCGAGAAGCAAAACGCAAGACCACCCAGGCCGCCGTACAAGGCTGCGGCGAAAGAAAAGTACGTAAAAGCCAATGGCGGCGAAGGCAGCGCCCCAGCGAATGGTGAAATCGCAACGCCTTCCGGGCAAGAGCAAGCAAAGGCAGGTAACAGAAAGCGCAAACCGGAGCGTAAACCCCAGAAGAAGCAGCAGAACGGGAGCGCCAGGGGGACGGTTGCCGAGACGAAAACTCCGCCCCCGGCAAGCTCGGCTGGTCTTGCGGAAAAACTCGCCCTGCTGAGCGAAAAATTCGCCCGGAAATAGCGTGGAGAGTTTTTCTCGTTATGTCTTGCCCGCCAGCGGATTGCCGCACCTGCCTTCATTTTTTCATCACGCATGTGCTTGATTTTCCTTATGGTTGTCGCGCGATGAATTTCAAAAGCAAAAAGCTCCCGGCGGAGGAAGTGGAAGAGACGAGCGGCATGGCCTGTCTTCGCTTTCACCCCCGTTCGTCCAAACCACGCACCCAGCAGGCCTGATATGACAATTGCCGACGATTTTCCCCTCCCTCTTGCTGAAATAATCAAGGTCAATGTTGCGCTTGCTCTTGCCGAGGATCTTGGCCCCGGCGACCTGACCGCAAGCCTGATTCCCGCAGATAACGAGGCAAAGGCGCTGCTCACCAGCCGTGAGGGGGGAATTCTTTGCGGGCAGCCGTGGTTCGATGCCTGTTTTACCAGCCTCGACCCGGATATTGAAATCAAATGGCAGGTAGAAGAAGGCGCGGCTATCATTGCCGGACAAACCCTGTGCGAGATAAGAGGCAAGGCTCGCGCCCTTCTTTCCGGCGAACGCGCTGCCTTAAACTTTCTCCAGATGCTCTCCGGCGTGGCAAGCCAGACCAGATCTTATGTCGATTGCGTCCGCAACACCGCTGCGGTGATCGTGGATACCCGAAAGACCGTGCCCGGCTTGCGGCTTGCGCAAAAATACGCTGTTCGCGTGGGCGGCGGCAACAATCACCGTTTTGCGCTTTGGGATGCCATCCTCATCAAGGAAAACCACATTGCCGCAGCAGGCGGCATTCGTCCTGCGCTTCTGGCGGCCAAACGCCTTGTCGAGCTGCAAGCTCATTGCCGCTTCATCGAAATAGAAGTAGAAAATCTGGCCGAGATGGAAACCGCTCTCGATGCTGGCGCAAGCATGCTTTTGCTCGACAATTTCCCTTTGCCTCTCCTCAAAAGAGCCGTTGACCTGAACCGTCAACATGGCTCTCCTGCCATTCTGGAGGCATCCGGCGGCGTGACGATGGAGACCCTTTCCCAGATCGCCGCAACCGGCGTTGACCGCATCTCCGTCGGCGCCCTTACCAAAGACATCAAGGCGCTGGATTTATCCCTGCGGGTTGTTTCCTGACAGGGCATTCTCCTAAACGAATGCCGTAGACGCAGAGATATAGCATCGTAGGGGCAACCCTTGTGGTTGCCCGTTTCGGGCAGGCACAAGGCCTGCCCCTACATGCGTCTGCTTCCGAATCAGTTCTTCAGTTGCCGTCTGCAAGACCCGTGTGCAGCGCCGCAAGACTTACAGTATCATGTGAAATAAAAAGTCTTCTGTACATCTTTTGAGGAGGTAAAGCATGTCAGAAAGAGGCGATTCTGCAATAGATATTGCTGGTTTGAGCAAGTATTACACCTTGGGAGAAGACAAAATCTCCGCCCTCGATCACGCTTCTTTCAAGATTCCCAGAGGCGAATTTGTAGCGGTTTGTGGCCCATCGGGCAGTGGAAAAAGCACCCTCCTGAATATATGCGGGCTGTTGGATACTTTCGATGCCGGGCAATACTATCTGAACGAGATCGATGTCGGTATTTTGAATGAAACGGAGCGGACAAAACTTCGCCGCAGGGAAATCGGCTTTATCTTCCAGAGTTATAACCTGATACCTGTGCTCGATGTGTTCGACAATGTTTCCTACCCTCTTCGTCTTCTTGGCAAAAATAAAGCACAGATCAAGACTGAGACCTTTGCCATTCTGGAAAAGGTGGGCTTGGCAAATTTTGCGACCCGAATCCCGGATCAGTTATCAGGCGGACAACGACAAAGAGTAGCCATTGCGCGCGCCCTGGTAAAGCGCCCTACCCTCATCATTGCCGATGAGCCTACCGCAAATCTCGACACCAGAACCGCAGAAATAATTGTCGATCTCATGAAAGAACTGGGTCGCCAGTTTGCCGCTACCTTCTTGATCGCCACCCATGATGAACGAATGACGCGCCATTGCGACAGGATTCTCAACATTACCGATGGAGTGCTGGCATGAGCGCCTTTTCATTCGCTTGCAAGAACGTTCTCAAGAATCGCAGAAGATCCATCACCACCATTCTGGTTGCCGCCATCGGCTGTGCCGCCCTTTTGATTTCCGGGGGATTTACCCTATACACTTATCACATGTTGGCAGACAATGCGGCGAGGGAATCGGGACATATCACGATTGCCGACAAGCGTTTTTTTGCAGAAGAGGAAGAAACGCCCTTGCAGTTTGGCATCGAGCGCCCAGGTGAAATTATCGCTACTCTTCTAGATGACGACAGAATAGAGTTTATCCTGCCCCGTCTCTCCTTTTCCGGGCTGATATCGAATGGGGATAAATCGGTTATTTTTACCGGCGCCGGCGCGAATATCGCTAGAGAAATCCATGTCCGGGGAGATTTTTTGCAGATCGAAAGCGGAGAGATAAATTCCGGCAAGAATATAGATTCTGTGCCGGCAATTACCATCGGCAAGGATCTGGCGCGTACCCTGAAAGCTGAAGTCGGCAGCAATCTTTCCTTGATGAGTAATACTGCCAATGGCGGCATGAATTCAATGGCTGTTGTTGTCGCCGCTATTGTCACTACCGGCTGGGATGAGGCCGATCGGCGCCTGGTTCTCATCGATATCGAAGCCGCGCAACGGTTGTTGATGACGGATAAAGTAAGTTCCCTGTCCATTTATCTGCGGGATGAGCGCAATGTCGAGACTATGCTGGAAGAGTTTTTGGCGCTCGATACCAACAATCTGACCCCCAGGGCATGGAGTGAGCAGGCTTTTTATTATGCCTCGGTGAAGGCGCTTTATAACCGGATTTTTGGTTTATTGGGCGTCATCATTTTGCTGCTCGTCCTGTTTTCCGTAAGCAACACCCTTGCTACCTCGGTAGCGGAAAGAACCAGAGAAATCGGCACTTTCAGGGCGCTGGGCAGCTACCCTGGTGAAATAGTGGCGCATTTCGTGCATGAGGGCATGGTTATCGGGATGGCGGGGATAGTCATAGGGAATGTGATGGCGCTGGTGGCGGCGTTTTTATTGCCTTATCTCGGCTGGCAAATGCCGCCGCCGCCGGGGCGCTCGATCGGTTACCCGTTGCTGGTCAGCACATCCGCCCTGCTCTATCTCGCCATTGACCTCTTGATCGTCCTGCTGTGCTGCACCGCCGCCTGGTCTGCAAGCAAAAAAGCGGCAAAAATGCCGGTCATGGAGGCGCTGCGGCATGTTTAGGGTAGTTTCATTAGAATTGTAGGGGCGGGTTTGAAACCCGCCCCTACACCCAATGAGCCAAATGGAAAATCTGGGTTTATGCCGCCCGAAAATCAAACTTTGCAACCATCTGCCCTACCCCTTTTCCTCGAGCGAACACACGCCGCTTATGACCTGAAGATCATTTTTGCGCGCGAAATCGCGGAGAAAGCCATATGCTTCCGGCGATACCTTGTAGATGTCGCCATCCACGAATACCGCCTTGTTGCCGCCATAGTCGCCGGGGCTGACATAGGGGGAATAGCGCATTTTTCTGGTCGCGCTGAACTTCTTGGTTGCGCCGACACTGGAAAGGGTGCTGGACAAGCGATCTGCCCAGTCGCTCGGACGGAATTTGGCTCCCGAAGACGTCACTCCCAGAATGACGAAGGATTGGTGGTCTGTCTCGCTCACGTTGCTTGCCTCGAAAAGTTGTATTGATACCGCTCTGAAATGGCGGCTTACGTCTATTGCGAACCCCTTCTATTCTACCAGAGGCTTGCCGCATAGTCTTTAGCGAACATGACGAAAGGTCAGATTGAAACGGTAGTTGGCAGAAGGCTGGTTGAAGTCCGCCTTTACCGGAGCCACCCCGTGAAAAAAGAGGCGCGCCGCCCCGCCCCAGACAAAAACATCGCCTTCTTCCAGAAGAATTTTCTCTGTTTTATCCTGCCTCTTCGCGCCGCCAAACAGAAAAACAGCAGGCAGACCAAAGGAAAAAGATACGATGGGGAAAGTAAAATCCGCTTCGTCCCTGTCCTGATGCAATCCCATTTTCGCCCCCAGGGCGTAGCGGTTTATCAGACATGCTTCAGGGGAAAAACCAGAAAACCCCGCTCTTTCTGCGGCTTCGGTTGCTTCCCTCTGAAAACGCTCCGGCATCAGCGGCCAGGGTTTGCCGCTCTCAGGGTCGAGAGGAGCGTAGCGATAGCCCTTGCGGTCAGAAACCCAGCCCAGCTCACCACAGTTCGTCATCGCGACCGACATGCTCTTTCCGCCCGGAGTCTGCATATGACGAAACGGCGCCGCAGCGGATATTTTTTCGATCAAGCGCAAAAACTCGTCCGCATCCTCCCGAAGCCAGGCCTTGAAAAGCACTGCGCCTTCAGCAATCTCTATTCTCGAGGGCGCTGTAGCAAATAGATCAGCGATCATCATGTCTTGATCCTTTTCGGGAGTTGGACAACGAATCGCCTCCCAGTAGCAGTCTCAACCTGAGTGTTGCCATTCATCACAAAAGCCAAAACTCGGCTGCGAAGGTCTTTAATGTAGGCTATTTCTCTAGCCATCCAGAATTAAACAATCACAACAAAGAGAAATAATACCAAAAGAACATTTATTTAAGGAAAGCACTATACTTCCATGACAGTCGGATGATATCAACCCGCGTCATCGCCAAATCTTGCTGCCGCTACATGCACCTATCTGTTGAATTGACTCTTCAATCGCTGCCCACAGAGTTTACCGCGGGCAGAAGAAAGAAAAACAAATTACTACGCCAGCCTCCCAAGCTGACGTGTTTGCGTTGAGTTGTATATGAATCAATCAGATATAACGCAAACTTAAAAAGTTACTTTAAGTTAACGCTGGCACCCCTTCAAGGCTTTCCCCCCCTGCCCGGCTCTGGTTTTCCCGATGCGCCACCACTGTCCGGCGCTGGTTTGCCCGGCGCTCCTCCCTTGCCCAACGCTTTTGCGGCTGCTGGTTTTCCTGGCGTCGCGGGTGGTGAAGCATGTTCCTTTTCTGGCTCAGCAAGTTTTCCCGGACGAAGGACTCCAACAGATTCGGCTGGTTTCCCCGGCCTTTTCCCGGAGTCATGCGAATTGGGATGGCGCGGCGGATGAGGGGGGCGATAATCAGGATGCTGATTCTGATACGGATAAAGCGGCGGCGCAACCGGCATGATTACCGTCCGCTCCACAATCCCCTCCTCACGCACCGGCTCGCTGGCAGGCACAGGTTCGGCCGCCCGCAGTTCCTGTTCCTTGCGGGCAGTTTCGAGCAGAGCCTCACGTTCGCGGCGCTCGCGCTCCATCAGCGCAACCTTCTCTTTCATCCGCGCCAATTCCTCATCCGCTGCCTTTTTCGCGGCCGCTTCCCGCTCCGCCGCGCCCGGCTCGGGCTTGAACTCCGTTACCGCAGCGCCTGTCGGACAAGGTTGGGTAGAAATGGTCACCGCATTATTGACCACGCAACGATATACCTGCGCGGACACAGGTAAGCTAGCAACGCCCAGAAAGACTGCCAAAAGAAAACGTTTCATCTGTTGCTCCTTCATCAACCATAGAATCCTTATAGCCTTTTACGGGGCGAAAGGGAACTATCTCATGTCATTCTTTCGTAAAAATACGTTACAGGCTTACGGTTCCTGATACAGGTGCTCAGGAAAACAAAGCCTCCACAACCTCCCTGACCCCTTCCTGCCAAGGCTGCTGCTCGATCCCGAAAGCAGCCGTTACCCTCGTGCAATCGAGGCAGGAATTGGCGGGGCGCGCCGCTGGGGTCGGGTAGGCGCTGGCAGGAATCGCCTGTAAGCCATCCGGCGGCAGACGAAGCTCCATCCCCCGCTCTCGCGCCAAATCAAAAAGGTAGGCGGCATAGCCATGCCAGGAGGTCGCTCCCCCTGCCGTGAGATGAAACAGCCCCGTCGGAAAATCAGCAGGCGAACTCTCTGCATAGCGCCTCAGTACCTGCACTGTTGTTTTTGCAAGCCAGGC
>Ga0209737_10004313_pt1 | contig 10008 bp, 5 predicted proteins | sample TergutCu122P3_FD_187284 | JGI IMG/M metagenome (GOLD analysis project Ga0209737, IMG submission 187284) | Cubitermes ugandensis P3 segment gut microbial communities from Kakamega Forest, Kenya - Cu122 P3 (SPAdes) (version 2) | ecosystem: Host-associated > Arthropoda: Insects > Digestive system >...
CACACACACACACACACGCGCGGTTTACGTCTTGTAAGGAGATTGAATATGCTACTGTTTGTACAGAATTATCTACACTAAGCTCCTCCCCAGCAAATGCATGTTTATTAGTAATCTGAGCAAACAAAATTTTCTTCCCGAGGTCACGAATTAATGTTTTTCCAGCAACGCAAAAACATTCACGACAGATTCTTCTTAAATCCGCCTTCATTAATTCACGTACGAAAGTAAACTTAATGCGGTTTATGATTAGCCGTGTGTGTGTGTGTGTGTGTGTGTGTGTTTTAAGCAGGATATAGGTAACTGAAAGTAATTCAGAGCAGTATAAGATGATGGTAACATGCAAACCGCAATGAGGGGTAACCATGTTTCAGTCGGTATTGCAATTTGAACCTTTCCGAAGAAAGTTACATAGCTTGCTTCTTCATTGACTTCATGACTGCGGTGTCCACTTGGACTATGATCTGCCAAGGGTCAGTTTGTGTATATCTATGTTAACCTCGGCTAGCCAAGGAAATAACAAAGTATTCTGACTGAATTTGATTCCATACATAACGTGCGGCTTTATTAAGGACTTATTTTGAAATAAACTTCATCAGTGAATAAAATTGTATAAATAAACTATTCTGTTGATGAATTAGGCAAGACGCCACACGGAAGTGTAGGAGAACAGAGTTATAGCTCCACATATTCCAATCTTATCAATAAATTATGAGTGATTAGCTTCATGTTCCAGTCCCTTTACCCCGAAGGAATGTCCCCACATTTGAATCGGAAGCCTGCTCCAGTACCAGAAACGATCTGGACGCTAAGGGAAATATGGCATCTATTGCCCTGCTAGGAATGAAAACCAGTTCCTCGGTTGTCCAGTCCTAATGAACTATTTCAAGTAGCACTCATTAGTTATAATGCAATTCAAATACGCTCTGTAAGAAGACCGACGTGATGAATTGTGAAAGGAGTAGAATGTACATACCAATTATCATCTGCTTTAAACGGCGTTGTGAACTTATGTTAGGCCTTTGGAAAGAAAATTACAAACTCATTCCTTGCAACTTAACAGAGAAATAATGACATATCGTGGGAATAAGGCAACTTACATTCGTTATATTCGTTCTACAGATTTTTCTCAAACCCCGTCTTATCGAAAGTGAAAGACTTGAACTAATTCTGTGGTGGCCTTTCCCAAGTTAGCATCAACAGTATTAGTCTACTGCTGGGTACGATATGAACTAGAAAATGAATGTAAATCCATACTAAATTCCTGTACGCAGTTCTTGTCTGCCAAATTTTAGCCGCATGACCAGCCATAGGTGAATATCATGCCCCGACCACTTAATCACCGCATGCAATGCCGCCAGTACCGAGTGAATAAGAGGCTGGGTGGGTCCCAGAGGCGATCTCGACGCTTTGAAGAAGGGCTAAGTCTCTGCATATGTCGGGAGAAGAAGGATTACGCCGCGGGTATTCAGCCCGCAGCCTATTTACTACAACTACTACGGCATCCCGGCTCATGCATCTTATTATGCTGTCATATGTCATTCGAAAAATTCATTAAACGAACTGCACGCATAGTGTGTCGAATATCTCACTTACTTCACTCTGTATAGGAAGGCATATAGGTAAGGATTTTGTGTTCGTATATTCTTAATCGGTGTTCGGATTCAGAATTTGCGTTTTACTTTCCACATACATTAAACCAGCAGATAGGCATACTGTTTAGAAAATGCATACACTGACTTTCAGTGCAATGGGCCGGAGCTGTAAATCTAAGTTCCGAAATGAAGAACAATTATTTCCAGACTTTTTTTTTTTTACAAATTTCGTCACGAATTTTTATTCATTATATTCTGATATTATGAAATCTGACAGGGCGTCACACTATCACTTTTAGCTTTGTACAATAATCTCGCGATATCGATATTTGCTTTTAAATGATTTAGAAGAAAAATTATTTAATTCAATCAAGGGCATTACTTTGGTTGATATCAATAACAGTGAATTTTAAGTCAAGTCTCTTTGTGCTTTGATATGAATCAGTAATCAGCTTAGAAATGAAATTCGCACAAAGTGTAGGTAGTACTGTACCCACGATGAAAATGAGGTTATCATGGAACCTAAAATAAACTTTCCCGAGGAGAAGGAAAGCAGAACTCAACAAAAACCTTTGCTTTGTCCGCCTTTCCATTTCACTTTATCAATGACTTGCTGCTATGGGGTGTTTCTCCTTTAACATCAACACCTACCTTCGCTGCGCCACTGTGTTAGATATGCCTAGTGAAATCCCAGAGTGTATTTAAATCCCCTAGGCTATCAGAAAGCTACTTTTGTACTGAGCTTGTTGAAGTCACCCAGTTTGCCCACAACAATACAACGACCGCCCCTGTATGTGCCTATCACATCGACTTTGTAGGTTTTGTCCCGTTTCGTAACTCACTTAGCACAGTGACCCATTTTAATTCAGGTAAATCTAAATGCATATTCCATATATTCCGCCCGTTATTTAGTAGAGATGTTATGGATTCAGTTGAAGTGCTGTGTTCTCCTTAAAGAAGGCATGTCAAATTTATTGCGTCCAGGCTGTAAATTAAAAAAAAATAAGTAGAATGTTATTATACTCTTAAAGTGCCATGATATCTAATATACCAAAAATGTTTTTTGTATCATCCATATTTAAAATTAAAAGAAATATTAATTATATTTTTAGTGTCATACAAACTATTCCAATACATAATCAGGAGCTTTTCAAGAAACTTGGCTTCATTAGTTTCTCTTTTTTACAATTATCAGTTTTAAAACATTGTCTTAGAGACGGTTTTATTAATAATGAAAAATATATGTCTATTAATCGTGATTTCTAAGAGTTTTGGTTTTTCATGAGCGAAGAATTTGTTCATACTTTTATATGTTACCAAAAATCAAATAGATGTACATCGGAAAGCAAGTTGAATAATTTTTGGAAATCTATATATAGGCACCTGCAGAACTTGGCACTCTAGCGAAACAAAATATTTTTCTTAGAACCGAATTATTTGGAAATTCTATCAGTTAAATTTTTTACTTTCATGGGCCCTATCACTGTCAAAATAATATATTGTAGTACGTATGGCAAATCTAATTTCTTGAAGCTTAAATTTGTGAAAAGTATTTTAAAATGCGATTTTCAGCAATCCAATCGTTTTTTAAAAATTAAAAGTGGGTTTTAATTATGCAAATTTATGATTATAAGTTTTCTAGGTTTACAAAATTTTCATTTTATTTGAAGTGGTGTACTCTATCAGGCAATGAAGTTCTTACAAATCTCTTTGTGCATTTTGGCATTTGGCTTCATATCAACTCACTTGGTGCCCAGTAAGTTAATTTAAAATTTGAGTTTTTTTGTTATTTCGTATCCTGTTCTCTCGTTATCAAAAATGCATTAGTTTTTTAAACAAAATTATAAAATCTTTTAGTACCTTGATTCAGGATAGCAAAAGAAGTTCAGCCTTGTGACTAACGTTCATATTTATTGTCATTATCGAGAAGAAATAAAACAACTCTCGATTTTATAACATCAGACATAGTTAAAGTTGACTGATAAATTTTAATACGCTCAATTACTTTGATTTTGCCAAACAATAATTCCTTGCTTGTTACACATTTTGCATTCTTAATTTTACCGCCGACCTCATATATTTTTCCCCAAGGACGTTATATATCCAGTATAGCAGGAGATCCCTCAGAAAAATGCATCCAAGTAAGTTAAATACAAATTAATATTAATTGTAGTTTTCTCTCACAGTTAATATCCACTCCACTAATCCTTTTAAACATAGAATCTCAATCCCAAAATTATTTTGTTATAAAATAAATCTGAGTTACAAATGTAAAAGAACACTGCCAGCTGAGCCAGTAATTTTGATGTTTGTATTTTTATCCACTGCTATCACTTAGGCTAGAAAAACTTGACTATAGAATCTTAATCTATTCCTGCTATAATTTTCCATTTCGTTCATACGTTCAACCACCGTGTTCCGAATACAACGTCTGTTTTCGAATTTTTGCACCCCTCGGACAGATAAATTCGGAAACTGTAATTAATATTGAATATTTATGTAAGTTTTAAAGAAATAATTTGTGAGGGCGTGAACTGGATTCAGATCGTAATATCCTTTCGGTGTCCATAAAGAGATACATATTTTAACTAACTAAGACGCTTACAGCTTCTCAATGTGGACACCGTTTAAAGTAAGTAGTTAGTAGAGGTTTGCGCTCTTTCGTGATATCGCACAGCGTCGGTTGATGGTTAGTTACCGACGTTTCGGAAGACTTTATCTTTTCTATCTCTAAAGGTCAAGCTGTCCTGGGGTCAGACTGTTCTGACCCTTGAAGGTGGAACCGATAGGCTGTGCCTAAACGTCGGTAAGTAACTACCAATCAACGCTGTACGATATCCCATAAGAGTGAAGAACACATTGACACGCCGGCCGAACCTGAATTCAGGCATAGGTGTTCAGCTCTTTAGGATAGTAGTTAGGTGGTGAGTTAGACATTGCTTGAATTTACGTAACTATCTGTACCCGATGTGAGTGCTACCTGCTTTAGAAATGTTTCACTGAATAAACTGCGTAGAAAAGAGGTCAAACGTTTATTGTGTAAGCGATTAAATAAATTATCTCACTACCTTATCTATTCCAGAAAGTCTCAAAGAAGGTTGTGAATATATGAGGGGAAAAGATAAAATTAGCCGAAACATTACGGGGTGAAACACAAGAGATGAGAAAAATTTAACCACCTTGAATCCCCAGTGTCACCGCCCATGAATGATTACTACGTTGCTTGGGACGTGTCTTGTTCCTCGTCATTAATCACTGCACAACTCATCACCTTAATGTTACACACGTTAGGCTTGCCGACAGAGGGCGGTGATAAAGAGAAACATTTTAATAAAATAAAGCTTACTGTGGGAAATAACACTAGGAGAACGCATTAACTCTCCGACGACTAGGAGTCTTCTGAATTATCTATGTGTGTGTTACATAAGAATTGAGATTCTATTTCGTTGAGAACACATGATTTGTCTATTATAAGAAGGAATGTGTTGGTACAGTACAGGTAAATAGTAGCTAAATAAATATTTAAAAAAATTTAAAAATCGCCAAAATACAGGGTGTGGCAAAATAAAAATTTTATTAAATTTACAGCAAGTGGTACATATTTACAGTTGTGCTTCAGAAAGTTAATGGATAAGATATTGCTCAATGCATCTTTGTGGACTGGTCATTTAAGGCTTGTTACTTTGTGAAATTCGTGGAATATTCACATCACCCAAGAATTTACCTTTAAAATAGTGAAAAGTCCCGGAGAAGAGTAATTTGGAGGTTTGCGGAGACAGTGGAATCATGGAGAATTTCGGTGGGAGCGACCTGACAGCTTACAACAAGAAGGAAGGAAAAATATATATGTGTGCTAGGGATGTGTGTTTGTGTTTAATGTAACTTACAGGTTAAAACTGATCAGTAAGAGCATAAAGTAATTCCAAGTAACAAGATCTTGCTTCGAAAAACACCAGAATTTTAATGTCGTTTTGCGCAAAATTTTCGGTCAGTAGTTAAACAAGACAAATTCCCCGGGGGTAAAATTTCCGGAAATTGAAGCTTACAACTCAAATCCATGTAGTGGCAATGTTAAGAATTAATAGACCTATTGCTCCTATAGCCCATAAACCTTCATGCAGCGTTTAAATTTATAAAATACCTCAGAGACGAAACAAAGGATCAGACAGACCCACAGTTCAAACTGTCTTATTTATGTACATTTTATACACCCTGCAAACAACCCATCCCAAAAAATGTGAAACAACAGGAGCTGCACATTTTATGGACCCAGAACTTCATTATAGGTCAAAAGCGTTGATTGCTTACCCGCATGCACAGTCAGAATACTTCAGTCCGTGTTTTTCCAATTTTTAAAAATTTATTTCAATAATGCCTTCCTATCTAAACGTAGTTCTTCTAAGTAGCTGTTCCCTTGAAGCCTTTCCTCCAAAATCCTACCTGCATTTCTGTTCTTTCACGTATATGAAATATGCCGGCTTAACTCATCTCTTTAAGAATTCTTCAAATTTATAGGTGCTGCTTTATATCTCCTATTAATTTTGTTATTTAAGATAATTTACGCTCTTACCAATCCGTAAACATGGAGGACACCTTTTGTCAGAAGTCTGCAACCGCTTGCTGAATGTTTTATAGACTTGGAGCTGTCCGTAATATCTAGAGTTCGGTAAGATTTACTTAAAGAGTTACTTCCGCAACACACTGAGTATTCTTTCTTTATACGAAAATCCATCTCTGCTTCTTCGACACATCAAAGCTCTTACTAACATTGTACTCGTACATTCATACTGTGCTTGACCCTTATTTTAGTTTTAAAAAGCACCTTCCTTCTCCCTATATTAGACTATCGTTTGAGGGGTAAGTGTCGTGGACAAACTTTGTGAAAAATTATTAAATAAGCATTAATTCCGAAAACATCTTATTGTAGAATAAGATTTTATTTTAAATTATAAGAGCACAAGACAGTTTTTAAAACCAAACTTCAAATGACGTAGGGAATGATACAGATTTTCCACCATGACCAGCGCTGTTTGAAATAACAAGGATTTTCAAAAATTCAGAAGTATTTCCGAAATTCTCTCTCCGCAATGTCAATCTTCAACACTTAGAAACAAATCTTAAAGACCCTCACTATTTGGATATAACACAGGAATCTATCTGGCAAAATTAATTTAATTGAGCGTCAGTCCACTTTAACCATTAATTTACAAATACATTATTATCAAATTTAAACTTCACAGTTTGTCATTATATATATATATATATGCGCGAAATTTACGATTTAATTTACAATATCAGAATAGGGTGTATATTTTATTCAATGAAGTTACGCATTCTATGACTACTCATAGGGGTTTGTAATGCAATTATCTTTCAAAACTACGTTAAATAAAGAACAAACACATGACGTATGCAAAATAATAAGGAATGCATTTGGTTATTGTAAGTACTTCAGTCAATTACATTTCTGCACGCTCGTTTGTGAAGTTGTTTTCTCGTTTAATTAATAACACTGTAGTTAATTGAGACTATGTCTTTTCGAAGGAAGAAGTGATAAATGTGTAAGTGATGAAATGTAAACCATAAATATAAGTGGCATTCAGCTAACGTCAGGTATAAACCCGAAACCACCTCCAGGAACTGAGGAAAATACTATGCAAATATCTAACAGATTAGTTGGTTTCTGAGCCAAGAATCGACAGCCATACTTCCCAGCTTTGAATCAAGACTACTAACCTCTCGAACATGGCGCTGCCTTGTTTGAAAAGCAGAAACCTACTTTTGGTATTGTATAACATGTTGGAGACAGGAAGGTTGGTGGTTGTGTTGGTGGTGGTGGAGAAAGTGACGAAAAAAGAAAGAACTGTATTCTACATAATTGAAAAAACAGCTTTCAGAAGCAATTTATACACTTCAGGAATTCCGAAATTCTGGCTGAAATGTGTTGAGTTAGAAACAATTCAATTTCTTAGCATACATTAAATTATTCGGCTGCTGTCTGCCGTGTGGATGTTTAAAACTCTAAATCATTTAAATACATAAATTTTGACCGCGTCGAGAGTTTTAGACATGAATTATAACGTTGAATGGTTCCAATTTTACAATTTTGCAGCTTATAATGTTCTTGGTACTCCTGTAATGCTACCCTAATGATGATTGCAAAAGCGATCGAAACTTGTTGGCAGTTAATAATTTGTGATAAAACGTGTTTTATACATGTGCTTTGTTAATTTTTTTTTACATTATTACATGAGTTTAAACATTCCTTAATGCACAGATATGGAACTTTTTCACTATATGAATTCATTAGCGATTACCTAATTCACACGTCTTTGCATTCTGAGTACAGATTCCTCAATACTAAGCCTTTTAAGGTAATAATAATTCTGCAATAAAAGTAAATATTATACGAGTGACACGTATGTATTCATATTTAGTTCAATTGCCAACCCTCTTTTGCTGACTTCCAAAATATTGCGGTTTAATGACTGGATTTAATGGTTTCTACACTTGATTCTATAAAATAGACCATTAAAGTTTTGAAAAAAGTACCACAATAAAAACAATTTTACGGGATGACGGAAGATCCTCTATGTGGGTACAAAATGTGGTAGATATTAAAATCACTTGAATACTGACTGACTAAGAAAATTATCTCAAAACTTGTTTAAGATGCAACAGCTTTGAATTAATTTAGAGTTAAATTTTAAATAATTTAAGTACGAACTTTTGTAATAATAATAATAATAATAATAATAATAATTACTATTATGGGGCGCGCGGTGGCGTAGTGGTTAAGGCACTACGCTACAAACCGGCAGGTCGCGGGTTTGATTCCCGATGGTGTCATTTTTCAGTGACATTATCCTTCCGGTCGCACTGTGGCCCTGGGGTCGACTCAGCCTCTAACAGAAATGAGTACCAGGTGTATTTCCTCGGGGTAAAGGCGGCCGGTGCGTAAGGCTGACAGCCTTACCACCATCCTGTGCCGTTGTCATGAAATCTGGGAACTTTAACTTCCTGGAACCCTCTGGGCCACTCCAGGCCTGTAACGGGACTGCTTTACCTTTACTATTACTATTATGTAGACCTAGAAACTGTGTACGTAACTCAAATTTAGCCACTGACGACTAAGTCTTGTACTTTACTAAACAGGCAACCCTACCAATTTTGGGCATTAGCCAGCATCAGGCGCCTCCATTTGCTGCGGTACCGCTTTTGCAGCATGGATAATTTGTAAGGAAACTTTCCCTTCTCATCATTAAGGAAGCCCAAGTTCATTTCCTTTTTACAGGAGGTGGGGGAGGCTAGCTGTGAGACGAGAAAATAAATTTCTTTTCGTACTTCATATCCCAGGACTGTAAAAACGTTGAGAAGTTGTTACGTAGATGACTCATAAAAGTTTTCCGGTTTTCGAGTCGGGTGTTGCTCAAAGGATAGTCTACTGCGGTTTTAGGTGTTTAATATAGGAGTTTGTTTTAAAATTACTGCCTCCGCTTCAAAATATACATGCAGCAAAATCAGTTACACTGAAATTGAGGCAGAAAGTTTCTTCGAAACGTCATTTACACTCTGTTATACTATACGGTGTAAAACAGTAGAAGACTATCATCTCAGAAATGTCATACTTTTCTGCCTCAAAGTTTGAGGACATTTGTGGTCCTTGCTCTTAAACTTTCTCTAATCTGCACTCAAAGGAAGATTTATCAAAGAACAGTCTCTTGAATATTCTAATTTTCCGGCTCTTAAATACTTATTATTCCGTATACCACGCTGACATTTGTCACTAAAATTTTCATCATTTTCACCTTCATTTATATTCCTTATATCCAGAGGCCTTTTTGGTGCATTATCTTCAACTTGTATAACAAGCCTTATGGCTGTAGTTTTATTTGGTTATTTCCTCGTATGTCTAATCTTCCAAGTAATAATTAATACTTTTAATCAGAAATTATCCAGATGTCTCCACGCTATTTGAATGGCGAAAGGGATTTTGACGACACGTGTTTACCCAGATTATCAGCATTTCAAGCAATCTACACAGAACAAATATCATGCCCATAAGTCGTTTGGATTCCGTAATTGTATTCAAAATAAAGGTGTTATTTTTTTTAACAGAGAGCAAATTTTAATTTTAAGTTTTAAAAATTATTTCTCCCCACACAAAACACAAACACTTTGGACTGTTAACAGTGGTGGCATTGTGGAATGAAGTAATACGCATGCAATCAGTCGGAAGATTAATTATTTAAAAAATGAATGATAATTTTTTTAAGCTGTGGTATCCTCGTTGTGTGTTAATCACAATATGTAAAGAGTGGTATCAAGTAGTCAAACACAACTATATTTATTTAGCTATATAATGGAGGTAGCTAGCAACTACATGTTTCGGCCTTTGTGGTGGCCATCATCA
>Ga0209737_10004315_pt1 | contig 10007 bp, 7 predicted proteins | sample TergutCu122P3_FD_187284 | JGI IMG/M metagenome (GOLD analysis project Ga0209737, IMG submission 187284) | Cubitermes ugandensis P3 segment gut microbial communities from Kakamega Forest, Kenya - Cu122 P3 (SPAdes) (version 2) | ecosystem: Host-associated > Arthropoda: Insects > Digestive system >...
CACCGCGCGCATGGCTTCGGTGCGGGACTTCATGTTCATCAGGAGACGACGCACATCCGGGTGGAACAGGATGGGCTTGGTTTCCTTGCTCTTGTCACCAATGATCGCACCCTGGATGCGCTCGCGGGCATAAGTGCGCGCGTGCTGGAAAGCACGCTCGGAGACGCCAACACCTTCCAGACCCACGTTGAGGCGCGCGTGGTTCATCATCGTGAACATGTAGGCCACGCCCTTGCCTTCCTGCCCGACCAGCCAACCCTTCGCGCCAATCTTGTCGCCATAGGACATGACCGAAGTGACGCTGCCGTGGATGCCCAGTTTGTGCTCGATGGACGAGCAGATCAGGTCGTTACGCTCGCCCAGGCTGCCGTCATCGTTGACGAGGTACTTGGGAACGATAAAGAGCGAAATGCCTTTCAGGCCCGGATCAGAATTGGGCAGGCGCGCGAGCACGAGGTGGACGATGTTCTCCGACATGTCGTGTTCGCCCCAAGTAATGAAGATCTTGGTGCCGGTAATCCTGAAAGTGCCGTCGCCGCTAGGATCGGGCACGGCTTTGGTACGAATGGCCGTCAGGTCGGAACCGGCCTGCGGTTCGGTCAGGTTCATCGTGCCGGACCACGTGCCGTCCGCCATTTTGTGTAGGTATTTTTCCTTGAGCTCCTCGGAGGCGTGGTGGCGAATCGCTTCGATGGCGCCCAAGGTCAACATCGGGCACAGCGCAAAAGCAATGCTGGCAGAACGCCACATTTCATTGACCGCGATGTTGACGAGATGCGGCAAGCCCTGACCGCCGTATTTGGCGTCGACCGGCATGGCATGCCAGCCGTTTTCGCAAAAGAGCTTGTAGACGTTCTTGTATTCCTGGTTCGTGGTGACAACACCGTCTTTCCAGACCGGGCTGTCCGTATCGCCCCTCAGATTCAAGGGATCGATGACTTCAGACGCAAATTTGGCGGCTTCTTCCAGAATGGCATCCACCGTATCGGCATCGACTTCGGCGAAATCAGGCAAGCCAAGAATTTCCTGCAGTCCGGCCACTTCGTTCAGAACAAACCGCATATCGGCAAGCGGCGCATTATAAGTGCTCATTGGGGGTTCCTCTCCAAAATGAATTAATGACGACAACTCGAACGGCGACGGATTTAACCCAACGCCGCCACCAGATCCGGCACGGCAGTAAACAGGTCAGCCACCAGACCAAAATCAGCGACCTGGAAGATCGGCGCGTCGGCATCCTTGTTGATCGCCACGATCACCTTGGAATCCTTCATGCCAGCCAGATGCTGAATCGCCCCCGAAAGACCGATGGCGAGATAGAGCTGCGGCGCGACGATCTTGCCGGTTTGCCCCACTTGATAGTCGTTGGGCACGAAACCGGCATCTACTGCAGCACGGGTTGCCCCAAGCGCCGCACCGAGTTTGTCGGCCAGCGGCTCGAGGACTTTACCGTAGTTTTCGCCGCTGCCCAGGCCACGGCCCCCGGAAACGACGATTTTGGCCGCCCCGAGTTCAGGACGGGCGCTTTTGGTGACTTCGCGCCCAAGCAGGCGCACGCGACCAAAATCGGCACCCGCTGCTACCGGCTCGATCGCCGCGCTGCCGCCTTCCCCGGCGGGATCGAACGCGGTCGTGCGCACAGTGAGAACCTTGATCGGATCGGCGCTTTTCACCGTCGCCAGCGCGTTGCCAGCATAGATCGGGCGCACGAAGGTATCCGGCGCTTCAACGGCAATGATGTCGCTGATCTGGGCAACATCGAGCAACGCCGCCACGCGGGGGGTCAGGTTCTTGCCCACGCTGGTGGCGGGAACGACGATATGGCTGTAACCGGAAGCCAACCCCTTGATTAGAAGGGAAATGTTTTCCGGGGTCTGGGCTTCATAGTGCGGCGCATCGGCGACAAGCACTTTGGCAACGCCCGCTACTTTGGCGGCAGCCTGGCTCACCGTACCAAGATTGGCGCCCGCCACGAGCAGATGAACATCGCCGCCAATCTTTCCGGCGGCAGTCACAGCGTTGAGGGTCGCGGCCTTCAGGGCGGCGTTGTCGTGTTCGGCAATGACGAGAATGGCCATGTTCAGATCACCTTTGCTACGTTTTTGAGTTTATCGACCAACTGACCGACATCGGCCACGATGATTCCGGCACTGCGCTTGGGCGGCTCGGTCACTTTGAGGGTCGTCAGCCTTGGGGTGACATCCACGCCCAGGTCAGCAGGCTTCACTACTTCGAGCGGCTTTTTCTTCGCCTTCATGATGTTCGGCAAGGTGGCGTAACGCGGCTCGTTCAAGCGCAGGTCAACCGTCACGACCGCCGGCAGTTTGACCGCCAGCTTTTCCAAACCGCCATCGATTTCGCGCGTGATGGTGATTTCGTCCGCACTGGGGACAATCTTGGAAATGAAGGTCGCCTGCGGCCAATCAAGCAATGCGGCAAGCATTTGCCCCGTCTGATTGGCGTCGTCATCGATAGCCTGCTTGCCCGCAATGACTAATTGCGGCGCTTCCTTCTCGACGATTGCCTTCAGGAGTTTGGCAACCGCCAACGGTTGCAGGTCGACATCGGTCTCTACCAAGATGCCGCGATCAGCCCCCATTGCCATCGCAGTACGCAAGGTTTCTTGCGAGGCCATCAGACCGGCGCTCATGACAACCACTTCGGTCGCCACACCGGCTTCTTTCAAGCGCACCGCTTCTTCCACCGCGATTTCATCAAATGGGTTCATACTCATTTTTACGTTGGCCAAATCTACTCCACTGCCATCCGCTTTGACGCGAATATTGACGTTGTAGTCGACCACGCGTTTAACCGGGACCAGAATTTTCAAAGCTGTGCTCCTTTGCGAAATCAGTTGAAACACCTTATACAGGCGCCCCCGGATCAAGTTCCACCGGAGAGGTTGATTATGGCACTATGGCTCGAATAATACATGCTGCAATGCAAAAAAAACTCCGTGATAAAATACCGTTTTCATTTAAAAATCGGGTCATTTCAATCAAAAGACCGTGAATTTTATAACATGGTTTATTTATTTATTACCAGCTAACGCCAATACCATACAAATGTTATCGAAAGTAATCTGAATTATTTTTTCAAGCGGCAAACCACGTAATTCGGCGAAAACGCTCGCAATACGCAAAAGATTTTCTGGCACATTTCGTTCGCCGCGCGCCCAAGCCGGCGGCATATCCGGCGCATCGGTTTCAAGTACAATTGCATCCAACGGCAATTCGGCCGCGAGACGACGAATGCGGCGCGACCTATCGAATGTCATCGCGCCGCCGAAACCGAGTTTGAATCCCAGCTCGATGAAAGCTTCCGCCTGCTGGAAGCTGCCGTTGAAAGCGTGCGCGATGCCTCCCGCGACCCTGGTTCGCCGCAAGGCCGCGAGCACGGCATCCTGCGCCCGGCGTACATGGAGGATGACTGGCAATTCGTAACGGCGCGCCAGCTTCAGTTGCGCCGTGAAGAATGCCTGCTGCCGCGTAGCGTCGAGGCCCGGCACATGATGGTCCAGCCCAATTTCCCCTACGGCCACAGCGCGGCCCTGCGCGAGCAGGGTGTCGAGCGCGTCGAGATCGGTTTCATCAGCGCGCTCGAGGGCGAGCGGATGAATGCCGAGCGCCGGAAAAACGCCGGGGGTCGTTTCCGCCAGCGCCAACACCCGCGCGAACCCCTCGCGGTCGACGGCAGGAACGACGAATCCCTCGATGCCCGCCGCGCGCGCGCGCGCAAGCAGCGCCGCGCGATCTGGGTCAAACTCAACGGCATCGAGATGAAGATGCGAGTCGATCAGCACGATTCACGCCGTGCGCGCACAGTGAGTACGCGACCGACCGAGCGCCACTGTAACCGTTCTTCTTCGAGCGCAGCCGCCGTGAGCGGCAGCTTTTGCAGCCATCCCGGCGAAGTTTCGACGACGAAACCACGCCTCGTCCGGGTCAGGGTGATGTCCGGCACGCCCCGGTTATCACGGGCGCGATGAATCACCACCGCCAGACGCAGACAGGCGATCAGCAACCAGTCTGGACTCCATGGATCGACATTTGCCAGGCGTTCCAGCTTCCCGCGATGGGCCAGCACGAGCCGTGCGAGCCGTCCCTGATCCATGCGTGAAAAACCCGGCATATCCGCGTTGGCGAGGATATAGGCGCTGTGCTTATGATACCCGGCATGCGCGACGGAAATGCCAATCTCGTGTAAAAGCGCCGCCCAACGCAAGAACCTGCGATCTGCGTGAGCCGGATCGACGGCAGCCGGATCGAGCTGTGTGAGCAGCGAGCAGGCCATGTCGGCCACCTGTTCGGCCTGACGCACATTGACCCGGTAACGGTTCATGAACGCATCAACCGTTGCATCACGCAGATCATGGCGGTGATAGCGTCCCAACAAATCGTAGAGCACGCCCAGCCGAAGTGCGCCTTCTGAAAACGCCATGTGTTGCAGGTCAAACTCATGGAACACCGCGAGCATGATCGACAGCCCTCCGAGGATGACGGGCATCCGGTCGTACTTCAAACCACGCAAATCGGCAGCATCGATATTGCCGGCGCGCACGAAAATCGTGCGCAGTTTTTCCAGTCCGTCGCGGGTGATTCCCCCCGCCGACAAACCGTTTTCCAAGAGGATTTCTTCCAGCGCCTTGGCCGTACCGCTGGACCCCACCGCCACCTCCCAGCCCGTTTCACGATAATCATGAGCAATCGACTGCAATTCGTGCCGCGCGGAAAGTTCTGCCTCCCGAAAACTGCGCTCATTGACCTTTCCGTTTGGAAAATAACGCAGGCTGTAACCGACGCAGCCCATATAAAGCGAATCGAGCAAAACAGGCTCGAAGCGCTTACCGATGATGAACTCCGTCGAACCGCCGCCAATATCGACGATCAACTGTTGGCGATGCGGTTCGGGCAACGTGTGGACAACCCCCACATAAATCAGGCGCGCTTCCTCGCGCCCGCCGATCACCTCGATAGGAAAGCCGAGCGCCTTTTCGGCCTCGCGCAGAAAACTCGTTGCGTTCTTGGCAACGCGTAGCGTATTGGTTGCCACCGCGCGGACCGCCCCAGGCGAAAAACCCGCGAGCCGCTCATGAAACAGACGCAGAGCAGCGATACCCCGCTGCCAGGCTTCATCGCTCAGCCACTTGTCTGCCGACAGGCCCTCAGCCAACTGCACGGGTTCCTTCAAGCCATCGAAGGCATAAATCTGGTCATTGACGATCCGCCCGACCTGAAGACGAAAACTGTTGGAACCAAGATCGACGGCGGCGATCACATCCTGCATCGTTGGGGTCCACAAGACGCGCTAGAAGCGCGAAGGCGCGCATTTTAGCATCCTAGCATCGTCGCGCGCTTGCGCCTCATGCCGCGTCTTGAAGCCTTTTGTCGGTTTTTTTCGCCATTACAACGGGGATGCCACATAATCACGCTATCCCCTATCTGGAACACACATCATGACCAGCCCGCTCGACAAGAATCACACCTACGATGCGGAACACTTCATCAACCGCGAACTCTCCTTGCTGCAATTCCAGTGGCGCGTCCTTGCGCAAGCCGCTGACCCAACCGTGCCGCTCCTCGAACGGCTGCGGTTTCTGTGCATCTTATCGAGCAACCTGGACGAGTTTTTCGAAATCCGCGTTTCCGGCATCCGCGAACAGATCCGGCTAGGCAGTCACACCGCCGACACTGACGGCATCCTGCCCAGCAAGCTGCTCACTCTGCTCAGCAACGAAGCGCACCAGATCCAGTCTGAACAATACGCCCTGCTCAACGATGACATCCTGCCCGCGCTGGCGCGCGAAGGCATCGTCTTCCTGCGGCGCAGCCTTTGGAACGAAGCGCAAAGGGCCTGGGTACATGACTTCTTTCAGCGCGAAATCATGCCCGTGCTCACCCCGATCGGACTCGACCCCGCGCACCCCTTTCCAAGAGTATTCAACAAGAGCCTGAACTTCGCCATAGAACTCGAAGGGCGCGACGCCTTTGGCCGTACCTCGAACACCGCCATCGTGCAGGCCCCCCGTACACTGCCCCGTATCATCCGCCTGCCGGATCAACCCGGCCAGGCGCCCTACACCTTCGTCTTCCTCTCCTCCGTACTGCACGCTCACGTCGATGAGCTCTTCGGCGGCATGCATGTGCATGGCTGCTACCAATTCCGCGTCACACGCAACTCCAACCTCTTCGTCGATGAAGAAGAAGTCAAAGATCTGCGCGCCCAACTCAAAGGAGAGCTCCACCAACGCCACTACGGCGACGCCGTGCGGCTGGAAGTCGCCGACAACTGCTCTGAAGAAATGGCCGACTTCCTCCTTCAGCACTTCCGGCTCGATCGCACCGGCCTGTATACCACGCCGGGTATCGTCAACCTCGTGCGCATGATGCAAGTGCCCGACTGGGTCGACCGGCCCGATCTCAAATACCCGTCCTTCCGTCCCGGCCTGCCCAAAGCGCTCGAGCACCAGCGCGACATCCTCTCCGTGCTCCGCGAACGTGATGTCCTGCTCCACCACCCCTTCCAGAGCTTCAGCCCGGTCATCGAACTCCTGCGCGCGGGCGCGGACGATCCGCAAGTCGTCGCCATCAAAATGACCGTCTATCGCACCGGAACCGATTCCGTGCTCATGGAACACCTCGTACGCGCCGCGCAAAAAGGTAAAGAAGTCACCGTCGTCCTCGAGCTCATGGCCCGTTTCGACGAAGAAGCCAACATCTCCTGGGCCAACCGCCTCGAAGAAGCGGGCGCGCATGTCGTCTACGGCGTCTTCGGCTACAAAGTACACGCCAAGCTACTCATGCTCGTACACCGCGAAACCGATGGCAGCCTGCGCCGTTACGTTCACATGGGAACCGGCAACTATCACCCTCGCACCACGCGCTTTTACACCGACTTTGGCCTGCTGACCGCCAACGAAAAAATCGGCGAAGATGTCGCCGAAGTCTTCAAACAGATCACTGGCCTTGGGCAAGCCGCCCCCCTCACCCACCTGTGGCAAGCCCCGTTCTCGCTTCAGACCAACGTCATTACCGCCATTCGAAACGAAACCGAAATCGCCCGCGCGGGCCGGCGTGGGCGCATCATCGTCAAAGTCAACGCCCTGCTCGAACCAGAGACCATCGAAGCACTTTACGAAGCCTCCTGCACCGGCGTAGACATCGATCTCATCGTGCGCGGTCCCTGCGCGCTACGCCCCGGCGTACCGGGACTCTCTGAAAACATCCGCGTGCGCTCGATCATCGGGCGATTCCTGGAGCATCATCGCATCATGTACTTTCGCGCCGATGGCCAAGACCGGATCTACCTGTCGAGCGCCGACTGGATGCAGCGCAACTTCTTCCGCCGCATCGAAACCGCCTTCCCCATACTCGATCCGCAGCTCAAGCGCCGGGTCATCAAAGAAGGCTTGCGCGGCTACCTTCTCGACAACACCCAAGCGTGGGAAATGCGCCCAGACGGTCGCTACCGGCGTAAAACTCCGCGCCACACGGCGCGCTCTGCCCAAGGCATCCTGCTCGCAGAACTGGGGACAGAAGGATAAAAAAGCGCTTATCGACTCATCCGTCTCCGATTCAATCTCACCGCAATGGCAGACATGTGATAGCGTGCAACAAGTCGCGCACGCTATCAGGTTCTTAAAGAAATAATCGCTACGCTGTCGTCAGGAGAAAACCATGACCCTATTTGCACTGATAAAACGTTCTGAAGAAATCAAACATGCAGCAGATCAAGGCAATGCCCAAGCTCAATATGACCTTGGGCGCATGTATGAAGAAGGCCAGGGCGTCAAGCAAGATTTGAACAAAGCCATGCAGTGCTATCTCAAAGCAGCAGAACAAGGACACGCAAAAGCCCAATATGAACTTGGACTCATGTACTCCAGGCTTCCGGCCAACAAAAAAAATGAAGAAGAAGCCATCAAATGGATTCAAACGGCAGTAGATGGATTTCGTCAGGCGGCAGAACAGGGAGATGCAGAAGCGCAATGCCGCCTGGGAGAACTATATGACATGGCCAAAAATGGGAGTGGAACTCAAAATAAAAGAATCAAAACAGTTGCCACCGCATTAGGTCTTTTCTCCGGCGAAAAAGACGCCAAATGGTTTGGAGAAGAATCCGCAAGATGGTTTCAAATGGCAACGGAAGGATTTCGTCAAGCGGCAGAACAAGGAGATGTGAAGGCTCTATTTGAACTCGGGGGGATTTACTGCTGGTTCCTGGGCGGCAGGGAAAATGAAGAAAAAGCCGTGCAGTGCTTCAAAAAAGCGGCGGAACAGGGACACGTAGATGCTCAGCACGAGCTTGGATACATGTATTCCACGGGCTGGTGCGTCGCGCAGCAGGACGCCGCAGAAGCCTTGAAGTGGTATACGAGAGCCGCAGAGCAGGGGCATTTGCTGGCTCAGGTCCACCTTGCGAAGATATACGCTGGCTGCGACGAACTCATCGAGCCTCATTATGAAGAAGCCATGAAATGGTATCTCAACATTGCAGAGCGTAATGATACGATTGCTCAGCATAATGTCGGCGTGATGTATGCAAAAGGCTTGGGGGTCGCGCAAAATTTCGCCGAGGCTAAAAAATGGTTGAAAAAAGCAGCGGATCAAGGCAGCGCAGAGGCGAAAAAAACACTTCAACGACTGATCTCCTTTCCAAATCCGCAAAGCAATACAGAAGACGAAACAGTACTTGAACAGCTCAAGCTTATTTTCTGATGAAACTCCACCTTGACAGTGCTGCCAGCATCAACCTCTTCACGGGTCACTTCGAGCGCTACGTCACCCTCAACCATGTGCGTTACGACACTCACCTGATCGTCACCCCGGCGCGCATCATCCCTGGCTGGACCGCGGGGTTTGATGCACTGACGGCTGACGATCTTGCTGTCCTCGTAGCGCTTGCCCCGGAAATCGTATTGCTTGGCACAGGCCGCCGCCAACGTTTCCCGGCCCCGGCCCTGTTGCGTCCACTCATCGAAGCCGGAATCTCCGTCGAACCTATGGATTTACCCGCCGCCTGTCGCACTTACAACGTCCTCGCCCTCGAAAACCGGGCGGTTGCAGCGGCGCTGCTTCTCGACTGATACAAAAGGTTCCCTCCATGCCCATTTCCCGCAAGGCAAAAAAAACAACGACCGCCTCTCGTCCCGCCAAACTCTTCGTGCTCGACACCAACGTCCTGGTGCATGACCCTACGAGCCTCTTCCGCTTTGAAGAGAACGACATCTACGTTCCTATCATGACCCTGGAAGAACTCGACAACAGCAAGAAAGGTCTGTCCGAAGTCGCACGCAACGCCCGTCAGGCCAGCCGCATGCTCGATGAAATCGTCTCCGCCATCCCCGACGGCATCGCCTCGGGCATCGCGCTGGAAGCGCCTTCGCACGGACTGGCCAGCGGTCGACTGTTCCTGCAAACCGAAGCAATCAACATCGAATTACCGGCGGGACTGCCCACTGCCAAAGGCGACAACCAGATTCTTTCAGTGCTGATGTTCCTGGCCCGGCGCGAATCCGAGCGCGCAGTCATCCTCGTCACCAAAGACATCAACATGCGGATCAAGGCGCGCGCCTTGGGACTGGCGGCACAAGACTACTTCAATGACAAAGTACTGGAAGACAGCGAACTGCTTTACACAGGCGCTTGTGAACTGCCTGCCGATTTCTGGGAAGCACATGCTTCCGGTATGGAGTCGTGGAAAACGGAAGGCCACACCGCCTACCGCATCGCCGGGCCGATGACAAACCGCCTCCTGGTGAACGAATTCGTCCACCAGAACGGCGAACACCCCTTTGAAGCCCGGGTGCGCGAGCAGGCCGGGCGCTCCGTCGTGCTTGAAACCCTGGTCGACTTTCGCCACGCCAAGAACAGCGTATGGGGCATCACCGCGCGCAACCGCGAACAGAATTTCGCCCTCAACCTCCTGATGAACCCGGAAATCGACCTCGTTACCCTGCTCGGTCAGGCCGGAACCGGCAAAACGCTCCTGACGCCAGCCGCCGGACT
>Ga0209737_10004317_pt1 | contig 10006 bp, 4 predicted proteins | sample TergutCu122P3_FD_187284 | JGI IMG/M metagenome (GOLD analysis project Ga0209737, IMG submission 187284) | Cubitermes ugandensis P3 segment gut microbial communities from Kakamega Forest, Kenya - Cu122 P3 (SPAdes) (version 2) | ecosystem: Host-associated > Arthropoda: Insects > Digestive system >...
CATACTCCATTCTTCGCAAACTACAGACCACAATTCTATTTCAGAACAACAGATGTTACCGGAGTTATTGAACTTCCAGCTGGTACAGAAATGGTTATGCCAGGTGATAACATTGAAATGACAGTAGAATTAATTGCTCCAGTTGCCCTTGAACAAGGTACACAATTCTCAATCAGAGAAGGTGGACGTACTGTTGGTGCTGGTGTAGTTGCAGAAATTATTAACTAAAATATATATTAACTCCAAAAAAATATTGGAGTTTTTATTTTTTCTCATATGTACAAAAAGGTCTTATCATTTCACAAGCACCAAGCAGAATGTGTCACATAACCATTAGGTTCGTAGGTCACTCAGAATGTGGGTGCTCACTATGACACTTGCTTCATGCCACTCTTTTGGCACTTAGAATTTGGAGATGGCTCCTAGATTTTTGAAAAATTTTCCCTCCTGTGGTGTACAATGTATCCCCCATGCCTGCTTAAGGGTTAGCAGTTAAATAAGGAGTTCTGGGCAGAAATCGTACGTCCCACTTCCCTTCTGAAAGAAATTTTAGCTGCTTTGTGAATACTATTATAAAATTAAATCATGTAACCATACAGTATATAGTCAATATTTTTACAGTCAAAATGTTAAGTGCCCATCCAAAAAATCCACTCTCAACAGTTTGTATTTTCTCCATATAACAGAAAAAAAGGGCTTATTTGGGTTTTCCTTGAGAAGAAGAACAGAAGCCTCCTGTTCACCTTACAAGTTCATACATGTACTGTCTTGTTATTACTGGCTGTGGAAATACGGCACTTCGGAGGTGAGCTCTAATGGCATTCTTTCATGTTAAGTTGTGTGACAGGCAAATGGTTCCAAATTTCAAGTGGGCATGGGGGGTGGGGGGGTGGGAACCCATACAGACAGCATGATGATCTCGTAAGCCAACTTTCTTTTAAAGAAGGAAAATATGTGAAAACAGGTATGGTAGTGAATAAAGAACACATAGCAAGAATGTATACCTTTGTGTCAGAATATTACTTATCTCCGGACAACATAAATGTGCAAGACTGTGTGATGACCATTGTTTGGGGTTCATTTACTGCCACACAAATGCACAAAATGAAGGAGATGAAAATGGGGGAAGGGAAACACTTCTTTTGGAAACAGAATACTTCTGTACTATGTTGTTCATGACATCTTCAGACTCCAAGAATTTTATTTATCTCTGTTTAATCAGGTCTGCATGAGATGTAATATCATACAAATCAATGACACATGCAAAATTTCATTTTCTACAATTTAACCTTCCAAGCACATTCATTCACCAAATTTATTTTTTTAACTTTAATATACAAAAATATGTCTCAAACTTTTCTTTTGGCATGGGAGGTATTGTAACAAAATTAAAAGAAATGCTTTGTGTAGCAATTTAAATTCTTTACATTTTTAAGACTCCTCTGAACACCATCACTGAGAAGAGCTGTAACATTTGTATTGTGTTCGTTACATTGTGTGTGGAACCATTATATCTTGCCACAGTACTTACACCCTCTTGGTAATAACATCACTTTCAACACATTTTGATGAACCTAAATCAACAGCTGTAACAATATTATTCTGTGCAGCAAAGTGTGTCAGGTCCCTTTTCATTGCATATGCATCTTCCCCATCTGCATAGTACTTAGGTTCGATATCAGAGACTGTAAATTTTAGTGTCGTTGTGTACAGGTTGAGGGCAGCACGATTACTTTTACGAACATGAAGCGACACATACTTGGCTTTGAAACATTCTACCATTGCCCTTGAAGCCTGATTCATAAGTTTCTGTGCCAACCCAAGCCTTCGATGTGATCGCTTCACTGCAAGAGATGTGATATGCCCATGTGGATTGTCTTCACTGTCTTCTTCCATTTTGGCAAGTACATAGCCAACAATCTGACCTTTTTCATCCTCAGCCACATAACTTAACTGTGGCCATGATAATCCGTGATAAAAATAATATTTCATCTGATAATTCTCTGGTAAACACAACAAATTACAATGCTGCATGTTTATGAGATCATCTGGTTTTGCACATCTGATATTCATCTTCAATGTTCACTCCGTAGGCCAACTGTTTAAAATTTACAAGAAATATGATATAATAAAAAAAGAAACTCTACTATCCAACTATCTACCACAGGAATGTTTAACGTGTAACCCACCACAGGCTGTTACTCACGACGTGTCTTCTTTATTCGCAAACGACCATTCTTTAAATCACTAACTGAAGTGGATTCTGTCATTCCACCCAACAGCTCCCGAACAAATCGAAAACGGGACAGGAAAAATCTCCAAACCAGGTACCAGCCTACAAACAGAACAAAAGGTATAGATCTCAACATTCAAAGGGCAATATCCCAAATGCTACTTCCATGGTACAGGATCTTTCTTGAGCAGTTGCTAGGTGTTCAGTTCATCACATTTTCTGATGTTAGGAGAATCATACCACAACAGCCTGCCACTGGACTCTATCCTCAGCCACATATATCCAATTCAAAGTCTTCACAACCTATTTCTCTAAGACTCTTGTTCACTGTGAGATCTGCAGGTTCCCACAGCAGTGCTGATGAAAATTTCAGTCTTCTGGGATACAATGCTATGTCAACTGGTAAATATTTACCAATATTTACCAACCCACATGGCATTACAAGGCTTGAATCTTAATCCTTTTTCTTATTTTTGTCTCATCACATTTTGCAGGCGAATGGAGAGCACTCCTGTTTTGTATGCAAGAGAAAGCAACTTCACATACACAGAATGATTATTCTGAGTGTTTCCATGGTCTCTCTCAGTCCCGCCAATAAAACGTTATTTTGATAAACTACACGTTGCGCCTTTACATGTATGCTACATGTTTTGGCCCTTTCTCAGGCCATCATCAAGCATGTCAATACAAAAATCTTATAAAGGAAATATAACAAGATAAAATCTAAGGGGCCCCTACTTTATAGTCATTGTTTTCTTATAATGTTAAAATATACAGTATAAAAATATTCAAAACACACAGTATTAAACCTACATGATCCTTAAAAATGCATATATAAGGATTAGTACTAACTTTAGGTTCTTGTCTGTTGTAGTGAGAGTTCATATTTTTCCTTCTATGCTTTGTGTACTACATTCAGTGTGGCATGGTATCTTTTTTTGATGTTCCTTCTTTGAATTTCTGGAAATTCAAAGAAGGCCATGCTGCACTGAATATAATACACAAACCATTTAAGAAAAACTATAAACTCTCACTACAACAGACAAGAACCTAAAGTTAATACTAATCCTTATATATATATATATATATACGTTTTAAGAATCATGTATGTTAAATACTATATGTTTTACAGATTTTTATTCTGTATATTTTAACGTTATAAGAAAACAATGACTACAAACAAGGAGCTCCTCAGATTTTATCTTGTTATATCTTCCTTTATAAGATTTTTGTATTGCCATGCTTGATGATGGCCTGAAAAGGGCCCAAACATGTAGCATACGTGTAAAAGCACAACTCAATTTTAAAAAAAACCTGTGTTGTGCTTGATGGAATAACTGTAGTTTATTTGGTAGTTAACACAACAGGATGACTTCGATAAAGTTTGATGTTATGATGATAATGTAAAATGTCTTGTTACCTCTTCTCTGCCACATTCACTCCAATTTATCATTTTCAACCATTGCAATTTGTGACTATATAACCCATTCAATTCAAAAAGTTCTAAATGTGTGTTTAAACACCTCAAGAATAAATAAAACAATCTACCTCATGTCCTCTACACCTACGTCTCTCTCAAGTGGTTCCTTCCGTTCAGGGTTTATAACAAAAATAATGTATGCATTTATTGTTTAATCTGTGTATGTTGCCCTTGCAAAGACATGCCTATGCATATAACTTTCCTCATATTTGAATTCGTCTGACAATCTGACTTGAATAAAATGTTTCCTGTCCCCTCAAAGCGGTCAGCTCAGATTATATGGTGACTACATTAAACACGCCCCTCAGCGAATAAGTGTGATATACAACTCTCTTTTTCACAATTTTTCTGCACATGTATTAACATGGAAAGGTTGTATCGCACATTTTGAAGTGTGTTATGTAACAACAACATTAATTACTCATATTCTGTTGCATCAGTGATAGATGAATGAATGGATTAATTAATATGAAATGTCAAGGGAATGGTACTGACAATAAAACCTAAGAACTCAGAAACCTTTCATGGTGCCACTCTATTCACTCTGAGTTCAACATGGACTGGCCTGTATGTTGTCATGTTCATAATGTATAATGTATAATTTAAGTAGAAAATGAAGTCACAGATGAAAATGGGTACATAAAGTTTAACTCATGAGTCCAAAGATTATGCTCACTGTAAAATATTCATAAACACTGGCTTACACAGTCACAAGTGCTACACATTAGCTATATGCAGAAAATATAAAATAAATGAAGCAATTCAAATGAAAAATTTCCTGTGGAAAACGTTTAGGTTGTAAAAGAAAAAACAAAATTTAAAGTGGCTCTTAGTGACATGGGTTGGAATGATATGAACTCTGACAGAATTGCCTCAAAAGAATGTATTAGTGTGGACTTTGGAATAAGTGACACTGAAATTCAATCATTGTTACTAAGATTCATTTCTGCCCCATAAAAATGGGATATTCAGCACTGCAAAATAAAATATCTGGCAAACACACATGCAGAGACTCTGGTGCTCTACTCTGTACATACAATCTGCCAAGTATTTCAGTGTACTAAAATGTATTATTTCAGGGTGCACCTAAGTGTATGCATAACAATAACCTCCCATTTGGCAAGCTTTCAAGTTGAATAAATGTCAGCACCCAAGTTCTATTTCTTTAGGCATTAGCACCAAAGTCAATATGTGCCAATCAAGCACTCAGTTTTCATGCAACAGTTTTGAAACAGGGCTGGTCCAAAACTTCCAAAATTCCGGGCAAAAGCTGTAGGATTTAAAGGTTGTAACTTTAGTAATATTAGCTCTGGGGAACTAAATCAAAGAGCACTGGAAGGATGATTACATACCCCTTTCAATGACATGCCTCACTAGTGTATTACTGTAGGGAAAAGTGTAAAGGTCAACCAATCTGATGTCAATGCTGATGCTCAGTATGTGACATCAGTGGAACCGATGTTTTGTTTGCTTGCACAAGTGCTAACAATGAGTGCTTTAACTCAGTTATGGCAAGACAGCATCTATTATAAGCTGCATCATGCCAAAAATTCAACTTTTTAAAACATTTGGAATGGTTGTTACAGAAAACTACACGGAGAAAAGGCTAAAATTTGGCATTTTTATTTACATACACAAGGACTGCAACTTCACCAAATATCACTAACACTGGGAGAGGCTGGAAACTGTATCTTTTAACATGGAATAACCCACTTGACTTAATCCAGAACCATCAGAATTCAGACTGCATTTCTATGCCCTACTTTTCCAAGATTCACTTTTATATTATCCTTCCACATATACCTACGTTTTGTGAACACTACCTCATACGCGTACACATACACATCTGCCCACCTTTTTCTCCTTGATTTAATCACCATAACGATGCGAAGTCTTGCTATAAGTTTCACTTATGTGAAACAATTAATTTAACTTAAAGCTGCATTCTCACCTAATCCCACTAGGATCAACACCAGTAACAGCGCTGAAATTATCGAAATAATCGCCAAGAACAACTCCTTCATACTTGATGAACAGTCACCAAAATAAACACTGAACCACGAAGCATAAGGCACTCTGAACACATTGGGTAAAAGTTGAAAGCTATCGTTCCGTTATCTTGTGATTATTATGGCAATACCAAAATTAATCCAGAGTTGTAGGATAAGTATGCACAAATTATAAGTGAGCTTTGCAAAAAATCCATTACACATTCAAAATTGTTCCTACGTCGCCATATTGATTAGGCCACACACTGAGCGTATTTTCTAGATACTTACTTTTACTCACTTTAAACCTCCCCCGAGGCCAATAAATGCACTTGTTTAAATATGACTATGAAATATTATACAACTGGCAACGAGAATAGTATTGTATTAGCTGTAAAATAACAGACCTATTTGAACATCACTCAATTACACATCTAACCCCACTGCCAACAGATGCGTAAAAATATGAACGAAAATTTGTACTGGTTATCTTGCCTGCACTGAAAATTAATTTGCATTATATTTCATTAATTTATGATTTATTCTTTCTTATCAAGCACTTTTACAGAAATGCCTAATCCGTAAATTTTGAAAAGTGGAATGGAAAACTTTACACACTTGTAACGCCGCGTTTAGCATGGTTACGGCGCTCACCAGCACGGATGACACTGCTGCAACACTAGAATGCACAAATTTAATTACATCCCTTTATTTTTAACAGGGGCGGGGAAACGAACTATTTATAAATTATTTAAAGTCTCTAGTTATATGCTACTTCCAATAATGCCACCTGGGGAATCAAGTTTTTTTCCTGTGCCCCAGGTGGTGGGGGTCTGAAGGGGAGTAGGGAGCTTAGACACAGAATGAAACTTCTGTATTCTAAACTTTCAATATACGCGGCAGAGTCTGGAACCATGATGACATGATCCAAGGGCGGTGTATACTGCATTATACATATGCAGTGTTCCAGCTTATGAACAGAAACATATCCTGTCACACCTGTCCAATACCAAGCAACCATTGTGTTGCAGTAACACTCCATTGAAAAAGATTTTGGGGGATGATGATACTTCAACTTTTATTCCAAAAAATCCACATACAGGAGTTCATCCAATAGATATATGTGCAGTAAAAAAATAAATAAGTCTGCTCTATGTAACAGAATAGGTTACAAAGTGAAGCACTTTCTACTTGGGTACTATGTGCCCAAATTCCATCAGTCTTAGGGTAAACTAAATCTTACATGGTTTAGAAGTGGTGGCTCTTTAAGATGTATATCTCAAAATATCAATGATATATGCATGAGCTGCACAATGGTGCATTAAACTTCACAAAATCAAGCCATTTTGTGCAGTAATACATAGTGTTGAGAAACAATATTGTGAAGGAAGCAGGAATTTTGCTGGTTACAAGATAAGGGGTGTGTGGAAGGATAAATAACTTAACAAATGTTCACAAGTGCTGTAAGTTTTTAAAATGGGAATATACTACAAGGTGGTCCAGTTTGGTGGCACACATCTTAAAAGTGTAGAACAAGAATAAGCCATGTACTTTGCTACACTGCCTGACATGTCATATACTCCATCTGGACTACATCTCCCTGGGATCACATAAATCGAGGCAGATGTTTGTATACATACCCAAATACAAATGGCTGCAACCTTGTACTTGAAGAGGCTCACTATCATGTGGTTTTAACCTCAACAATGTAAATTTATGCTTGTCAACTTTGTGTATTCTAGAATTTTAATATTTTATTGTTACCAGTGAGGGTGATCAATACCTAGATTAACATGTTGGACTTGTATTCCTATGTTCTAGAATACTCCCAACGATGGCACTCCAGTCCCGAAACATGCAGTAGTGTGACACCTGTTGTGAACTATAGTTTATGATCAGTATTTTATTGAGTGCACTTGTTGGTCAATACAGTGATACCTCGGCTAACGAAGATAATTCGTTCCGGAATCACATTCATTAGCCGAAACTTCTCACTGTCTCGAACGTAAACAACCCAGTCGGGTTGGTGTGTCTCCCCTATGTGATGTAGTCAGCTCATTTCTTTGTCACACACATACAGATGGAAAAGATAAGCTCCTGGAATTGCCCGACCGTTCATGTTTGGTGCTTTATGTTAGCGCGCGCATCCACTAAAACATTCGTTAGCCGGGTCCGAAAAACAGCGAAAAAAATCTTCGTTAGCCAAAAAATTCATTAGCAGGGTCACTCGTTAGCCAAGGTATCACTGTATAGTGAATGTAAGAATGCAAGAGTAACATAATACTATTAAGCCACAGTTCACAATGAAATAAAAATCGGTATAGTAAACCATCTTCAGTGTTTCATGCGACATACAGGGGTTAACTGCTCTCCCGGCATAGCAAGCTGCACTTAATTTGGGGGTAATTTGTTCAATATTTTATCACTATTATTTTATGGAACCCAGTGACCTTCACACCAATACTGTAGAAGATACTGCAATATTCCCATTTAAGAGAAGGTAAATTAAAACTTGTTGAATAACTATACATACATACATAAAATTTCATTTATATGGTACATAGCTACACTAACGTAAGTTCTTACTGGTGATGTTTGTTACTGCTCTGTACAACTAAGAGTATTCCATTTCAATACCTTCTTAATTTGTTGGTTTAGGGTCCCTGTCTGTGTTTTAAGGCGTCTTAATAGCTGATGAAGTTGGAGTAGGAAACAAGGGTTGAGGAAGTACCGTCACAGTTGATGTACAAACACATTTGGAGGTCTTTTTCAACATGTCCCTGAGATCTACCTGTTTTGCTGATAAGTTTTTTTCTATTAAAAAGCAAAACAACATATCTTAGGACTATCCTCCTCAAGTGCCAGATTATCAGGATTTCCAAATGACTGGATGTCAGTATGTGGAAATAAAATGCCAACTAGATGCAACAGAGGTTTTTATTGCAGATCTTATTGCTTGCTGCAATAAAAACCTCTGTTGCATCTAGTTGGCATTTTATTTCCACATATTAACGACGATGCACGGTCAAAATCACATCAGACTGGATGTCAGATTAAAGGAATTTTGTTATATATGTATACATACAAATGACCAGGCAAAATTCTGTGTAGGTCTAAATTTGGTACTGCAATCTATGAACAAACAAAACTATTACACATTTTTTAAACATATTTTCCTTGTCTTGTCCTGTTATCATATGAAATGGATACATTAAGAGCAACAGACTGAGGTGTACACCTTTCAAAGCAATAATGAATGGCCCCTACCCAGTCATAAAGAAACCTGTGTGTAGTTAATTTTTACGAAGTAGGGGTGAAAATATGTGGCAATCAATGGCAGAGAAGTGTTCATATTACACTGGTTAAACCAAAATGTCTGTTAAAACAAATTCTGTCATCTCTTCACAGAATTCGAACAGCTTGGATGGAGAATGGAACAATTTGGCACTGAAATTTGCACCAGTTCTTTCAAGACCAAATTCTTTTCATCAGGATATGACAGGGAAGCTTAAATGGGAAGATTTATTTTCATTGAATAAAAGTGCAGGGGTCTGTAATTAACTTCATACAGTGTACTTCCCAGTAACCACACACGCGATGGAAAGTGGGTTAATTCAAACGGAGTATTTAGGTGTGTTCGCACAACTGCACAAAAGAGACTATTAGCTTTGTCACATCTGTCTGTCCATCTGCATGGAACATCTTATCTCCCTCTGGATGGATTTTCATGAAATTTGAGTGTTTTAAAAAATCCGTTGAGGAAATTCAAGTTTCATTACAATCTGACAAATATAACAGCCACTTTACATGACATCTCACCCAGTTCTTCTTAGAATGAGACACATTTCAGACAAAAGTTGTACAGAAAATCAGAACACATATGTTATGTTCATTAATTTTTTTTTAAATCATGCCATTTATATGAGATAATGTGGAGAAACACTGTAGAGCCAGACAGGCAACAGACGACAATATGGCACATGTGCATTGCGTGCTGGATAACTAAGCCTACACTCACTCACTCAGAACAGGCCTATGTAACACTTGTTGCCTTTCCACTGCAAAAGTGGTTGCATGAATGCGCCTCAATGTTAAGCTTATCTGTACATTGCCTGTATCATCTGTCTTCAGGGTAGTCTAAATCTGTACCAGATGAAATACTGCAACAAGATCACATACTGCATAATTACACAGCACACAAAGTTTTCACATTCTTTAGATAACATTAACAATATAAACTGATTTTGACTAAATTAGGTATTTGCCGATCACAAAAAATAATGTTCAAGTTCTACCTTGAACTCT
>Ga0209737_10004319_pt1 | contig 10004 bp, 7 predicted proteins | sample TergutCu122P3_FD_187284 | JGI IMG/M metagenome (GOLD analysis project Ga0209737, IMG submission 187284) | Cubitermes ugandensis P3 segment gut microbial communities from Kakamega Forest, Kenya - Cu122 P3 (SPAdes) (version 2) | ecosystem: Host-associated > Arthropoda: Insects > Digestive system >...
TGGATGAATGAGTGAGTGAGTTGGCCACTCAGTCAGTCACTCTGTCAGTCAGCCACCCAATCAGTCACTCAGTCAGTCAGTCATTCAGCCACTCAGCCACTCAGTCAGTAAGGTGTCAGCCATACACCTAGGTACCTGGTTTACTCAATGATCCACATACCTGTAAACAGGTCCAGGTATTGACCCACATATTTATCCACAGTCTCTGCCAAGCACCCAGAGCTGCACACTTTGTGCACAAGTGTGGCAAAACTCAGCAATGCTGCCGGATGCTCCAGTGTGTCCTCTGGAATCAGCAGCAGCACCTGTACACAGACCACAACATGTTCAACTGTGAATGGCTGTCATCAGTTTTCAATTTGCAGTGTGCAGTTTGTCTGCTACAACCTCCAAATCTGTGAGAAGCTGTTCTGATGGTTGGTGAATGTTAAATGGAAGAGACACAGCAGGCGGATGGCTGTATCATTCCTCACAGTTCCTCCGATCACAAGGTCTCGAACAAGTAGCATGGAGTCATGGGACCCAACAAGGGGCAGCAGCTCAAGAAAAAGGTTCCTGTTGCCAACACAACAGGCACAAAGTGAGATAAGATGATTTCACTGCAGTGTAAATTGAAATGCAAGTCTTCTGAGATGTGATAATGTGTTAATGGGAACAGTAGTCGCAGACATTTTGGACAACCCTATTGCCTTCATCTTCAGGGTAAAGCAGAAAAACTAACTGTACAGTGACACAGAATCACATCTTCAACACCAGGCACAGTTCCATGATTTTGAACAGAGACATTACCACATTTACAGGAGTGCTGCCAACACAACAAACCTTAGTGTCTCACGCTGGTAGCTGGTGCCAACCTCCAGCTCCAAGAACAACTTGTGCAGACTGTCCAGTTCTAGCAGGAACAGGAAGTGCAAAGCATTAACTACATGCTCTTCATGCACTTTATCCAGGTTTGTCTCCAGGTGCCACCATTCTAGGCTATCTGCCAGCTCTCCGAGGATCTCTGTTACCTAAAGCACAAGCCCCATTAGTAAAGAGTGCTATGTGGAGCTATACTGATGCATGCATATGCAACATAAGTACCATGGTGAGCAGATCCTGCTGAATGGGGGGGCTACGGCCCTGAGACACATCTGCACCTGGCATCTGATGCACTAGCTCCACTCTCTCACTCCCTCCCTTCATGGGAAGAGGTGCTTCCACCTTGTGCTGCCACAACATATATAGGCTCACCCTGAAACCAGAGCAGAAGAACCAACACTGTATAGAAGAATGTAGGATTAAAGAGAGGCTAAGATAAAGACAGAAGTACTTAAAATTTGATTTGTTTATGCTGTGTTACTGTTATTGCCAGCGAAACAGGACAATAATTAGTGCCTTACTATAAGTGAAGGTTATGTGCCTTGCTGTCACTCACCGGGACTGCAGAAAGTATAAGTTAGAGTGTTGCAGTTGGGTGACCCCATCAGCCTGAATGCTGTGGATCAGCAGGTGCCCGCCAGGACCAGATGGCTCCAGAATATAGGCACGCATACTGCCAGAGCTCATAGTTTCCTGCAACAAACAGCATCTGAAGATGACAGCACTTCGCCAATGTTGTATGGTACGAGAACCTGACAACTTAACGCCACTAATACCAAAGTCCACAACTACACATGATTCTGAGTCAGAACCTATCCACCTCTCATCTTTGTAACTTATTTCCATAAGATATATTTTCTCAGTTAACTAACTCTTCACAACCAACTGCAATAAGATTCATCTTCATTTTGCTCTTCAACACTCTTTTCTGTTGGATACAGGACCTCTTATCAAGTTCCCCACCAACAAAAATTCTGTCTATTTGTTGTCTACATGACAACTTCCATTGCAATAACACCAACAGTTTGACCTGTGTACCTCACACAGGATCATAAACTGACTTATGAGTACACAAAAAACAATCTTCCTTCATTTCAGTGTTGTGGACCTTATGTGAGGACTAGAAAATTCATGTGTTTTAAGGTCAAGGAAGGAGACCTTATAGTATCCATCAATACCCTCAATCACAACCAACACTCACTTTGCAAACAGTTTCAGTAGATGGCAACCAGCAACAACCCTAGACTCAGGCCACATCTGGCCATGGTACAAGATGTGAACACAAAGAGAAACCAAAATCATAAGTTGGAAATCGCCCCCTTATACATCAAAAATACATTTTAAAAAAATGCATGTAAAGTATGCAAAGGTAAAATCAATTACAAAAAGGTCCAAGGATGTTTAAAGGTAATAATTATTTTGTTTTTGAAAGTTGTTTTAAAAATACCAATTACAATAATTTCACAAGGTAGAGGTGCTGTATTGTGTGCATGTCAACTGTGTGCTGTATTGTGTGCATGTCAACTGTGTGCTGTATTGTGTGCATGTCAACTGTGTGCTGTATTGTGTGCATGTCAACTGTGTGCTGTATTGTGTGCAAGTCAACTGTGTGCTGTATTGTGTGCAAGTCAACTGTGTGCTGTATTGTGTGCAAGTCAACTGTGTGCTGTATTGTGTGCATGTCAACTGTGTGCTGTATTGTGTGCATGTCAAATGTGTACTGTATTGTGTGCATGTCAACTGTGTGCTGTATTGTGTGCATGTCAACTGTGTGCTGTATTGTGTGTATGTCAACTGTGTGCTGTATTGTGTGCATGTCAACTGTGACATTTCTTAATAACTGTATTAAGAACAAAAGAACCTGCATGCTGCATGCCATGCCACCCAATGTACCGCCATTTAATAATGCAGGATAATGAGAATTGCATCCTAGATTTGTAAATTGTGTTCACATTCTTATATTATGGCCTGATGATGCCCAAGTGTAGGGTCAAAGCTGGTTGCCATCTAATAAAATTGTTCGGAAGCATGTGTTGGTTGTGAATGGGGGTATTGATGGATATTATGAATGTTACACCAACAGTGATGTTTCATCTAAAGTTTAAGGAGACTTTAGATTAAGCTGGTTCAGCCAATTACTGGTTGATATCAAGAAGAGTGGATACAAGTGGCAAGACACTGAAAAGGAAAAGCTGTGGGGACATTGAAAGGACAGGAGACTTTTCAACTTCTACTGAAATGGGGAGGAGGAGGAGGAAGAGGAGTGACTGGCCAACACCCAATGTGGGGGCTGGGGGGTCCTTTGAAACTGCAGGAGAAGGACTGACTGGTAGACACCCACCATGGGGGCTGGGGGTTCCAGAAGAGCTGCAGGAGGACTGACTGGTGGGGGCTCCTGAGAAGCTGCAGGAGAAGGACTGACTGGTAGACAACCACTGTGGGGACTGGGGGCTCCTGAGAGGCTGGAGGAGGAGGAATGACTGTTAGACACCCACCGTGGGGGCTTCTGAGGAGCAGAACAACTTCCGCACATTGCTGAACTTCTGTACTGGGAAGTTCACACAGCTTGGGAAGTCCACAAACTTTTGGATGGCCACAGTTCCATTGCTGTGGCTCTGAACTGAGTACTGCACACTGCAGTGGCCATACTGACTGTTCTGAAACAAGTAGCATTGTAAGATTTGTGGTTCTGAAGGATCCAACCTTGTATGTGTCAACAGCAACAGTAGGTGTATTTACAACGTGTCATATGGTTACCATTTTTTGTGTTCCATTTACTAAATGAAAAGCTGGGCTTTATAGTTGAAGGAACTAACTTTGAGTATAAGCACAGTCCACTGAAATGTTAACACTACAGAAATGTATAACCACTGGCACAGGTGGAGGTATTGCTATGCTGAGGCATCACACTATGGAAGTATAAATCCATGCAGTCTTAACTTTCACACTAGCTACATATCATACACTCAGTGTAATTTACCTTGAATATGAGGCTGGGTGGGCCCCAGACATGGTTTGGCCACCATAGTCAAGAGGAAGGTTTCTGTGGGGGAAATATACACTGGACTGCAATCTGTGGCCAGACAAGTTAAATGCAAGAATGTAACCTACAGCCTACAAGAGAGTTTAAATTGGGTGGTCCCACACTCAAATCACATGCGGGTCAAAGAACCAATCTGAAAATTAAGGAGAGGCACACGCCATTTTAAGCAACCAGTAAGTTAAATATTTTGTTTAAGATGAAGTACATGCCTTTAATAACAGAACAAATATAGTTTTTGAATATAATTCCTTTTAGTGTAGATTAAGATCCAGGACAACAAAAGTTCACTTCAGTGCTATCTCTATGCTGACATAATTTTTAAATTGCCACTGAGGAATAGCAAAATTCTTTGAACCCTTACAGACCCTTACAGCCCTTACAGACCCTGACAAAACCATTTCTAATTATTTAAATTAAAGTATTGACAAAATGAACTGGTGCGATGCATGCAACCTGCAGGTCACGTGCTTTTGATCACTGCTTTAAACAACTTCACAGGCTTAGGAAGATAATGAAGATAATGTACCTCAGTACTGATAAATGCAGAAGACTTCAGGTGTAACAGATCCAGCTGCAGCAGGCTTACCAAACCCCGCTTCATGTTAATGGACCATTCCTCCTCTCCTGCCTTCACAGACAGCCCTACTACCTGTCCTTCAAAATAATGTATTAAAAAAGGCTGTGACAGTTGGCTGGACTGCTCTGGCAATGGCGTTTCTACTATTGGTGTGTCATGGCTTCTTGGTCCAGTGTATATTGATACATTGAGGTCTTGCAGCTGCAACAAAATGCTGTCTGACTGAACAGGCCCTTTAGAATCAGAACCGTGTCATAAACAGATGTGGAATTTATTCAGAGAATCTGCAAAAATCCATACAAGTTCTGCCTCAGTGCTATTTGGCTGACCAGTGGAATGATACTGACAGAGGAAAACAAGAGTACTAGTAGGAACACCTGTCCAGTACCATTTTGTCCACCAAAAATCCCACAAAGACTGGCCCAGAATCGAACCTGGGCCTCCATGGCAACAGGCTGGTAAATAATTGCCTGAGCCACAGCAGAACCTAAGTGCATGAAGCTCAATTAAACAGCACCAAAAATTGTGGTCCCTACCACTGTGAAAACACAAGTTGTAAAGATAATTTTGGAAAAAAGTAGCTTAGGTGACATAACCAAGTTGTGTATTTCCTACGATATGATATATTTGTTAACTGCAAATAGGTTGACACCCAGTGGCAGTAGTACAGTACACATTTACACACAAACAATACATAGAACAACACAATTAACACCAGAACAACACAATTAACAACAAGAACAACATAATTAACAACCTAATTGGGAAGAGTGCAATTAAAGTGTTATATTAATGATAAACACAACCACACTGCTACATGTTTCAGCTGTCTACATCAGCCATTCCTGATGACAGCAGATGTAGACAGCCAGAACACGTAGCATTGCTGAATAAATAACCAATATATAAGATCTGTATGGTGGCGTTTATCAGTTAATATAACATTTTAATAAAAACATGTAGTTCTTTGTTCTGATAAACAAAAGCCATAAGTACAAGACATAGATAACACAGCATCATATCAGTCTAATGCAATAAAACAAAATCCTGTCAGTCTAATGCAATAAAACAGCATCCTGTCAGTCTCAAACAACTCCTTCTAGTGACTTCAGATGACAAATAACTTACCTACATGTTTTGACTTAAATTAGAATCTTTCATTATGCCAAATTAAAGAGCATAGAGAAGAAATATTTACAACAGTGCATTTTATCAGGAAAGATTTTGTTTGACCTCTCAAATTCCTTCACATTGTATGTTTTATATTGCATGGAATATGTTACTATTTATTTGTTTAATACAATAATAAAAAGGTCTTTTGTTACTTAATTCTACTTGTGTACATAACAATGAAATGTGTAATTAAATACTGTTGACATACTACTGCTAATAACTTCTTGCATCCAAAATTATTGTTTCAAATTTCTCCTTTCAATTCTTACTGTAGCAGATGGAACAATCATTTATAAGCTGTCTTTCTTGTAGACATTAATCTCCCTTAAGATGTGTTGTTGTTTGTACCATCATGTTGTTGTCTGCACCATCATGCTGTTGTTTGTACCATCCAGTTGTTTCTGTACCATCACATTGTTGTCTGTACCATCTTGTTGCTGTCTGTACCATAATGTTGTAGTCAAACCAAGAAAATATATGCACTTTGTGGGCAAAATACTGAGTTGCTAGACATCAAAGCAAAGAGAAAACTTCGAAACACCTAAGGATGCAATCCAAAATACAGAATGAAGAGCACTACAGAACAAAGAACTTTGTGTTTAATGAAATAGGTCACATATTGTAAAGGCAGCTGAGTCAAAAAGTGCACAGATGTCCCATAAGGTAAATCTCATAGGGAACTTTATCATTTCTGTTGCAGGCAGAATAACACATAATGGGTGATATAAATGATGTACACCATTAAGGAAAAGGCAACAACTGTTCTGCATGCCTCTTACTTTAGCCAGTGACAGACAGCTGAAAAATTACAGTCATCATCCTAACATACCATGACCTGGATAGGGTTCTGTTGGTCAAATTTTTCAAGACGCCAGGATACTGAGAGTCTTTTAGACAAACCAACAGCATATCCCCCAAGAACTTCAACTGATGATGACAGCAGGATGGTTTCACTTGTCAAGATGACAGTAAGTCAAGAGCGATCAGTCAGAAAGATTGCACCTGGAACTGTACTTCCAAAGCCACATGTGTAATGAATAACGCGTCACAAATATCATCCATACAGATTGTATAACAATTACACAGAGATGATACAGATCACAGAGTTCAATTTTGTGAATGGTCTGAGTCACAATGAATCTGAGCAGATGATATTATGGTTAGCAATGAGGTGTTTCTACTTACATGGATAAACTGTCACAAAACAATGCACTGGTTGCAGGATAATCCCCATGTCACAGTTGATGCACATCACCAAACTAATACAAGAAATACAGTGTGGTCCACAATACATGGAGACCCTCTCCTGGGACCAGTGTAGCTTGATGAAGTAGTGAACACCAAACAATATATCCAGTTTTTGAACCATGCATCAGAAATACATGTGGATAAAATGCCACTCACAGCACAACACCAGTTTTCCTTTCAGCAGTAAGGAGCACCACTTCATTACACTGGCAAGATACAGAACTTAAGTTCTTCCCAGGCAATAAAATGGGTACATAGAAACAATCAAATGGCCACCATGATCCCTGGATTTCACAGTCATACATTTTTCCTTTTGGGGTCATCTGCAGTCACTTGTGTACCATAAATGCCCACGTATAATTGATGGCCTGCTAGAAAATACCCACACTGCTACTACAGACATCACAGTCAGAATTTAGAATGTGTGTGATGCTGCATGTGGTATTTTATCAATCTATGTTAGCAGCAGGAAGGACAATTTGAATATTTGCTTTGCCAGTGCTTTTCCCAACAAGACTGGACTTATGCAACACCTGGTATACAGGAATTTTACAGCAACATTCTCTTCAGAATCATCAACTAAGACAAAGAAAAAGAATGTGTTATAATTTTAAAACCTATGCAAAGGAAAGAGGTTCAGTCACACTGACCTGCACTGTTGCCAGATCTTCACCACCTTGCACAACAAGTTTCCCAGACATATTCCACTGTGACACCACATGCTCTGGGGAAACTGTGCTGGCCACCAGACTGGTCTTATACTGGTACACCGCCTCATGGTCTGGTAGCCACAGCTCCAATGCAGCAACCGTATTGACAACCAGTAATATCAGCACTATGACAACACCAGCATGTTTTACTGAACAGTCAGGCCTTAGAGGCTTGGATTTGATGCCAGGCCAATCCATGTGGGATATTTGGTGGATAAAATGTAACTGTGACAGGTTCTTCTCCAAGTACCTGTGTTTCTCCATCACTTTCATTCCACCAGTGGGATTTGTGGTGGACAAAGTGGCACTGTGACAGGTTTATCTCTGAGTATTTCATTTTCCCCTCTAAGAATCATTCCACCATGGGATGTGTGGAGGACAAAGTGTCATAGGACATGTTTTCTCCCAGTTACTCAGTTTACCCTGTCAGTACCATTCCATCAATGTTCTGTATTCATTCATTCATCTACCACTGATGTCACACAATCTCAGTGATTGAAAGCACTGTTACAAAACACACTTTTACATTTCACTGATCTCTTGGCAGCTGAACAATGACCATCTGACTTCAGAAACCTGGTAAGAACAGATGCCAGACCATCAAGCTGGTAATGCAGAGATCTAGAATTTATGGAATTTTCCCCCATGCCAACATTACTCCTTGATGACATGAAATTTGGACTCTGGGACAAAGCCTCCAACTTCAGGGCAGAACATGCAACTAACAGGTCCTTCCAAAAGTTCATAAATTTCTACCAGACTATACACCATCACAACACAGAAGGCAGTAATTTGCACAATTACCTTGAAAATCTCAAATCTGACAAACTTCTATGCTCATAATTCACTTTTATGCAAAATACTGAACAGCAGTTTGCTGTTCAACAAAAGTGCATAGGAGCACTCTTTTATCTGAAAACTATCAGATGCCATTTCCTGTATCTTGTTTATTTTATTAAAGTAGCCCAGTCAGCCAACCAACCCACAAGTGCAGCAGCAGACAACTACAGTTGTCAAATAAACAAAGGATGCAGCAACAGTAATGGGGTCAGAATTGTGTCTGCTGTACTCTATGGAGTACTCATGTGATGAAACCTGACAGGGAAAAACTAAAGCAGCACTTTGCAAGATCGGAGGATCTCAAGGCAAAAATAACTGCCATCTCCTGAGAGGTGATACTGTATAGTTTGGCATTGACTTAAGAACGGTTTTGCAGGGCTCTACTGCATCCACCTTTGGATGTACGTCCACCAACATTACACAGTGACCACCCTGGAATTGAACCCGGATCTCTGCAGTGAAAATATGGACACTGGCCATACTTCTTGCAAGGTTCAGTATCTACTACTTCTATTTTGAACACTTGTATGGCTCCACCCAATGTAGTGTCTGCTGAAGTCTGTATCAGCAACCAATGACAGTTGAAGCCTTTCCATTGCAATGAAGCACACCAGAAGCATTTGTTTCTCTCTTCTCTGTAACCTACAGACTGACTGGAGGTTCACCCAGCCTTCTATTCAACAGGTACTGGCAACACTTTGACTTGGGGGTGAGTAGCCAGAGCATGAAACTGACCAATTCTGCGCCTACTGCACAGCTTAGGAATGAGTGGTGCTGCACACTACTCCCCTTATAGGCCTTCATGGTGTGTACAGGGGACAAATTTTACATTTTTACTTTTTTTCCATTGGATATGATCTCACAGCATGTCATTTTCACTGCAGCCATACGAAACACTGTGTAATGGATGACAGTTCCATTTTCATTTCAGTTCTGCACATTTGTCAAGTTGGTATTATGTCAGAGAATCAAAATATACAAGCATTAGACTTCCACTGGCAAAACAATACAATGGAAGCTAGGTTATCAGTGGGGGAGATTAAAAACTCTCTCTCTCTCTCCCTGTCTGCTCTTCAGGGACTGACACAGTGCAGATATGCATGCCAATATAATCTCTGCTAGAATATCCCAAAATTTGCCAAGCAAGGTTCACAAATTTCAGTTATTTGGTCTGCTCGCTTAATGTGCCTACCTGCATATTTGCTGATATATGAATTTTGCACCTGCTATATAAGATTGATTTGATATTCTCACAGCAACGTCCCTGAGGATTCAGGTCTTCAGGGATGTGTCACTTCTGTTACTGGGTGGGCGGTTCTAAACTGCATAAGACTAGTGCCATCACTTCAGGGTACATGGTCCTGATGATGAGGGCACTACAATTGTCTGAAATGTCAGGAAATACTGACCAAACAGAGCCAAACAGTCCAGAAAACTTGAATTCTTGGCACAATACTTTGTATTGCCAAATATTAGTAAAATTTAAATATTTTACATTCACAGAATTTACGGAAACTCATTCATTAAATTTCATAACATTAATGGCTTTGGT
>Ga0209737_10004320_pt1 | contig 10004 bp, 8 predicted proteins | sample TergutCu122P3_FD_187284 | JGI IMG/M metagenome (GOLD analysis project Ga0209737, IMG submission 187284) | Cubitermes ugandensis P3 segment gut microbial communities from Kakamega Forest, Kenya - Cu122 P3 (SPAdes) (version 2) | ecosystem: Host-associated > Arthropoda: Insects > Digestive system >...
AGTGTTTCAAAAGTTTCTGGCAGGCATCAAAACGTCATTTGTTCAATTCTGCAGTCAGCTGGCATGGCACCCACCTTGCAGACACTTTTTGGAACTGCAGAACATCATGGATGATATGATGTGCTGATCCATGACTCATATCCAGATGTGCAGCTATTTCATGCACTGTTACACGGCGATTTTCCTTCACGATGGCTTCAACTGCTGCCCTGGCCTCTGGTGTCACTATTGGGTGTGCCTGACCTGGTCAAGGAGAGTCTGTTATAGAAATAACGCCATTTAGGAACTTCCTACTCCATTTATACACTTGCTGTAGTGACAGACATGCATCACCGTACTGAACTTCCATTTGTTGATGAATTTCAATGGGTTTCACCCCTTCACCATAAAAAACGAATGACATAATGCTGTTCCTCTTTGGTGCATGTTGCAAGTGGGGCCGCCATCTTTACACTACTGCTGCACCATTGTGTTGCGTTCCTCCATAGTACTGCCACCTGTCAGCCACTCTTCAAACTATGAGTATCACTGTTGCCAACTTACAGGACAATCAAGCTGTGTTTCGAATTTTCATCACACTTTTGAGGTTTCCATTTGACTCTGCCTCATATAATGAAACATCGAATGGTACATACCTGATAGAATTTACACATCATACTAATCATCTGTGCAGATACACCCTTAAATAATACCATGGAGCTGAGGATGTACTGAGCAGACCTGTGTGATGGCATTCACAACAGAATCTGCGCTCACTTTCTTATGACCACACACATTTGCTAGTATGTACAGTTGTCTAAAAGCATGAGGATTCTGTAAGAAATCAAACAATGTTTGCTACATTCAATATTACACACAACAGGAAATGTATGAAGAAACAAAGTGCTTAAATTACAGCATCAGAAATCATATTTTAACTGCATATCCACATTAATAACCACTAACACCGACTTCTTCCGAGCTCCTGCAGGTAACTGTCCTACGAAATATGAATACAAGTCAGCTGGTGAGGCAGATAGTGAGGCCCCATCCAAGAGGTCATGGTACAGCTCAGCCCTACTCGGGAACATTTTCCATTCTTGATATTAATCAAGCGCTTAAACATTATGCTCCGACTTTGTAGGGTGTAAGTCGTTTATACATGCAACTACCAATCGAGTGCCTGCTGTACCGTAACAGAACTGAAAAGTCCGCTGACACAGCTCAAAACTGCCTACCATTACGGGAAAAGTACATGACTTCGTGTCAAGCCCCTTACCTGTATATCCCCTCTTTTAATTGTGATTTTCTGCAATAAGTTGAGGGACCCTCACACTAGACATTTAAGGCATTAACTGACAGTTCATGTCTTTCTGGTGAAACCGAAGCTTACGTCAGAATCACATAATTACAGAATACTGCACAATCTCAGTTTCTGTTCAACCAATCAGTATACAATTTAAGAGTTCCATTCCTACAAATTAGTTATCATAAAGAATGATAGAAATCATTCTGATTTTCATCCAGGGATGGCAGTCCTTGGATTCAAACTCAGGCTGCCCTGCTACAACATATTACTGTATTTACCCGAATGAAGACGAATCAATCTAAGACAAACACCACCCCCCCAAAAAAAGTCTGCCAAAGGTAAAGGTATTTATCCAAATCAAAGACAACTCCCCAAAAATAAAATGTCCACTAAAAAAATATTTTACTACTAATTTCATACACTTAATACGCAACGCATGTCAGATTCTATACCTTTACCAATCAGGGCCACTGTCTCCATTTTCACAGCAGTGCCTTCATCTTCCTCACACTCACTCCTAACATTCCCATCCTCTTCACTGCCATTCCACAACATATCACCATCAATCTCATCCACTGCACTGGATACACAGCACTTCTTAAAACCCTTCACTATCAATTCTGGTGAGATGCACCCCATGCCATTATGATCCACATGTACTAAATAATACATTTATATTTCCTGGTTTATAAACGTACTTGAGCTCATGAAGATTCAAAATTTTCTCCACACATGGTGTTGGTGGTGGTAAAAATTTAAATACATGAATTCGGATTTCTCTGTTGTGTCTGTGGTCTAATCAGTCTGAGTTCATGGATGTTGTTATGGGTTTTAATTTGCTGATTGGTCCATGTTTTACTTTTAGCCTTGCAGTTAATTTTTAATTTTTCAATAGCCATTTTCCTACTACTACCCTTGGACTAGGTCTGTTTGCAGGTGCATATCTTAACACGTTAGTGTTTCTGTTGTGCCCAGTGACTGAGAACAGCTCAATCTAAATGGTCCACCAGGTTAAGTACTTCTTTGCCTATAAATGGAAACAGAGCTGGCTTCTGAAATGTTGTGCTTCTTTAAAAAATCAGTCCCAAAAAAAGAAGATTGTGCCAGTTAACTTCAGTCGTGCTCTGTTCTTTTGGATTTCTTGACTCTTGAAGATGGGACTGATAGGTTGTCCCAAAACGTCGGTGACCACCACTCAATGCTGCATAAAATCTCTGAAGATCAGAGATTGTGCATGACGATTTGGCAATGCAGGCCATGGTTTGGCTCTGCATTGTCCAGTTCAGAGTGATCAAGTTTAGCACAGTGCAGTTTGGCACTTTAAAACGACCTCCCATATAAGAACGCCAAATTTAAGGAAAAGATCTCATCTTGCATTAAATACAGTATATTAACAACACTAAACTCAATGTGCAAAACACACACTAACATACACAATAACATGCCACATAATTTCCCCATTAAATTAATGCACAAGAAACCATATTTCAAAATATGATAAAGTTACTGTATTACAATCTGGGCAAAAATTCATAACATACGTAAAGGCAAGAGTCACTGTGCCTACAGTACAACAAAATTACAACAATAAACTGTAAGACTGCTGACCTTCCCAAGAAATTCTATAGGACATCATGAATTTAGAATTACATTTCATCCAACATACCCAAGTGTAATATCTCACACAAGTCACATTCAGAATAAATCACGTTATTGTACATTGTATAATGCACCTTTCTGCCCACACAACTATTCTTGTTGGACTGCTCAACCTTGAAGAAATCCTTCAAATCCCGAGGAACACTTGTCTGACATACACTCATATCCCAGAGGATGTGAACCTTCAGTAACACTGCCATGAAGACCTCTAATCTTACACAAAATACTTACCCTCTTTGGTTCTTAAGATGACATGCAGCCCACCTTAAATTTCAAAATTACCCATTTGACTCATGTACTATTTGTGTGCAAGACTCCAGGTCAAGACGAATGTCACTTGCACAGTCACTTTCCATCCAGATCAGTCACTATCTGCAAGCAATTGCTCAACAACTTCAACTTGGGCTGTGGGAGGTGACAAATATTTAAAAAAATATAAATGTTGTAAGACCTTGTAGTATCTGAAAATACTCAGTTTTTGAAACAATGGGTATCCACAGTTGACATTTATTTTAAAAATTATACGTAACTGATGTGCATGAAGATGCTAAAACACACCACCAGTTCTTGACTAGTTAACGGTTCTCACTTCAGCAAAACTGAAATGTTCTTTGAAATAAGGACAGCATCTACCCATTTACACCCTGCATACTCACATATTATCCTATTTATGAGAACAAAAATTGGTAATAATAGTACATTGTTTGAGAACATCAAAAGATTTAATTTCTGAGAACTTACATCAGAGAGTTTGAAGCATTTCTCAGAGAAAGCTGCAACCAATTTCTTGTAGCAACGAAAGTTTTCTAGCCTCAGTTTATATCTGTTTACTTTCAGTTCTTGAACCTTACTCTTATCCTTACCAGTGGCTACCATCAGGACGTTTGTTACAACATTCTCCATATGGCGCCGATACTGTTAAAAAAAGAAACAAGTATTAACATTAAAACCTGCCACGCTTATAATATCACAGGTTTGAAAGCCACAAACAGTTAAATCAGAATTTTCATTTGGATCTTCTCATTGATACCTGTATTTCACATTCTACTGAATTTATAGTACACCTTCCTCTGCAAAAACAAATGGTGTTGTATTACATAAACACAATATTGAAAGTTCCAGTCTACCCTCTACTGCTGTGACTTAGTGCACAAAACATTTGGCACAATATGCGAAAGCATTATTAGAGATGATACCATACTATAACAGTGCTTGTTGGCATTCGATGCCTGGAAGGGAGGCAAGAAATTTTGCTCTCCTTCATAATGGCCAAAAAAATTGTGGGACCCACCTAGCCTCCTATTAAATAAGTACAGGGGTCTCCTTCCCTGAGGGTAAAGGAGCCAATGAATGAAGTTTACCACTCTCCTCTATCTAGTGATGAAGTTAAGAATGAGTGCAGCTATACCTCTGCTGCCCATCCATGCTTTCACGACATGGACAGGGACGTTACCCTTTATAATCACTCATGAACACCAAGATCTGGGTAATGGGTTTCAAAGGGTAGGTTAACCAATTAATATTCTTCTACTGACATAATAAATACAATAAAAAATAAATAAAAAGCTTTATACTGAAAGATTTTCATATATAAGTTACTGGCAATAAGTACCAATAAAAAGTATGCAAAATAAAATAACAACAATTAATTAAACTAAAGTTATAACAATCCAAAATTAAGACTGTTATGTCACCCATAAAGCCACACAGCAAATTTTTCTGTAACAGGGTAGTGACTGAGTATGAAAACATGGTGGGAATGCAACATAAATATTCCAATTTACAATTTCCATACCACAAGAATGATCTCACATTTGAATAAAATGACAATCAATATTACAATATGACTACTTGATATAAATTCTGCTCGTAATGTGAGTCATCCCCATTGTGTTTACTACAAATTACAAATGCGGGTTGTTCAGCCAAAGCACAACTTTACTATTTAACAAATCAGCTACACGTTTCGGCTACTGTTTTGTAGCCATCATCAGGCCAATCTCAAGAATCTCAAGAACTTCAAAACAGTAGCTGAAACACGTAGTTGATTTGTTATATAGTACAGTTGTGCTATGACTGAAAAACCTGCACTTTTAAGAAATTCTGCTACTTAACCAAATGAGCTACAAAATGTTTCTTTAAAAAACACAAACTCAAGTGCAACAAGAGTTTAAATTATGACTTCATGTATCAACGCATACTTACTTTCATTATCCTGTGCAACTGAAATTTAATTTCTTGCTTTTCCTTGGGATCAACTGCCGCCTCCAACTTACGTTCTAGAATAGCAACTGGCACATGATGGCTTGGCACAGAATCCTACAAAACCAAGTTTCTGCATTCAGTGACAGTCCTTAGCTTAGATCCAGTCAAGTTACATGTGATTATTTGCCTTTGCTTTTACATAAAGGACATAAGGTCATAAAATTGCATCTTTGTCATACATCCTCATCACAATCCATGAACCAACAAGTTCAGTAACATCTGACCTACTAGGGCTGCTTGACATTTTACAATAAAATTTTTTAAAAACACTTCATCTTCATGAAACTTCTGGCCGGTCAGATGTTACTTTAAACGCCCCCCCAAAGGGGGGGATAGAATATATATAATTGCACTGTCTAACACAACTTTTTATTACATAATTACAATTAAAAGATAATTAAATCATTTTTAACAGTAACATGTTTATATAATATATATTAACAACATGTAATACGAGATCTCGTACACTATAAAGCACTGCTAATTGTATACAACACTTTTTAGGGCTCAGCCTGAAGACAGCTCTATAAGAGAAGCCAAAATATGTTCCTGTTAAAAATGATTTAATTATCTTTTATTTGTAATTACATAATAAAAGGTTCTGTTAGAATGTGCAATTATACATATTCTATTGATTAATGAACACAACAGGGATGTCTCACCTGAAAAAAAATACAAAAATGGGTGTATGCTACACACAACAGTGTTGCCACCTTCACAGCGGTGATTTCCCTTCCCCTTCCACATATTCTGTATTTTTAATTTCTGGATAACCCTCAAATTTCATACAATATTTAAAGAAATATAAATAACCTCTCATCCATTTTAACAAAATCAGACTCTGATGACAAAATTATGGTACTAGAGCATGGCCAGAAACTCATGGCTGGTGCAGAAACACACTTCTGTACTTAAAATGACCTTGTCTGAAAAGTAATGCTGTAGAGTCTTGGTTAATTGTGCTCCAGCCTAGACATCATGTAATCTGGGCCAGTCTGTCACAGCAGCGCAACTCAAAAATACGTATCTGCACCACAGTCCCCTCGGCTACACATATTTATATTGTTCTGTATTTACCCACACAGATTATTTCAAATTTAATATCCCCACCCCTCAACCCTACCCCCTTCAAAGAATGTAAAAAATTCAGGAACCATCTTTAAGCTTTCAAGATAACACCTATTTCTTAACAAGTATAATTCAGGAAAAAAGTGTTCTTAGAGTCAATGAAATATGACATATATATGCAGAAACAGCTGTGTTGTGCAATAGACCATGAACTACTTCATTCTTTCAGTAAGTGGTATTTTACAGGCTCATACAGCTGCTGAGTACAGCACTGTAGCAGCAACCTGGATGCCTGTATATAGATGCAAGTATCTGGCAATGAGTTAGATAACAGGGTAATTACCTACAGTGAACTTGTAAGAATATCAGCACTTCAACCAGCCACATAATACGTAGGCATGTGTGCACTTAAAGAATTGGATAATTTAAAATCACACAATACAAAGCCTCATTTTTCAGTCTTCAGCACTTCATACTAATAATATGTTACTGTATAGGTTTAGTGTGTAATTGACCACATGCCATACACACCTCAGATGGTTACATCCTTGCTTCTCACCACGAAGCCTTATGATCAGTACTGGGTACCTACATGTGACACTGATGGTAAACAAGGTGGCAACATGGAAGGTTTTCATATGAATCTTTGTCACCATCCTCTGCTAACCATCATTCTGCCACTGATCCATACTCATTGTTACCACACCTTTGAAACATGTGACAGTCCTGATGTGGCAGTGACCTGCCACATCCTTGGTCTTCCAGTTAGGTGATGAATTTCTGACATGAAACCTGGCTGGCCACACAGTATGGAAATTTGTATATGTTTCAGAATGAGATATGTGTTATAGCAGGTCCAAAGTGTGAAATATGGCTTTCATGTATGACAATAAAAAAATTAACTTTTACTGCAGGGTTCAGATCACAGGAAACATTCCATATGGAAAATAAATATCATATTAACTATGAGAAGGTAATAGTACAAGCCCTCAATCTGGATCAATGTCCACCTATGATACATTCTTACTTACATGGACAGATGGCAGGTCTGCTGTGAATGAATTGGAGTTCCTACTGTTTTGGAAACCCATGAAGTTAGAGACATGCATTGATCCAACATCCAGATCTCCATATTCTTCCACATGACTTGTGTTGGTTTCAGTTCGAACAATTTCAAACTGATGATGCAAAGTTTCTTGGAGCAGATTCTCCTAATAGAGAAAAATAACATAGTTAAAACAAATAACACATAATATACTGGCATCAGCACACGACAGCAGGAACACAGTAAAACATCAATGGCAACTGCACCATATGAACAATTCACATCCCAATGCACATAGACTGTAACACCAGATTACTGTTACTACTACTTCAAAAATGTACTTTACATTGAAACAGCTAATTAAGGAACATAAATCTAAACACTCGATAGGAATAATCCCATTACATTGTGTAATCTATGAAAGCATCCAGCAGTTAAGTCTCTAACTTGTACGTGGGCCATTTCAGAAGTTCTGTGTATAATTTTATTGTAATAACAAAATACAAGGTAACAAGACTATTAATATTGCTGGCTGATCAGACACACACCCTCTACTCAATGCAAACACCAGCACTGTTCACACACTCTTCCCATCTACATGGTAAATGATCAATTGGAGCTCTGTATTTGTCTTTGCTTAGATGATGCAAAGATGCAGTAACAACAGTGTTGAAATTGTGCTCCAATTCAAATCATTTACCCCAAAGATGTTCTGTCACACAGGCAAACAACCAGTAATCACACGAAGCAAGATTTGGAGAGTAGGGAGGACATGCTACCACCTCACAGCCCCATTGCACCAGGTTTTGCAAGTCACGATGGCAATGAGGTGTTGCATTATCCTGGAGCAAAATGACAACACACTCCAGCACTTCTGGATGTTTATGGCAAAGAGCTGGCCTCACCTTATCCTGAAAGTCAGCACTAATACAGGCCACTGATCATGGGACAAACTGGCAAGGGATGGTTAAACAAAAGTCCGTTTCAGTTGAAGAACATGATGTGCATGACTTTCAGAGCACCCTGATTGCACTGTGCAAGTTTCTTCCTTGGTAACATTGCCATGCACCATTCAGTATTCTGTCATTTCAGCTGACAGTCAAATAACTATGTGCATGACACATCAACCTTTGAAATGTGATAGAAAAATGCAATGCCTTCATTTCTCAAATGATGCAGAATGGTGGTGGCCAGAAGAATATGCATGGCTCTTCTGTCATCGTGGAGCACATGTGAAATCCACTTTACACAAACTTTTCTTTTTCCCAGGCTCTTGGTGAGGATATGGTAAACACTTGCTGGGCAGATTCTGATTTATGTAGCAATTGCCATGCATGAAATACTCCGCATATGTTCAAGGACAGATTTCACTTTTTTCCCAAGGTGTTCATCTGTCAATGATGCTGCGGCTCCATTGCGAAGAATGCTGTCAGTCTCTTCCCAGCCATTCTTATTGGCACTGACCCATCAGTGAACAGTTTCACATGAAGGAGCATGTGTCCCTAAACCTTCCTTCGATGACATGTCACAATCTAGCTCACTTTTATCCAACAAAAACATGAAATTTTATTCATATTCTCATGTAAGTCCAAAAGAAACCTCCTTGTAGTCTTTCCTGATCCGCAGCTAACAGCAACTAAAGTCACAAGGACAATGCAACTTCATGACAGTGTCAATAGTCCCACTAGAACCTCTCAAATGGTTTGAGTTCAGTTGCATGGTACTGACACCATACCTAAAATTTCTAAAATGACCTATGTAGCACTAAGAAACAGGCATAAAATGCAAACCCTTTTGAGCACTTAGGCTGCATATAACAATTCACATGCAAGTACTTGTAAAGTAATTGGGTTAGAAAAGGTTTAAATTCAAACTGTATTACTCATGACCTAAATAACTGATTTTGAAAAATCTGGTCTTTTGAGCACTTACAAAAATCATATATTAAATTTAATTTTGGTCAAAAGTAGAGAAAATGGACTATCACGTTACATGAAGACTAACCTTGGTTAAGAACCACATCAAAAAATGTTTTAGACAATATTATACTTGAAATACCACCCAGGAAATATTAACAAAATGAAAATCTTTTAGCAAGTCAAAATGCTGAATTATGAAATAGAACGTGTTTCACACCAGTAAATTGGAACATCTGGCCAAGTAAATATACTGGCTCATGAAATGCAGATAAATGCACCATCATGATTTATATTTTTTGTATGGTGTATTATTTTAAAGTTTTCTAAAATCTGCAGCAGTCTCCTATAGGAGCTGCTCTTCTGTCTCCATCCATTCTTTCCTTACTCTATTTTCAATCATTTGGTCTAACCACCTAAACATTTCACAAATATTCATTCACAAACTTCAATTACAATGCTTTTTAAAGGAATCTTATTATAATTCAAGTGTAACACACATCTCTACTTCTGTATCCTTAATATCACAAAGTTTTCTTGTAGTACAAAGATGCTTAAATCATCAATGAAATAAATATTTTGTTCCAATACTGAACTCATGTTACAGTCCAAAAGCAGATGTGAGGTCTGAAGCAATATGTTGTCTGTGGCGTCAGAAACATGCCAACTACTCAAGTTATACACATCCCAATTTCAGTAATTCTAATTTGTTTAGTAAAAAGGTATATTATTTCAGCATTTATTCTTTATAATATTAAATTCT
>Ga0209737_10004321_pt1 | contig 10004 bp, 6 predicted proteins | sample TergutCu122P3_FD_187284 | JGI IMG/M metagenome (GOLD analysis project Ga0209737, IMG submission 187284) | Cubitermes ugandensis P3 segment gut microbial communities from Kakamega Forest, Kenya - Cu122 P3 (SPAdes) (version 2) | ecosystem: Host-associated > Arthropoda: Insects > Digestive system >...
AAATAATTACGTACAATATCATAAATTTCCATCACCATTCACTTCCATATATTCGCATTTAAATATACTAATATAAAGAATATTGTTCATATAACAATATTAGGATACGCCGTTTCAGGTGACTTTATTGATAAACAATAACGTAGTAACATCAGCCAGGGCAAATACTGAAAATTGGTACGTGAGTTCCTATTTACATTTTATCTGGAGATTTATGCAGTCAAACATTTCCACATTTATGTCCGCCAGTGACAATATTTACGGTTCATGTGTAAAGTACCGTTTTTGAGTTTATCTGACACTATACGAGCCGACATTTCCCGGACTAGTTTATCGTCGACGGATTTTAAACGATTGAATTTTTATTTGGTAGTCGACTTAAAACCGTCCCATTCAAAACTATTATTTTCTGTTAATTACTGACAGCACCAGTAACACCATGTCACTACTTACGAAAGTTATCATCATCAATTTCACATAAACGTCTGCTTTTCTTCCAAAGTTTTCTTCGTATTTTAATCCTGAGAGTAAGGCAAAAACTATAATTCTTCATTGCCCATTATGAGATGATACACAAATCCTAAAGAAAAAATTTGGTCACAGTAAATTTTTGAAATTTCGGTTCCTATACCACAGAAAGCACCTTGCATATACATTATAAAGACCAGTACCTTAACGCATATGAGATCTGTAAATATATTTTATGGTAAAATAGCGAATCACTAATGCTATAAAAGGTGGTATAAATACTTACCACTAGGTGTTACTCGTTAACACTTTGAAGAATAAAATGTTTCTATATCATTTTTAAAGATTCACTTCCTACCTAAAAGGAAACACAACGCATCTCTAAAGACAAAACAAACCTCGTAATGCTATTAAGTGAAATTATCGTTAATGTTTCCCAGAAATATACAAAACACGTAAAAACACTCACTAGACAAAACGCAAATATCCTAGCATTAAAATGTTGATATATACAGTAACTTCTTAATGAAATCTGATACGTAGCACTCCTACTGTAAACATTTCATCCTTGTCTCCAGCTCTCTTGGACGACAATATTGCTGATGACTGCGCCTGTGCCAAAATAATCTACGATCGTCACGGCTTTTCGGCATGGTTCGGGTGGGTATATTTGTGCCAGCCCCCACCAAATGTCTCTCCCTGCTGAACAGAACACAAATATGAATACTTCTGGGATTGAATCGTCTCACATTGCCTTGTACATCGGAATTAAATAAATAAAACTCTCTAAAAATGTACACTCCTTAATATTAATACTCGCCGTTTCTCCTAACAACCCATCCAGTTACCATTGAAATTGGTAATAATTTGGAAGACACAATTTTGAACCAAAAATTTTGAAAGGCACATATAAAAAGACACAAATCTCCTCTATAGAGAAAGACGCGGAATATAGTTGAGTTGTATTTTATGATGGAATAAGTATTTTAGAGCAGGTTTTAGAAAATGTAAACATGTTCGCTTTTGGAGATGTGCTCTTGAGAATTGTGTCGCATTTGCAGGACTTACGGCCAAATAATGTCAATACTGCAGGTTTAAATAATGATTGAAATTCGCAGTTGTTATTAAATATGAAGAAAAGAAAAATTTCCCTTGATAAACTTTACTTCCTTTCTAAATTCACGTAAGTTCGACGATTGATTATTTCTCTTTACAATTACGGTTGAAGACATAAACTGCCTGTATCCAGCAGGTGCTCGATTACACAAAACAAGCATTTGTACAAAACTGATACTCACTGGGAATTGGAAATAGCTCTTAATTATAGGCAGATGATTCATATAATTAAAGAAGCACTTTGGAATGACAGTCCACAACCTCCACTGCATATCAAATTAAGTTTTACAGAGCAATTTTGGGAATTCGTTCCTTACATTTCGTCGATGAGAAACACCTTTATGCGTCTTAAGGAAAAGGAAATTTGTTCTTCATGAAGGAAAAATGGAACTAAGCTGAAGGCTTTTCCATGCGTTTACACCACTTAACAAACCTAAATTATAAAATATCCAGTAATGAAATGTAGGGTGCATACTTCGACAGTGCCTTGATGACAGTCATCCCAATTTGAAAGAATTTTATCAAAACCGTTCACTATTTATGCGACATAATATTAGGCCGTATGTTAATTCACATTTTTGAAAATGAGATCTACATTAACATATGGCAGCGAATTTTAATTGTAAAACCCGACGTAACAGTTGAAGGTTTGTGACGTCTAAAAATGACAACACTTCTCGGGCGACTAGCCTCGTCGACTCGGAACAGAAGACGAACTGTCAAGCAAGGAAAGTCAAGTTCTTTCCCATAAAGATTATCACAATTACTGACGACAAGAAGTCATCTGTTGAAATGTATTTCAAGTGTCGGTTACAAAGTGAAGGGGAAAGGATAGTAAAATGGATTTAAGGAATAATATATTGATTATATACCAAAACTGTGGAGGAAATCAGGAAGCACGTGTTAAAGCCCAAATCATTTGGTGTAGCACAGGTACAAAATATTATCGACAGAATTTAAACACTTTGTTAGATTAGAACACAATTGACCCTTACATTTCAGCTTTGGAACTTGTGTTATATATAACACTCCTTCTAATGAAACAAAAGATTTTCGATGAACGTTGTGGATATTTCGAGTACACACTGTGAGTTGTTCTGCTTATGCGATAAAGAAGTATTAGAGTTACCACCTTATTATTAGAGAGGCTTTCCTTTGTATGCAGCAGTTATTTTTTTACTTTGACCAGAAAATCTACGTACGGCACTTTTTATTTTTAAAGTGAGTTATTTCAGGACACTACTGTCTTTTGTTAAAATTACGTACTGTCGGTAACAAAATTTAATATTTAAATTAAAAATACAACTACTTAAAATTACACTTTAGAATTACTAATTTCACATTTCGTATATCAATTATAATTCAAAATATAACTTTAAAGTAGAGGAAATATTACGTAAGGAATAAATAACCTAACGATAAAGTACTGGGTAGTAACGTCAGAAAACACGGAAGATACCACCACACGACACAGGGAGTCAGTAATAAGCAATAATAAAATACGTCATAAATACGGTCTCCTAGATTTTTACCTTATTCGACTTGCATAAACCTCTTATGTTTTTATGTATTTTACCTCTGTTAACATGATGGGATCCCAATATGTATAGCATTTTATGGACTTATCTGTAAAAGAAGGTCTGAAGATGAACTATAGGTCGAAACATGTTGCCTATGTAATAAGACAATAAAATATTTGTGCCTGACGTACCACTGTTCTACTTCATTAGTACTTCCCGTAAAGGAGCCATTAAGACGTAGCGCCCACGCCAGAACAACCAATGACAGCACACGGACAAACATACAGAGTCTCATTTCTAACGCTAAGAAGCACACATACCGCAACCCCAAAGGCAATAAAGCAAGACGCACACTAAGACAACAGGGCATAGTACAGACACCCAAAACGACAGAAGATCACCACAAAGTGGCACTACATAGAAGTATAAACAGATCTCAGCGTCATAAATACGGTCTCCTAGATTTTTACATTATTCGACCAGCATAAACCTCTTAGGTTTTTTTATGTATTTTACCTCTGTTAACATGATGGGATCCCAACATGTATAGCGTTTTATGGACTTATCTGTAAAAGAAGGCCCGAAGATGACCTGTATATAGGTCGAAAGATGTTGCATATGTAATAAGACAATAAAATAGTTGTGCCTGACGTACCACTGTTATTCTTCATTAATACGTAAGTCTAACTGGAAAAAATTCAACACAAAAATATTAATATATGAAACAACATATAAAAGAAAGAAAATACACAAACACCACTAAAATGTCAGTATATATCATTAATACAAAACCTAACACTAATTTTGAAGTTTACTATTACAAGGTGGATATAACTAACGTACACAAAATTTCAGTACAATTTAAGAGCCCCGCCGATATACTACCACGGTCGGTGTACGCACCGAATACAGAACGTGACAATGAAAACGGACCAAACTCGAGGAACTGTGCACCACTAATAAGCAGAGAGTACATGTGATACTGTAAAACCCATGAGTTTGATTTATTTGTCTCTGTCAATATCAATTTGTTAGTCCCAAGTGTGAGAATAAAAGCTAAAATATTTGTCTAGGTATAGCTTGTCTCATTTGTACAAAAAATTGATAAACATCAATTTCGTACACTTTAATAGAACAAGGTCATGTCCTGGTTGTCCTACTCATTAATTTCACAAGTGTTTCCAGAAGTTTTAGAAAAATATATCTTTTCATACCGTAGTCGAGTAAGTGCTGCAAGAGTGGAATATGTGTCAAGAAAGCGTTAAATTCTTATTTATAACAAAAGCCGAGAAGATGCACAGTTTCTCAACTTTATTTTGGTACAGAACTCTACATGTTTCGGACAGACTTACTGTCCATCATCAGGAGTCTTAATATTGTATTCATAGGAATGATATTTTTCATACTAGTTATGTTGACTGTCTGCTAGCGAGGTCCATTCTGACCTCGCTAGCAAACAGTCAACATAACTAGTATGACAAATATCAGTTGCTGTAAATACAGTATTAAGACTCCTGATGATAGACAGCAATTATGTCTGAAACATGTTGAGTTCTTTATCAAAATAAAGTTGAGAAATACTGCAACTTGTTGGTTTTTATTATAAGAATATATCACGATGCACGGTCCTCTGAATGTCAAATTTTTATTCCTCCCTTCTTCCTTCCTTCCTACCAACATACATTCACCATTTATTCACTCATTCGTACATTCACTCTTGTTCACTAATTCCTTCACCTTTTCACTATTCCGTTCACTCGACCATCCACCCACCCACCCTCTAACAAAAAGCTTTAATATTGTCCCTTTAATCTTTCAGTAAATAAATCCACTGCTTTCAGGACCGCCCAATTCAACAGTATAACACTCCTTAGTTACCAAATTGTTTTGCTTATACAGACAGTTCTGTTTTAACTTTCCTCAGAACAGCATTAATTTGTCTTAATTTGACAAACTCTAATCACAATATGTTTGACTAACCTTGCACGGATTCACAATGACGGTCTTTTTACTGGCAGCTGGAGGGATCCTCAACTACCAGATTAGCGGTTCTGTTGATTCATGTTATTTCTCCGTTCTGAAGTGTTTCACTCCGTAGTTCTAACTTCAGCATCGTATATCATCGTCAAAAGTAGACAGCCTCTATCGACTAATCAACACATAATCAGCCAACCAATACTACATTTTCAGGCAATGTTCTTCATTGTAAAAACATGCTATACTCGTATATTTCGGCTTTTCGTAAAGCCATCACCTGGTACAGGCATAAAACCTTAAGACAAAACAAGCAATTTATGTACAAAACAATAAGAGAAGATAAAAGGTATTTTCTTAAAATGTAGTTGAAATTGACTCTATCTGTCAAATACTAGATGTCTCACCCTAAAATTAGGATCCCCTATACTCAACCCCACACTTGTCAACCCATATTTGGTGTTATTACGAGTATGAAGGGTTAGCTAAAAGAATTTACAGTTTGTTATAATATTTTGTTCTAGTTAGTTTTATGTAAACAAATAAACAGACTTTAACAGTAAGCTTCAAGCTATAAAGAGGCTTTTCATTTACTAAAAAGTTATTTTTTGTGACAATGAAATCCAGTTGAACGTATTGTTTTTTCGCTTAGTTTTGTAGTTGTGCCGTTATTTTTCTGAGGCACGTTTATGTCTTCGTTAATCGGTTGTTGTCAGTTGAAATTACGGAATCGAACCTGAGACGAGTACAGTTACGTTTGATATCTAGTATTAATTAAATTATTATTGATCTTACCTTCGTTTTTGTTGTGAAATAACATTTTTCTTGGGCAGTGTCAAAATATATGTCCAAAAGTATTTGATTTTGAATTATGTTTGTGGCGAATTATGCGCGCACAACGTCCACGCCTGGCCCCGCCCCTCCTAACTGAATTACGATCTTTCTTGAAGCCTATAAGTCGCTGATGCACTGTTTCCTTTAATCCAATTTTTTCTCAAGTGTATGACGAATGCAGAATATATGATCAATACTTGACCTCTTGTGTCGAAATCTACATTGATAATACCTAATAATTTTCCCTACACTGGAAGATAAACTTGACAGCAGATGTTGATAAAATTTTGTACCTAGTTGACAAACGTGATATCCCTCTATAATTACTACGATCTGTTTTATCACCCTTCTTATAAATAGGTACAATGATCTACTCCTTCCTCTCCTCAGGCAATTCCTCCTTACTCCAAATGGAATTAATAAGTTGCTGGATCTCACAGTGAATTGTTCTACTTCCTGCAATAATTATTTCTACTGTGCTTTAATCCGGACCTGGTGATTTGTGTGTTTTTACCATTTCAATAGCCGTGTCAAATTCAAGGACCCTCGGGTCAAGCACTAGTGGCTCGAATGTATGAATTTCTGTTGCCTAACATCACTAACCCAAAGTACAATGAATACCTGAGAGAAAAGTTTTCTCCACCCAGCCGAAACAATGTGGGAGACTGCAAACAAATCGCCCTTCTCATCCTGTACTGCATTAGTTCTAGGTTGGTGTGAGTTTCATGTTACAGTTTTTCTGACATACATCCAATACATTTCAGAAATTTTATCATGGTCGAGGAATTTATAATATATTACACTTCATTAACCAGTCGAATTAAAATGTGAAATTAAACGACCACAGTCGAAAAGAGTTACTTTGTGTTATTTACTGTTACAAATAGAAAAACTTTCACGTGTTTTTTAAGTTTTATCAAGTTCGCACAAAACTCCTGCTCCTCTTTCCAGCCAAAAGTCATATTTTAAACCAGAATATATGCTAAAGTTTATACTTCTTCAGTTCCATTATGAGACAGTTACAGAAACAGTAAAATTATAATTTGTCCACAGAAAATGTTTGAGGACTGAAGTTCAAGATAACTATAAATAAATTGCTGTTCCCATCCCACAAAGAACACAGTCCGTATCCACTATACAAAGCCCAGTTAGTTAATATTAAAATAAGTGTAAGTAAATAATGTGGGTAAAATGCAGGAGTGGTATATTCAGTAAAATTACCACTAAGTTTTATTGGTTAACCCTCTGAAGTAACAAATATTTCCATGTAGTTTTTTAAAAATCCACAGTCTTTCTCGCAAGAAATCACAATACACATCGCCTGAAATAAAACCTCGTAGTACTATTACGGAAAATTATCTTCATTTTTTCCGAGAAATATACAAAACACACAAATACACTCCGCACAGGAAATGCCCGGATTATGGTATTGAAATGTTGAGACAAACAGTTACTTCTTAATGTAATCTTACACGTATTACTCGAACTGTAAACATTACGTTCTTTTCTCCTGGAATCCTGGACGACCATTTGGCTGAAGACATTACCTCTCCCAAAATAATCTATCAGGTACACGGTTTTTCGGCATGGAACGGCAGGGCCAGTAAGTGCAAGAAGCCGGCTGCTGTGTGCTCCTGCTAAATACGACGCATACCTATAGAAGCCTGAGCGTTGAAAACTTATGTCACTTCCCTTTGAAGAGAAACAAATAAAACTCTGTAAACATGTATTCTCCTTGCGTTAAACTTTACCGCCATCTTCCACAGATTTCCTGTTACCACTTAAGGACGGTAAAGCTGTGGATGATAAAACGTTGTTACAAAAATCTGAAGAGACACGCATAGGAGAGGAATAAATGTCGTTTGAACAGAATTGGAATTTAGTACAATCGTAATTTGAGACGGTATATCTCTAATTACGTCTTGACAGAACACGCAAACAAATCCATCTCTGACGATGTGCATTGACAACTCTGTCGCAGATACTTCGCAAACCCCGAAAGTGATGGAAAAGTTATTCTAATCCTCTTACCAGAGCATTTAATCCTGCGACTTTGCAGAATAAGAGGACTATGTTTCCTCTGTAACTGCTGCATGAGCTCGCACTCTCTTTATTAGAAAGATATTTCAGTAAAGTGTGTCATTACGAAGATTTTAAACTAAAAGGCCAAAATGATTTGGTCTATTTGGATACAAGCAATTACCCAAAAAATTCAAATTGTGGTGAATGCTGGATCTGTATACTGAAGCTAAGATGAATAAAGTAAAACTTGTGACTTTTTGTCTTAAGCGACAAAGAGAATATTTAGAGATGTCGCCTTACTATATAGACATATCACCTTTATATTCAGACAGGCTTCCCTTCTGTACTGTGCACGAGTTATGAAAAGCAAGTTTTTGTTTTGGCCGCACTAACTATGTTTGCATCTTTTTACGTGTGCTGTTTACAGTTGCTGTAGGTTGTTAAGATTATATAATGTCAGTGATGGACAATTCGTGGAATAAAACTGGCAGGATAAAACCGAAATACTCGGTGGGTAACCCTTCCCAGTACCAGTGTATCCAACGAAACTTCAAGGGGCGGTTTACAAGACGAATCTTTCCCCTTTAGCTGTGTGTAAGCGCCAGCAAAATAGAACATCACTACTACAGTTTATAGGTTAGTTGTAGTCATAATATATCTTCCTATTTTATAACCGAAGTTTTGCAGGGTGATCGAGAATACGTAAGTTCTAAATTACATTTCAATTGTATCAATATGCATAGTTTACGTTAAGTGAGGTTAGGTTAGGTTAAGTCTTTGGTGCCTACGCATAGGTAAATTTTACTTTATATTAATTTTTTTTTAATAATGTACAAAGTTTTGTTATGTGCCGGACAATTTAAAGTCATTCCAGACATATAGGTTATAGAAGATATAGTGGAAAACAAACGAGACGTGTTTGAAGATTTTACGTCTATATTCTCTTGTTAGGGCTAAGAAAATGTACAAAATATTTTCAGATCCCTTCCAGCCAAGCTGAACTGACCCTCCAAGAGCCAGTCTGACTATTTTCATGTTTTATACAAGAGTAAATATGGTTCATTGTTGAATTCTGTAGATTTATTCAGTCACATATATACAGCCCCTCTTCATGTGTCACAGATAGCATTAGTCGTTGACCGGCTTGAATATGTAGGCCTATGTTCCTCCATCCATAAGCAATTTTCCATTGAATTTTGAATGGAAGTTTTCCATCAGTATTATTAAAAATTATTTCTTCATATTGTTTGGAGGATTGAGAAAAGGTTGTTCAGATTCCTGCAGTGGCAAGATATTCTCCTCTTCTCTAAAACATTCTGACTGGCTGTGAGACCTACACAGCTTCCTATTTACTGGGTAGGCGTGGGTCATTTCTCAGGAGAACAGAGACGGGGGCGTGAAACTGAACACTCAACTCGGTCTACTGTCGAGGTTAAGAATGAAGTTATAAACTTCCCCCTCCACATGCATTCTAGGCGTGCACAGAGACAAATTTTAAAGTTCAATTTTGCCTGAAATAACACACCTTGAGCTCTATGAACGTTTGAACTTACTAAGAGGTACAGGCTTCCGTGGGTTCGCATCTTTCTACTTGGCACTGTCTAGGTACAGAGTTCTCACACCAGTACCCCCTCAGAAACACAGGAGGGTTAATACATCCCCGTTCCTAAAAAACACCTTCAGCAACTCAAAAGAAAATATCTTCATAAAAAATCTAATTCACTACAGAGAACTGTGTTACTCTAACGTTGTCCATTATAGATCAGTGTATTCAATTTGTTTTACCAACCGAATTCATTCATTCAGTATTCTGTCTGACGACAGGTCCAAAGCCTCCTCCAAAACGATGCCTCCACATAGTGCGATCAAGAGCCTCCTCCTTCAAATGAGAATATCCTCTCCTGTCCTTAAGGTCATCCAGTAGCTTCTTACGTCTTCTTCCTCGTCTTCTTGCCACTTCCATATCTCCCTTTATCTTTCCTTCGATAACTTGTTTTAGAAGGCAGTTTCTACGTAAGATGTGACCAATCCAGTTAGCCTTCCGTTTTCTTATTTAATGTAGGATATTCC
>Ga0209737_10004322_pt1 | contig 10003 bp, 8 predicted proteins | sample TergutCu122P3_FD_187284 | JGI IMG/M metagenome (GOLD analysis project Ga0209737, IMG submission 187284) | Cubitermes ugandensis P3 segment gut microbial communities from Kakamega Forest, Kenya - Cu122 P3 (SPAdes) (version 2) | ecosystem: Host-associated > Arthropoda: Insects > Digestive system >...
ATCAAATCATATGCATAATCTAAATACACAAAATTCTGGGTATAACGTGCATAACAGGCGAAAAACAATACAAGACCCATCTCTCCGAAATATAAGCCTGGGCTGCTTAAAAAGCCACCGTTTATTAGCAAAACATCAGAAATTTGCTGAAGAATTTCTTTAAATTCCTGTTCATTGTGTTTCATTTTTTTATTCATTGATTAATTTGATTGCCATTTCCATAAGTTCATCTCTTCCTTGCCTGATTCCCTCTACTGTTGGTTCAACCCAGATGTCGGGTACGATTCCAAAACGCTGGGTTGGCGTACCATCAGGATAATAAAAGCCAATGCCTGTGAATCCTGTTCCTAATCCTCCAGGTAGACTAATGGATGATACAGCCCCAAGTGAACCCGCAGTTCTGCTTCCAATTATTGTGGAATTTACGCCCGATCTGAAAACCATTGCAAAAAATTCGGCAGAACTTAATGTTATTTCGTTAACCAACACAATCACTTTACCCCGGTAGGTCTCACCTGAATTTTGGATATAATGTATAGGCGTAAATGTAAACTCGCCGGGATTATCAATATTTACTATGGAACATTTCGCATAAGTCGAAGATCCATAAATAAACCAGGAACCTAATTCGGCCCCAATATGACCTGATGGAAATGTTGGCGGATAATTCCGAATATCAATGATGATTCCTTTTGCATTTTTTAAAGATTCCTTAATTTGGGGAATATCGTCAATGGTAATTGTTGCAATTGTTACATACCCAATATCATCATCTAAAAATTTATAACATTTATTACTATCCTTGAACCAGTTATATATTCTTATTATTGATCTGTCAAAAAGACGTATTTCTTTTTGACCTGTCTGCTCTGATGAAATGTAATTTATATTTATGGAGGAATTTTTGGAACGCAATAAATCAAATGAAATATTATGTAATTTACGTGCATCATTGGCGGCTGGATAATATTTTTTTATGTTTTCTACAATTGATTCAACAGTTTCGCCATTGATGTGGGTGATAATATCGCCTATCTCAAGTCCTGACGTTTCTTTAAGTTGGGGGTTATAATAATCTGTAACCGCTAATTTACCTTCAATAAACCATACCCGAAACGGCGCATAGTTGTTTCCCCTTAATTCATCTATTGCGCTACTTCCAGTTAAACTTGCATGTGAATCACCTATCTCACCAATAAGTTCCCAAATCGCTAATTCGTATTCTAATTTGTTTGCAGCCGAAAGGAATAGGGGAATATATTCGCGTAGCACATCATTCCAATCTTTTTCGGCTAAATACTTATCCGGAAAGAAATAATGTATGATGTTCCAATACCTGTATAGAGCCAACAGACGAAATCCGGCATCTGGATATGGTATACTGGAATACTGTTTTTCATGTATGGATTCAGGGACAGAAGCAGGCATTCGAATATAGTATTGGTCTCCCTGATATCTATTTTGATAAATTTCCTTGATTTTTTCTTTCAATGCATTATTTATGTTGCTGTTTTCCACCCATGATAAATCAGGTTTTATGAAGGCGCCAGGTGTCACTTTGCATGTGGTACAAACAGGAATTTTACCATATTTATTGATCCATTCTAATAGCGTTTTGTCCCTCTCCTCGATGCTCTTTACTTTCTGGATCAAAACAACTCAAATGTGTAACATTTTCGCCGGTGATGGATATGGTACGAACTAAGCCACTTGCATACGAATGACTAAACCTGTGCTCACTCGTCCATGTAGTGTAAAACTCCGAAAGCGTATGCTCTTCCTTTTGTTTCAATTTTTTAATTATTATTATGATTTATAGAAATTTAACCTTGATGAAAAAATTACCTGTTCAACCTAAAACGTCCTTTGGAGGATAGTTCTGGTAGAAAATTGGATCATGTTTTCATGCGTACAAAGATAATACAAAAAAAATAAAAACAATTCGATTATTCTACTGCTTTCAGGCTCATATCCAGCCCTTTAATATGGTGCGTCAGCGCTCCTGCTGAAATGTAGTCCACTCCGCAAAGGGCATAATCGCGAATGTTTTCCAGTGTAATATTACCCGACGATTCGGTTTCGTAACGACTATCTACCAATTTAACCGCCTTGCGCGTGGTTTCAATATCGAAATTGTCGAACATGATGCGATGTATTCTACCGTGTTTTAGGATGTGTTCCACATCGCTTAGGTTGCGTGCTTCGATTTCAATTTTCAGTATTTTGCCGTGTTTTTGCAGATATTCATGTACGGCGTCTATGGCTTTTTCAATTCCTCCTGCAAAATCAATATGATTGTCCTTGAGCAGGATCATGTCAAAAAGCCCGATACGGTGGTTGCATCCTCCGCCAATGCGAACTGCTTCCTTGTCGAGCAGGCGCATTCCAGGTGTTGTTTTGCGCGTGTCTAACAGCCGGGTGGAAGTGCCGGCTAATTTTTCGACATAGCGGTTGGTTTGCGTTGCAATACCGCTCAAATGCTGCATGATATTCAGCGCCAGCCGTTCGCATTGCAGTATGGAAACAACCCGTCCTTCTACGGTTAACGCTACGTCGCCGGGAAATACTTTTTCGCCGTCGCAGATAAAAACAGTAACTTTCATGGAAGGATCGAATCTGTGGAACACCTGCCGCGCCACTTCAACCCCTGCCAATATCCCTTTTTCCTTGATGATCAGTTGTGCTTTTCCTTCATTTGCCAATGGAATACATGCCAGCGATGTATGGTCGCCATCACCTATATCTTCCTTAAATGCCTGATCAATAAATGTGTTTAAATATTCAGGACTAATCATTACTTTCAATCCTCATTTGATGAATTCTCTGGTCTTTCATATTAATCGTCACACGGTACGAACCCTTTCCTGTGTGCAACTCACCTATATAAAACTGCACATTGTCTCTTTCGCCTTTGTGCAACTGTTTGTAACTGAACTTTCCGCTTGCAGAAGCATTGTTGTTGTAAAATGTTTTCAAAATCTGCTCTGCCTGTGATTTTCCGTAAACCGCCTGGCTATCGTTAATGATCAATTCAACGGATGAGTTGAAATAATTACTGATAGACTTTGCGTCACCATTCGTTAAAGCCTGGATAATTTCATTAGGCAAATTCAATGAATTTGAATTGGTATCATAAACCGTGCCGTGTAAATTTACCGCTGAACACAACGTACTTAAAACCAATATTTGTTTAAAGATCATTTGAATGACATTTTTCATGAAAAATATTTGCATCAAAAATTGAACCAAAAATTTTTTTTTTTACTATTTTTGTAACATTATTGGCAAAAAAATAAATGTCAGTTATTCAATTATTCAGTTAATATCTTATTCATCAATGAAATACACCGGAGTAATCTTTGATTTTAACGGGACGCTCTTTTGGGATACCGTGCTTCACAACGAAGCCTGGCAAATCTTTCTTGACAAATACAATCTGCAAATCTCTGACGAGGAAATGTTCAGGCGATTTCATGGAAAAAACAACCGCCATATCCTGAAAGAAATCTTCAAGGGCACTCTTCCGGAAGAACAAATTCCGGAACTGGGAGTGGAAAAGGAACGAATCTATCAACAGTTGTGCTATAAATCGGGATTGACACTGGCGCCGGGGGCAGTGGAGTTCATTGAGTTGCTGGCAAGCCGTGGCGTCGCTAACACAATCGCAACCTCGTCGGGGAAAGAGAATGTTGATTTCTATTTCGATCACCTTAGCCTGTCGCGTTGGTTTGAGTACGACAAGGTAGTATTTGACGAAGGACATTTTGCAGGTAAACCTGCACCGGATATTTACCTGAAAGCAATGTCAATCATCAACCGGAAACCTTCGGAAATCATCGTTTTTGAAGACGCCGTGTCCGGAATACAGGCTGCTGAAAATGCAAATGCAGGATGCATCATCATTGTGGATTCCAACGATTTTGACTACAGCAACTGGAACTGGAATTACCAGAAAATAAAGAATTTTGGCGAAGTTCGAAATATTATCGATGAAAATTAGTATTTTTGCGGCAAAATTTTGTAAAATATGTTGAATACCTGTAAAAAAATCACTTTTGCGCTATTGTTGATTTATTGTCAACTATCTGTTGCTTTTGGACAAATCAAATTCGACGATTATTTCGAAGCGAAAACACTTCGCTTTGATTTCTATTTAGCAGGAAATGCCGAACGGCAGGATGTATATGTCGACTGTTTCCGCGAAGAGCCGCAATGGGGCGGCCCACTTACACATCTCACTGATGCGCCTGTATATGGCGAATATTGTTACCGCGTGTACGATGAAACATCCGGTGAACTGACATACAGTCGTGGTTTTTGCTCGCTGTTTCAGGAATGGCGCACTACTGACGAGGCTAAAACACTCAACCGTTCTTACAGTCAGGTGATTGTGATGCCTTATCCTAAAAATACGATCCGTCTGGAAATATTTACGCGGAGTTATGCTACGGGCAAATTCGAACCGCTGTTCCAAACATCGCTTGACCCGAAAAGTATCTATATTAACCGCGAAAAACGACCCGATTATCCTGTAACTAAAATATTATTCAACGGCGATCCTGCCCGGAAAGTTGATTTGGCATTTGTTGCCGAAGGATATACAAAGGGTGAAATGGACAAATTCAGGAAAGATGCTGCACGATTCACCGATTACCTTTTCCAAACCAAACCTTACGGCGACCGAAAAAACGATTTCAATGTGTGGGCGGTAGAATGTCCGTCGGAAGAATCCGGTATGGATATTCCCGGACAAAACATCTGGAAAAACACTGCGCTCAAATCCCATTTCTGGACTTTCGGCATCGACCGTTACCTAACCGCACCCGATCTTTCTGTTATTCGCGATAAAGTGTGGAACGTATCCTGCGATGCTGTGTTTGTCATTGTCAATTCCGAGAAATATGGCGGAGGAGGGATCTATAATTATTATGGTATGGGTACGGCAGATAATTTCCAAAGTTGTGCCGTGTTTGTGCACGAATTGGGACATTCCTTTGCAGGGTTGGCCGACGAGTATTTTGATTCGGAAGTGGCTTACAACGATTTCTACAACTTGAAAACGGAACCGTGGGAAGCGAATCTCACCACTTTAGTGAATTTCGACACAAAATGGAAAGATATTATACCTGCCGGCACGCCTGTTCCAACGCCTCCTGACAAAAACAATAATAACAGAATAGGGGTATACGAGGGCGGCGGCTATGTAACCAAAGGTGTTTTCCGGCCGATGATCAATTGCCGTATGCGTAACAATTTTGCCGATTTTTGTCCTGTGTGCCAGCGTGCCATTAATTGGATGATTGATTGGAACATAGATAAATAATCGAAAATATGAACCCTTTTCTAAGATTACTCAGTTTCGCCAAACCTTACAGTAGATATTGGCCTAAATACGCTGTGCTCTCCATTATTGCAACTGTTCTGGGAACCATCAATTTTGTGCTGCTTATACCAGTATTGAATGTGTTATTTGAAGGACCTCCGGCAGTTATTGCAGAAAAACCTCAAATGGCGGACAATTTTATCAATTATTGCATCGCCATGTACGAATACTGGCTGTCAAATTTTACAGTACAATATGGACCCAAAGGGGCGCTTATCTTTGTTGTTGTTGTTGTGCTTTTAGCAACACTGTTTGCCAATCTTTTCGGTTATTTGTCACAAAGAACGCTTGTGTCCATGCGAACCCATGTCATGCAGAACATTCGTAAAGCAATCTACGACAAGATAAGCAGTTCCAATGTGGGATATTTTCAGGATAAACGTAAAGGTGATGTTTTGTCGAGTGTTTCAACCGATGTGAATGAGGTACAGGCTTCGGTAGTCAACTCGTTTCAGGTGTTGTTTCGCGAACCGCTGATGGTCATCATTACACTGGGTGCGCTTTTCATCATGTCGTTCGAATTGACCCTTTTTACGTTGCTGGCTTTACCGGTTGTATCGCTGCTCATCGGAAGAGTTATCAAAAAACTCCGTACCCATGCCAAAGAAAGTCAAACGATTATGGGACAAATTCTCAGCGAATTTGAAGAAACCATTTCGGGTATCAAAATCATCAAGGCTTTTAATGCCGAAACACAAATGATTGAGAAATTCGACCGGATGAATAAAAAACACCGTTTGGTCAACAAAAAGATCATGAACAGGATTGAGCTCGCCTCACCCCTTTCCGAATTTCTCGGCGTGACTGTCGTTGCCTGTATCATCTTTTATGCCGGAATACTTCAAATCAACGATCAATTAGGGATGTCATCGTCAGTTTTCATCGGCTACATTGCGATGTACTACCGGTTAATAGCACCTGCCAAAGCCTTGGGAAGCGCTTATGGCAATATCCAGCGCGGGCTGGCTTCCGGACAGCGTATTTTCGCTATTCTCGACAGTGAAAACGAAATCAAAGAAATACCCAATCCTGTATCCATCAGTAAATTTGAAAAGAGTATTGACTTTCGCGGTGTAACGTTCCGTTATGGCGCTGAACCGGTACTTCACGATATCAACCTCATCATCCCCAAAGGTAAAATGTACGCATTGGTAGGACATTCGGGCGCGGGAAAATCGACTATTGCCGACCTGATTCCCCGTTTTTACGATGTAACTGAAGGTGAAATATGTGTCGACGGCGTAAACGTGAAGAATTATAAACTTAAAAACCTGATCGACCTGATGGGAATTGTGACGCAGGAACCGATACTGTTTAACGATACTGTATTCAATAACATTGCTTTTGGGATGAGCGGCGTAAATGAGGAACAGGTGATTGCTGCTGCAAAGATTGCCAATGCCGATGAATTTATTGTGAACCTCGATGAAGGTTACTATACCAACATCGGAGACCGCGGCATGAGACTCTCTGGTGGCCAGCGCCAACGCATTGCCATTGCACGCGCCGTACTGAAAAACCCGCCAATACTGATTCTCGACGAAGCCACTTCTGCACTCGATACCGAATCGGAACGTTTAGTACAGGATGCGCTCACCAAACTGATGGCCAACCGTACATCCATCGTCATTGCTCACCGGCTGAGTACTGTCAAACACGCCGACTGCATCTGCGTTCTTGAAAACGGATGTATCGTAGAGCAGGGGACGCATAGCGACCTAATTGCCATTGATAGAGGAATTTACAGATATTTGCACTCATTGCAGATGAAATAGTTATTAACATTTAGTGATTTATTTTCAAGATAATGAAACAAAAATATCCTGTTTTGCGTATAGTCAGTAAAGGAAAAATATTATTTAAAAAATTTGTAACCAATATGAAGAACAATTATTATATTGCAAAAATCAGTTCCTGGTTTTTATGCGCCGGTCTGGTTTTGTCATCATGCGAGAAGGAACCGGAAATGGCTGTTACTTCTAACGAGATCATCATTGAAGCCATACAGACTGAATCGGCGACTTTGGGTATATCGGCCAATGTAGTATGGAATATTAAAACTATTCAGGAAGAAGGATGGTTAACTGTCAGCCCTATGCAGGGAAAAGGCAATGCAACCATCACCATCGATGCTACTGAAAATATTGAATTTTCTGAGCGTATTGCTTTTATCATCATTTCAAGTGAAGGTATAAAAACAGATACTGTTAAGATCATACAGACGCCCACTCTGGATGTTGCTGAAAAAATTGCAGATGATATTTTCAGGCAGTTTTGTCTCAAAGAATATGATAATTCTCCGAAAGATGGAAAAATTAGCGCGAAAGAAGCTTTGAGCGTAATGGATATTAATGTAAAGGGGTTAGAGATACATTCACTCACAGGTATTGAGTATTTTACAAAAATAAGAAAACTTTTTTGTTCTGCGAATAACTTATCGGAAATAAATATAAGCAAGAACAAAGATATCAGGATTCTGGATTGTTCCTTTAACTCGAGCCTCACCAATATAGATGTCAGCGAACTCTCCAAATTGACTGATTTACATATCCACAGCACAAAGATTCAAAATATAGACGTAAGTAAAAATACTAATCTGGAACTGCTGACCACATCCAGCAGCCCGATTAAAACCCTCAATCTGTCTGAAAACAAGGAATTGACTGTGTTACTGTGTAACGATAATCAATTGTCAGAACTCGACGTAAGTAAAAATACCAAATTGCAAATGCTATATTGCGCTAATAATAAGTTAAGTAAGATTGATCTTAGTGCCAATGTAAATTTGGTCAATCTTTGGTGCAATAACCAAACAGATGGCAACAACCGGAAATTGCTCACTCAAATTGATATTAGCAATAATAAAGTTCTGCAAACATTTTCGTGCGCTCAAAACGATATTACTAACCTCGACTTGTCAAACAATCCGGAATTGACACAATTGCGTTGCGAAGAAAATCAACTCACTGATCTTGATATTAGTCTGAACACCAAGCTTGGTGACTTAAAATGCAACAACAATAAACTTACAGACGCCATTGACATTAGTCATAATAAGTTATTAAAATACATAGATCTCCGAAAAAACCCATCCCTTTCTATCATTAAAGTTTGGCAGGGATTTAATGCAAATAACAGCTACTATGAAAAGGATAAAAATGCACAATGGGTAATACAATAAATCATTTAGGATATCCCACCGGATTGTTTATCAGCAATAGATGCTGATCGGTCAGTTTCAGCGCGGTTCTTAACGTAGCCTGATCCATGGTTCCACGTGGTACAGTAGCAAGTCCTAAACCGGCACAAGCCACGTTGATGTTTTGGCAAACAATCCCAACATCAATGGCAGCCATCAATTTTGAACCTTCAGACATATTACCATACTTGGTCATATCTGCCACCAAAACAATGCAAAGCGGAGCCTCTTTGGCAAAATCCTGCCCTGAAGCAACAGCTCCGCGGAAATCTCCGGCAGACACAGGATTTAAGGCATGCTCAGTGACATCGTAGTAATAAGCGCCTTCGGGAAGAACTACAAAAATTTCGACATCCCGAAAATCACGGCACGAAGGGGCTGTACGTTTGCCATCGGGACGGTTGATGCCATTGGCAGCCCAAAGCAGGTCGGAAAGGTCCTGTAGCCGGAGGCTTTCTGATTTATACGCACGAATAGACTGACGGTCATTCAATGCTTTCATTACAGCAGACCCACGTGTTTTATCCGGGGCGTTCAATTTGATAACTTTTAATTCCTGTGCCTGAATATTGAAGGCACACATTAAAAAAACAGAAAAAATGATGTTTCGAATCATAGGAAATAATATTAATGGTTATTTAAATTTATGCACATATTTTAAAAATTCTTTTGCGGTATAATCAAGGTTTTCAATGGAACCGCCTCCCTCCATCACCTCGCACATTTCATACATCAGATAACCCTGATAACCAATTTCCTTGAGCGTTCCGAAAAAGGTATCATAATCAATGATCCCTTTCCCCATCTGGGTAGCGCGCATGACCGGTGTCTCCGGAATATAGTTGGTCAGGTTGCTGTCATAACGGTATCGCGGCATGGCTACATAATCTGCAGCAATGGTCATGGCAATGTAGGGTTTCAATTTGAGAATGGATGCTCTGATCTCTTCCTTCGACAGTCCTTCAAGATTTGGTGACCATGCGTCCCATCCTACTTTTACATTGGGCATGTTGACATCTTGCATCAACCAGTACATGGCCTCGTGATGCAGCGCAATATCATGATGATTCTGTACTGCCAGAGTAACTCCATATTTATGTGCCTGACGGGCTGCCATCTGAATACCTTCCACCACCAAAGCGTATTGCCGGTCGTAAGGAACTCCCGTACGCTCATAACCTGTAAAAATACGAACCATGTTTGTTCCTAAATCAGCGGCCAGTTCTGCTACCTGCCCGATATAGGCAGCCTGAATTTCGGTATGAGGTATCCCCATCTTGTCAAGCCCCGCTGTTAAATCGGAATAACCAGCCAGCCCTACCAGCGTAAGTCCAAGATCAGCGATCCTTTTCTTCAACTTTGCACGGGCTTCCTTGTCATAATCGAGCGGGGAAAGATGAGGTCTTTTTGCCATGATGATC
>Ga0209737_10004323_pt1 | contig 10003 bp, 9 predicted proteins | sample TergutCu122P3_FD_187284 | JGI IMG/M metagenome (GOLD analysis project Ga0209737, IMG submission 187284) | Cubitermes ugandensis P3 segment gut microbial communities from Kakamega Forest, Kenya - Cu122 P3 (SPAdes) (version 2) | ecosystem: Host-associated > Arthropoda: Insects > Digestive system >...
GGCTTGCTTTCTTGCAAAGCGTGATGTTGACTTTGTTACAATAATATCAACCTTCCCATCTTCACAGTCTTGCAGTAGCCTTTGAAATTCTTTTCTTCTTTTGATGTTTGTTCCTGTTTTGGTTTCTTCATAAACTCCTATCACTTCCCAGTTTGGGTACTCATTTGCTAGCTTTAGTAATCCTTCCCGTTGGTTATCTATGCTAGTTTCTTGCTCTTCGCTGGCTGTGCTGACTCTACAATAGATTGCTACCTTTTTTCTTCTGAACTGCTCAAACGCTTTTTCTATTGGTGCTGTACTTGGGATAACCCTAAAACTTCTCTTTTTCTTCATTAACAAGCATTATCTTGAAAGAAAAATTTAAGTCCAGTGAAAAACGCCTGCGGGTTGAACCACAAGCGTTTACTAGTTCAAAACTATGAACCTACTCTTGGTCGGGTTGACAGGATTTGAACCTGCGGCCTCTGCGTCCCGAACGCAGCGCTCTACCAAGCTGAGCCACAACCCGATTACGAATTAAATTTTAGCATAAAACAAGAATAAATTCAATCGTTTTTTATCTTTTAGAAAAAATCTGCAAATTGTTGGATTTTTTGTTGACAACTCGCATTTTAATGTGTATTATATTGGCATACATACTGTATGTATGCGGAGGTTGTATGCCAAGAAACAAATATCCGGAAGAAACCGTTGATAAAATAGTCAATGCATCAATGAAGCTTTTCATCGAAAAAGGATATGAAAAAACTACGGTTTTGGATATCGTTGAAAACTTAGGCGGATTAACCAGGGGTGCATTCTATCACCACTTTAAATCGAAAGAAGATGTATTGCATATAATTTTGTCAAGATTGAATAACCTAACCAACGAAGCTTTTAGGTTAACCTCAAAGAACAAATTAAGCGGTCTTGAAAAGTTTAGGGAATATATAAAGGCTGAACAAAAACTAATCAGTACTCCCGCCTACAGGGATATGATTATATCTGCCGTATCACTTACGCGCGACCCTCGTTTTCTGGTCGAAAAAGTGCTAATTGATAAAATTTCGGCACAAGAATTCCTTCAACCCTTAATTAAAGAAGGAATTAAAGATGGCTCGATTGAATCGCAGGATGCGAAATATCTTGCCGAGTTTACCTTGCTGGTAACTGATTTTTGGCTGTCTCCGGTTATTTACCATTGCACAAAAGAAGAGACCGAATCTAAATTACTGTTTATAAAAAGACTTTTTAAAAACATCGGCTACGATATTTTTGACGATGAGTTGTACCATGTTATACTGAACTTTATTCAGACGCTAAATGAGAGTATTGCCCCCGCGCCGTTCGGCACTTTCTCGAAACAGCTTCTTAATGAGAAGGAGGATTGAATATGAATTAATTTTTTTTACTTATTTACATACATATTGAATGTATGTAAAATTGTCAAAATCTAATATGTTTGTTAAACTGCAAAAGGAGGTTTAGATATGCAGGAAATAATCGAAGTTTGCTCATTAAAAAAATCATTTAAAAATAACCAAGTATTAAAGGGCATAGACTTTAAAGTAAATAAGGGACAAATTTTTGCGTTACTCGGTTCTAACGGAACCGGCAAAACAACAATTATTCGAATTCTATCCACTATTTCAAAGTTTGATGAAGGCAATGTAAAAATTTGTGGTTTTGATCTAAAAAAAGAACCGAACAATGTGCGGAGTTGCATAAGCCTTACCGGACAATATGCCGCAGTAGACGAAATGTTAACGGGCCGCGAAAATATGTATCTTGTGGCAAAACTCAGGCATCTTAAAAACTATAAAGATACAGTTAACGAATTACTTGAAATGTTTGGGCTTAGTGAATCTAAAAACAGACGGGTAAAAACTTATTCGGGCGGAATGAGGCGAAAAGTTGATATAGCAATGAGCTTATTGGGCGACCCTGAGATTATATTCTTAGATGAGCCCACAACCGGACTTGACCCACAAAGCCGTATAAGTCTTTGGGAGACTATTGAGGGCTTAAAAAAGAAAGGAGTCACTATTTTCTTAACCACCCAATACTTAGAAGAGGCCGATCGTTTGGCCGATTTTGTGACGGTTTTAGATAACGGTATAATAGTTTCAAGCGGAACGCCTAAAGAACTTAAAACGGCGCTTAAAAACTCCGATTTCCAAGAATACGAAAAAGAGATGCCCACTTTGGAAGATGTGTTTTTATCAATTATTAACAAAAAGGGAGGTGGCAAAAATGATAACATCTAAAGCAAGAAATTTTTTTATAGATTGCCGCACTATGTATTCAAGATGCCTAAAGCTATCGTTTCGAAATATTGGAATGATTGCGACATCGATAATTATACCTGTTATTTTGCTGGTGTTATTTATTTATGTGTTTGGCGGCGTCATGGAAGGAAGTTTTGGAATGGATCAAATAAATTATCTTGTTGCCGGCGCCGTTATTATGGCAATTGCGCAAAGCGCGTCTTCCACCGCCGCTGTCGTATGTTCGGATATACATAAAGGATTATTGGATAGGTTTTCATCTATGCCCGTTTCAAAAGCATCATTTTTAATAGGGCATGCAATTTCGGCATTGTTTCGTAATTTGGTATCGGCTATAGTACTGTTTGCGATTAGTTTTGCAATGGGATTTAGGCCTCAAGCAAGCTTTACCGAATGGCTGTGCATTATCGGAGTTTTAATTGCATTCATGCTTGTTATGACATTATTCTGTATTTTTTTAGGGTTATTAGTAAAAACGCCAGAAATTGCAGGGAGCAGTATACATGGATTAACTGAAATGCTTGTATTTTTATCCAGCAGCTTTGTTCCTACCAAAGCGATGGTGCCTGTGCTGAAGGCTATTGCCGATAATCAACCGATAACGCATATTGCAAACACGGTACGCGCTTTAACAATGGGAATTCCTGTCGGCAATTCTTTATGGATATCTATGGTCTGGTGCGCGGGTTTGATAATTCTGTTTTTTTCTCTATCGATCTTTCTTTTTAGACGAAAATTAACAATGTAGTTTTGATGAACTCATCGGCAAGGATTTCCGAATTGCTTTCTTGTCGTGGGCTTGTTGAAATTGCTATCATTTTTTTGTTCACGCTCATACCCTATCATTTTATGTGGCTCTTGTCGAATGAAAGGCAGCATTTGAAAGTAGCCACTGCACTAATTGAAGCGGTGTCTTAACTTCAAATTACAAATACGGGACCTTCTCACATTTTACTTCAATAACACACTATGACGCAACTGATTTTTAAATGACACATAGTGACGCAATGCTATTTTTAGTGAAAAAAATAGATTTTGAGATTTGTCTTTAAATAACACCGCATGTTTTGATTTATTATAACCGAATTTTTTGATATAATTTATTTATGTATAAAAATGACACAATAGCCGCAATTTCTACCGCTTTGCAGACGGCGGCGATAGGAATTGTCAGAGTTTCAGGTAAAGACAGCTTCAATATAGTGAAGAAATTTTTTGCGCCAAATAAAAAGAGTGAAAAACTTATGCCCGATATGCTGGTATACGGTAAGTTTTGCGCCGGAACTTTTAGCGATAATTGTATGTGCGTTAAATTTTTTGCGCCAAAATCTTACACCGGCGAAGATATGGCTGAGTTTCATTGCCACGGCGGAGTTGAGGTTATAAAAGGAATATTACGCGCGATTTTAAACAGCGGTTTAAATGTGAGGCTGGCAGAAACTGGCGAATTTACGCGCCGCGCCTTTATAAACGGAAAATTGGATTTATCAAGAGCCGAGGGCGTTATAGAAATGATAAACGCGCAAAGTTCTGCCGAACTTTCGGCGGTTTCAAAGCTAGCCGACGGCAGACTGTATAAAGACACGATAAAGTTTCAAAATGAGCTTACCGATGTTATTTCGCATTTGGAAGTTTTACTCGATTACCCCGACGAAAAAGTTGAACTCCTTGATTTAAACAAAAAGCTAAACGCTGTTTTAAAAAATCTGCAAAAATTAAGGGGCACCTATGCGGTCGGCAAAGTTTTAAAGGACGGTATTAATTTAGTTATTTGCGGCGCGACTAATGTCGGCAAGTCAAGTTTAATAAACGCGTTGTTAAATTTTGACCGTGCCATTGTAACCGATGTTGCCGGAACCACAAGAGATACCATAGAAGAGCGGTTAGAAATTAACGGCGTAAAATTTAATATTGTTGACACCGCAGGCATCAGAGAGAGCGAAGATGTTATTGAAAAAATGGGAATTTCAAGATCAATAGCCGCCATAAAAAACGCTGACATTATCTTATATGTAATCGAGCCCGAAAACAATAAAAAGGATAAAAGCTTGATTGCGCAATTTAAAAACAAAAAAGTTATTACGGTTTTAAATAAAACCGATTTAAAAATTAAGTGTAATGCTGCGGCTGATATAGAAATTTCGGCAAAGTTTAATGAGAATATAGACAAGCTGAAAGATTTAATTTTTAAAACGGCAAACGTTGATAATGTTATTGACGGCTTGGTTATTACCTCGCTGCGGCATTTTGACGCTTTAGATAAAGCGGTTAAGCGCTTACAAAATTTGATTAAAAATTTAAATGCCGTAACGCTTGATATTTTGGCATTTGAAATAAAAGGTGTGTGGGATATTTTGGGAGAAATAACGGGGACCACGGCAACCGAGGAAATTATAAATAATATTTTTGATAAATTTTGTCTTGGAAAGTAATTTAAAAGTTAAAAATGCAGAAAATAATAATACGCTAAATATTTAGCGTATTATTATTTTTTTAGGAGGAAATATGTCAACGCATAAAAAGCCAAAAACTAAAACCAAAGGCATAGTAATTAATTTAGAAAAAGCGCATTTGGATTTAAACGAAAAAACATCCTGCTCCCCCGAATTTACCGAAGGCTGCAAGTAAAACCGACAGTTATATATTGAATAGACTTACACATAATATATATATGCAAAAGTTCATTTTAAAAAGAGCGGCAGTTTTGTTGTTTATTGTTTTATTCTCCGTAACTTTTTTTGGAGTCGGAAGGCCTAAGGAGATTGATTCTCCGAACTTAGAATACGACTTGCCGATTATAATGTATCACGCTACGTATAAAGGAAAGCCCGGTAAATACAATTTGTCGCCCGATCAGTTAGAAAAAGATTTTATTTACATTCTAGAATGCGGTTATACCCCGATTTTTGTAAAGGATGTAATTGAGTTTACAGAAAAAAACAAGCCGCTCCCGGTTAAGCCTATAATGATAACATTTGACGATGCGTACACAAACAATTATCTGTTTGCGTGGCCTATAATTAAAAAATATAATTTCAAATGCGTGATGTCGGTTGTGGGTAAATTTACCGATGATAATTATAGGGACGGTAAACTTTGCCCTGCCGGAAGCCACTTAACTTACGAGGAAATCGGCGAGCTGCATAAATCGGGTTTAGTCGAAATACAGAACCATACCTATAATTGCCACGGTAAATCGGGACGCACTGGCTTAGCAAAAAGAAAACGTGAAAGTTTTGAAGAATACCAAAAAATAATTTCGCAAGATTTAATGCTTTTACAAAACAAATTAAAAAACAAATTAAACATAACTTGCACGGCCGTAACATATCCTTTCGGAAGCTATTCCAAAGAAACCGAAGCGGTTATACAAAAACTTGGCTTTAAGGCCGCTTTAACATGCAGTGAGGGAATTAATAAAATAAGTAAAGACACCAATCTGTTTTATTTAAAGCGGTATAATCGCCGGGGAGGAAAAAGCGCAAAAGATTTTTTTAGTAAAATAGGCGTTGAATAAAGTATCTTTGAACACAATTAAAACTACCGGCAAGCCGGTAATTTTAATTTGTTTTTAAACTTAATCATTTAACTGTCCGAATAGTGCTCGGTCAAGTTTTTTGTTCTAAAATTTTGGCAATTGTCAGCGCTATAATGTTTGCCAGCTTGTAGACTAAGCCAAGCGGCGTAGAAAATAAAGCAAGGTTATCGTTTTGACTTTTGCAATTAACCACCGCCAAAATCGAAATATCCCCTATTTGAGCTAAATTTCTGTTAAAAGCGCTGCCTGCCGCTATAGGTTTATTAACAACCCTTATTTTACCTATATCGCAAGCCTCTCCAAGGCAAGCGTCTATTGCAATAATTTTGCTTTTCTTATGTTTTTTTTGTACAAACTTTCCTGCTAAATTAAAATTTAAAGCTGAAATAGGCGTATCTAAAGTTCCGTAAACGAAGGCGTTTACGTTAAGAATATTTTTTAACAGATGCCCTGTCAAGGGGCCGAGACAATCCCCCGTGACTTTATCGCTTCCGACGCATAAAAACACACAACTAAAGTTGTTTATGTGGTTTTTGAGTTCATTTAAGAGACTAAAACGGTCAAAATTTTCCATTTTCGTAGCCGAATTTTTCATACTTAATGAATTATTGTCCTGCGCTTAAAAAATTATACAAAATGCGTAAAATATTTAACATTTGTAATAATTTTTAGCATTGTAAAAACATTAAGAATATGTTAAAATCATTTTCCCAAAAGCCAAGAGCGTGATTTGGGCGTTAAATACCCGATTATAACACAGAATGACGCGTTTACTACGTTTAATGACACAAAGGGACAGAATATGGTTTTTTGACGGCACAAAGGGACGGAACATGCAAAAACTCACTAAATTTGCAGTAATCCTTGCTTAATTTTTTGGCGGTTTTATTGTATTTATTTATACATAGTATTATTCGCAAAATATCAAAATCCACCGAAAGTACTAGACAAAATCCTCCCTGTGTACGAAGACAAAAAATGTAATCTTTTATATAATAAACTCAAAGATATATATTGAATGTTTTTAGTAAGCGCTATGTAGATTCTTTGAGGTATTTATTAATTGAATAGTAGCGAAGAAATATGTAAGTTTTAATAGGTAGGTATGTGAAATGGGAAATTTTCCTTACATTGACCTTGTAATCGCTATTGCGTTAATCATATATGTTTTGATTGGCGCTAAGCAAGGATTTATAAAAAGCTTTGTCGGACTCGGCGGCATAGTCATCTCTCTTGTTGTTGCGTTTCTGCTTTGCGAGCATGTTATTAACGGTTTAGATTCGTTATTTAATATTCGTTCCGGTATGGCTTCTTTATTTGAAAGGCATTTTCTTAATATGTCTCCTGCTGAAGGTTCTTTAAACATTTTCTCAACCCGGCTTACTGACGGCGAAATGGCGGCAGCAACGGTCAAAGAAAGTTTAAAGACATTAAATTTGCCGGGATTTGTATATAACATTTTGGAAAGCGCTGCAATGGGCAGATTGGAAGGTTTGGATTACAGTCAAGGAGTTACGGCTGCAAGTGTTGTGGCGCCTGTTGTTGGTAATATTGTTTTGTCCGTAATAACGATAATTGTGTTGTTTGTCATATTTAAAGTATTAATTAGTCTTGCTACAAGGCCGTTAAAGAGATTAAGAAAGGTTAAGGGTGTAAATGTTGTAGACAAGGTGTTTGGTGTATCTGTGGGGCTTGTTAAAGTAGTGGTTATGGCTTTTGTATTTATGACCGTGCTTACATTTGTCGCGCCTGTGCAGAACTTTATAAGCGTAGGGATTGAGAACTCAATCATCGGTAAGCTTATATACGACAATAATCCTTTTCTTGGGCTTGTAATTAACTATATTTAGCGGGCACTGTAAATTTTTGGTATGAATAAAAATAATTAGCGGTTTTTCGGTAGAAACAAACAAATAAATAATGCAAAGAAGTTTGCATGTTTGATTTTGCTTATATGATATTGGGTGGAAAAAGAACAAAGGACTTATTTTTTAAAACAAGTCCTTTGTTCTTTTTTATTCCTTAACGAATTGGCTGTTTCGTTGATTTTACAATTCGCCACACACCGTGCGTGAATTGCTTTTTATTCCTTACGAAATTGTTTTGTTATGCTGCGAAGGTGTTCGCTCAATATAATCTTACTGGGCTCGCAGTCGAAAAATGCTTGCAGGCTTTGCTATTAAAACGCTGAGAACAATAAAGGCGGCGGTGCATAATTACGACTCAAGTAAATTGGTGCAATTTACGCTTTGGCCTCGTGGAATTTTTAAATTCCCCTATTTCCCCTGCTTTTTTTAAATCGGATTTTTTGCGAATAAATTAAATAAGCAAATAATTTTTTTTTGACCTGAACATTTTAGTTTGATATAATATTTATATGGAGAAGATATTAATAGATGCGTTTTGTTCGATAGGTATAAACTTGACTCCCAAACAAACTGAAAGGTTTATTTGCTACTATAATTTATTATTAGAATGGAACAACAAAATAAATTTAACGACAATTTTGGATTGGGAGGATGTTGTTAAAAAACATTTTGCGGATAGTATGACGGCATCGAAATATATTCAAAAAAATCAGACTTTAATTGATGTCGGCTCCGGCGCGGGATTTCCAGGCATTCCTTTAAAAATATACGATGAAAGTTTGGACGTGACTTTGTTGGACAGTTTAAATAAGAGAGTTATATTTTTGAATGAAGTCATAGGTAGCCTAAACTTAAAAAAAATTAAGGCAATACATTCAAGGGCGGAAAGCGCCGCAGGCAACGAGGAGTTTAGACAGGCTTATGATGTCGTATGCTCACGAGCTGTTGCAAAGCTGAATGTCTTGGCCGAGTACTGTTTGCCGCTTCTAAAGACGGGGGGAATATTTATAGCGTACAAGACTAAGGATGATGTTGAACTTTCCTCCGCTAAAAACGCAATAAGAATACTGGGCGGGGAAGTTGAAAAAATAGACGAGTTTAATTTGTTTGATTTTAAGAGAAAATTAATTATAATAAAAAAGATTAAAAGCACGCCGCCGGAATTTCCAAGAGACGCGGGCAAAATAAAATCAAAGCCGCTTTAAATGTTTCACGTGAAACATTTTCAAATGATTTATGAAGTGCGATTGTTTCACGTGAAACATTTTAATAAAACCGCAAAAAATGTCGTTTTTTGCGGTTAAAATTGAAAAAATCGATAAAACCGGCGATTTTCTTTAAAACTGATGTTCCCAACTTTATTTTTAAGATATATATGTAAAACGGCCGTTTAAACGCGTTGAGAGCGATTTTGAGAGGATTTTTAAAATAAACATCAGTTAAAAACAGTGTTTTTTAGAGTTAAAGCGATAGAAATTGCTTAAAAACAGCCGTTTAAACGCGTTAAGAACGATTTTTGTACGCCAATCGGCAGTATTGCAAATTGATTTTCAATGAAATTAAAAGAAATTAGGTTAGTTTAGTTAAACACAAATTTGCAAGGCGGTTTTTAAAAATCAGCGAGAAGATTTTTGATTGCAAAATCACGCCTTTGTTTCGATCAAAAATTTCAATAATTATAGAGAGTCAAAAAAACCTACTTCTAACATGTAATTCTTTTAAGAATAAATAATGTCGTTAATAATAATTAATCATTAAAGTTTGTTTGCAATGAAATTTTTATCATGCAAACAAAAACTGCAATTTGCCATAATATTTTTGAAATTTAAAAATTAAAAACAGATGAAGTATAAAAATATAAGGAGAACCAATGCGGTCGACTTACGATGCAATCGTAATAGGCGCAGGTCACGCAGGATGTGAGGCGGCGCTTAGTTTAGCCAAAAAAGGGCACAGAACTTTAATGTTGTCCATCAGTCTTGACAACATTGCGTATCTTGCTTGCAATCCGTCGATAGGCGGAACCGCAAAAGGCCATCTCGTTAGAGAGGTCGACGCCTTAGGCGGGCAAATGGCTCTTAACGTCGACAAAACATTGCTTCAAATAAAAATGCTTAATTCCGGGAAGGGCGCTGCAGTGCAATCGCTTCGAGCTCAGTCTGATAAATATGAGTATCATCATCTGATGAAAGCAACTTTAGAGAACACTCAAAATTTGGATTTAAAGCAAGCGGAAGTTACAAAAATAATAACCATGAATAACAAAGTAACAGGCATAAAAACAGAGCATGGTGAAAAAATAGAAGCCAAAGTTATAATTGTTTGCTGCG
>Ga0209737_10004324_pt1 | contig 10002 bp, 11 predicted proteins | sample TergutCu122P3_FD_187284 | JGI IMG/M metagenome (GOLD analysis project Ga0209737, IMG submission 187284) | Cubitermes ugandensis P3 segment gut microbial communities from Kakamega Forest, Kenya - Cu122 P3 (SPAdes) (version 2) | ecosystem: Host-associated > Arthropoda: Insects > Digestive system...
CCGCCAGCCATAATAGGTTTGATAGTCTATAGGATTTTTGAGGCGAAAATCAGCACTCATATCGATAACTTTAAGCCCTGCATCCAGAAGAGTGGGTACCAAAGTTTGGGAGCCGCCATGGGGGATGGCTGTGAAGATTAAGTCACAGTTTTTTTGAAGCTCAGCTAGGTCTTGAGGTACAAACTTGAGTTGGGTTAACCCGCGCAGGTTGGGGTGTATGTTGAAGACAAATTCGCCTGCATATTGCCGCGAAGTAACCACGGTTATTTCTACTTGGGGATGCATAAGAAGCAGTCTGAGTAATTCGCTACCGACGTATCCTGAACCACCAATTATTCCAATTCTCATGTTTATCTCCTCTTGTTATTGATCGATTAGACTCTTGGCGCCTCTTAGCAAGGGCTCGGCTACATTGAGTCCGGTTGCGAGTCGGGTGTTTTCCCAGAATTCGGGGCATGAATTGGCTTCATGAAACACCAAAGCGTCGCTGTTGGTTTGTAGGTTTTCTTCGATTATGTTTTTAATATTTTCGTAAGCAGAAGTGCGCTTATATGTCATAAATTGAGATTCAAGCTGATTGTTCCAAGCGTTGAAATTGGTGAGGCGTGTGTCATCTTTTTTAATTTTCTGTACCGCGCCCCAGGCGTCTGCGGCTAAATCCAGCTGGGATTTAAGGTATGCCTCATCGACATTTTTGTTTTTGCCCACATTTACCATAGCATCAAGAGCCAAGATCCAGGCTTGGCTGTCTTTGCTCAGGGTTTTGCCGCATTTCAACGCTAAGGTCTGTACTCTCTGCGGCAGTTTAGCATCAAACACTAAATTGCCAAGAAAAGTATTGGTGCGAAAGTCCTTAAACCCGGCGCGTACCATAGCAACTGGATAGCAGAGGGGTTCTTTGCCGCGTTCTTTGGAGACAATTATGCGTAAATCATAGAACCACTTCAGGATTAATTCTTGCGCAACAACACCAACCGGATTTATCAGACTTGGTTTGGTTTCTTTGATGTTATTTTCTAATTCTTCACGGTTTTTTGAGAGCATGATCATTTTGCCATGGGTTCCAGCATCGGCTTTGATAACAATGCCCTCTGCAATGGAGAGATCCTGCTCAAAAAGATCCGCTATATCTTTTTGGTTTAGAATTTCTTTTCCGTTCTTTAGGGTGTCAGTGGCATCGCAGGGCACAAACACAGTTTTGGGGATTGGGATGCCCTCTTTGTGTAGATTTATCAGGGTGCGCAGTTTGCTGTAGCACATAAATTCAATTTGGGAAGGGTTTAGAGTTTTTTTGCCCAAAACCTCTAGGATGTAGGAAGCTTGGAGGCGTCGGTTTTTACTCTGTGCTCGATTGAGAACCACTTGGGTATCTTGAAAAGTTGAGGTGTAGTTTTTGCCTTTGGTTTTGGCACTAAACCCATTATTGCCAATAGAGAGGGCAATTTTGCGAAAGGGGATGTAGGTTAAATCAAGGCCTAGTTGTTGAGCTGTGAGTTTAATCCCGTTTTCATCGCTTTCTGATCGCTCATAGAGAAGGGCAATACTCACCGCTAGGCCTCCATCGAAAAGTTTACCTTAAAAGGGTAAATAACAAGGTGGGATAGAGATGGTTTGTTTATTCTCCCCAGTCTTCCCCTTCAATGGTAAGTTCTTGAAGGTCTACACAGTCGCCTTTAACTCCTTTGACTTCAAGTTCAAGGCCGCAACCGGGACAACTCAAAATTTCGCCTTCTTCAATATCAGAAGGAACGTCAAGCTCTGCATCACAATCAGGACATTTTGATTTAGATATAGTCTTTACCTCATCTGGTTGATTTACTTGTTTAATCATTTTTTGGTCGTCACTTTATTTTTAGTTAGGAAACGTCATTGGGGTATTCCAAGAATCTTTTAAACATTGTGACCTATTTGTTACAACTTGGAGTTATAATGTCTCATTTGGTGCAAACAAAATACACAAAACACCCACAACAAACCTCTCCAAAACAACTAAAACCGCACAAAATCACCCACTCCAGTAAAGAAAACGTTAAATTACTACCAGACCAAACAAGATATAGGCAAAAAACATGGACGAAAAAGACCGACAAATCATAAAAACCCTAAAAGACGACGCACGAGCAGGATACGCAGACATAGGCAACAAAATCAGCCTCTCCGAGGGAGCAGTACGCAAAAGAATCAAAACTCTCACCGACGAAGGCATCATCAAAAAATTCACAATCAAAATCGACACCAAAGAAAGCGCCCAAGCCATTACCCTACTAGCAACCAACCCCGCCTACCCCACACAAGAAGTATCAAAACTAATCCAAACAATCCCAAACATCGAAACTATCTACGAAGTCACAGGCGAATACGACATCATAGCAGTCATAACCGGAAACAACGTCACCGAAGTAAACGAATGCATAGAAAAAATCCGCCGCGTTGAGGGCATCAGAAAAACCAACACCATGATAGTCCTAAAAAACTGGTAAACACTAACACAAAAAGCAAATGTGAACTTTTATAACAGGGAACAATTTTCTCTATATGAAAAGCTATGTGCGAATTTAATGTCAGCTTAAACGGCAAAATTGAAATGAAAGACGTAATCTACGCCAAAGTTGAAGAAAACAAAGTTATCGTAAAAGATATCCTTGGAAAAGCTATGGAATTTACAAATTGCAAAATTATCGAAGTTGATGTACCCAATGCACGCCTTATCCTCGTCCGAGCATAATCCACTTTAACCTTGTTTTCCCGAGTTTCTTTTCGAATCGGCAGTAGTCGGTTACCAAGGCTTTTTTTAGCCTATTTTCAATCCTTGTTTTGCTGGATTTCCTATTCGGCCTCATGCAATCCTCCGGCTCTGGATATCTGGACATAGTTTCAATCCTTGTTTTGCTGGATTTCCTATTCGGACTGTTCCAGAGTTAAAAAGTTCTTTTCTTGTATATGTAGGTTTCAATCCTTGTTTTGCTGGATTTCCTATTCGGACTTTGTATGTGGTGTGAATGCTACGTTTTGGTCTAGTTTCAATCCTTGTTTTGCTGGATTTCCTATTCGGACACATGACCCAAAATAATGATGAGGTACCCACTATTGTGTTTCAATCCTTGTTTTGCTGGATTTCCTATTCGGACGGGACGTAAGTGGGCCAATCATAGTTCTTATCAGCTGGTTTCAATCCTTGTTTTGCTGGATTTCCTATTCGGACTTCGGCCAAGACTACTATACCCTGCCAAGCAAAGAGCCCAGTTTCAATCCTTGTTTTGCTGGATTTCCTATTCGGACATCTCAGGAGTCATCGTTTAATGGTCTTTTTGATTTGGTTTCAATCCTTGTTTTGCTGGATTTCCTATTCGGACTTGAGACTACCATTACATGGTTTAAGCCCGAAAATAGCGAGTTTCAATCCTTGTTTTGCTGGATTTCCTATTCGGACTTCTTTGGACTATTTGTTGATATAATGTTTAGCATGTTTCAATCCTTGTTTTGCTGGATTTCCTATTCGGACTAGTGAAATGCGACATACCACTCCCAATGGGGAAGTTTCAATCCTTGTTTTGCTGGATTTCCTATTCGGACTAGTGGTCAGAAGTGTGAATGTCTTGTCTGCGAGTTTCAATCCTTGTTTTGCTGGATTTCCTATTCGGACCTATGGGTGCAGTGGTTTTAGCTGTTTTTTCCTCTTGTTTCAATCCTTGTTTTGCTGGATTTCCTATTCGGACTCGTAACAATAGGCTCGGATCAAGTTGTTTTTCAGGGTTTCAATCCTTGTTTTGCTGGATTTCCTATTCGGACAGACGAAAAAGCACCGCTAATAACACCACTCGCTTCATGTTTCAATCCTTGTTTTGCTGGATTTCCTATTCGGACAGACGAAAAAGCACCGCTAATAACACCACTCGCTTCATGTTTCAATCCTTGTTTTGCTGGATTTCCTATTCGGACTGTGGTAGTCTCAAGCAATAATTTACTAACTGACAGTTTCAATCCTTGTTTTGCTGGATTTCCTATTCGGACGGCGATAGCTGGTACAAAAGAAGAAATGACCTTACGTTTCAATCCTTGTTTTGCTGGATTTCCTATTCGGACAGAAGCCAAACACAAAATATTTGATCCATTTCAATGCAGTTTCAATCCTTGTTTTGCTGGATTTCCTATTCGGACTTCTAGTTTGGCGGTGATTTCTGCTATACAGTGCTGGTGTTTCAATCCTTGTTTTGCTGGATTTCCTATTCGGACTAGTCTGCCACTTTGAGCCGGTAAATTTGGATTGGTTTCAATCCTTGTTTTGCTGGATTTCCTATTCGGACAGCCATATTCTTAATGGTCATTTCCCGTTTTAAGGTGTTTTATCAGACATATTTATGGACATATTTTATTGTCTTGTTCTTATTGGGTCCTTTATAAGGATACGGTCGTTAACGTAAGGTAGTTATAACTAAGTTATTACAGATATATTTTAGGTATTTAGGTTTAGGGGCAAATTTTTCGGTAGCAACAATTTGGGCAACGATTATCGTGATTTGAATAGGGCATGTTTCCGGAGGCTATTGTTTGGTTTGTTTTTTGGAGCATACGTAATGCTGTATGTTTAATTTTTTCAGTAATATTGACTGGCACTTCTACTCTTTCTGTTTTATTAAAAACTATAATGGCCTTGTTGACTTTTTTTCCGGTGTTTTCCTCTGCCAAAATAGCCAATAATCCAAGCTGAGTTTTTATGGTTGAACCTATTAGGATATAGTCGGAATATTTGCGTTCTATTATCAGAATTTCTTTGTCTGTTTCTATGGCTTCGTCAATTTTTCCTGAAAATAGGTATTTTTTTGAGTAAAGAAGAAGCTCTGTTTGTTTGATGCCGTCTAAACGGTTTATTTTGTAGCTTTTGTTAGCGGTTGAATGTCGGTTATGGAAAGCGCGTCCAGATTGAACGGTTCCCCGTTTGTCTTCTCTTTGTTCGATACCAAGCACTAACTGAAAGTAGGTAAATCTTGGACAGAATGCATGTTCTACTGCATTTGTTACAGTAAGACAGTTACTCAAAGAACCATACTCTCCAATTCATTGGCAACATATTCTTTATCAAACCCATGACCAATAATAGTGACTTTCCCAAAGCATTTCTGGCAAGCTAAAATCAGATAAACAGATTCATCTTCCGCAGTTATGCGTTTAAGATTTTCTATAAGATCTTTTTTCTGTTGAGTAGATAAAGAACCACAAAACACGCTTTTCTGTATACGAACAAAACCTATGTTTTTTAGTGCTTGTATTGTATGTGTTCGGGTTTTGTTATCAGAAATATCGTAAACTGCATAGTACATGTTTTTCTTCAAACTATGCACACTCCTTTGTGAAGGTGATCATCAGTTTTCTGCAGTAAAGCCAGCTTTCCTTTTCTACAGAATTAGCGGCTTCCTGTATGTAGGCAGTAATCACTGCTTTTCGTCCCTCTTTAGATAGGAAAACACCTAATGGTGCATCATCTGAGGACGTAAACCAAGAGTCCCTGACGAGTTTTTTTGTAAACAATTTCACTGCTATGCGGTCAACTTTAGCTCGAAACAGTTCTATTAAATCAAAAACCAAAGTTGGTTTACCATAAGAATCAGCGTGATATATTCCAGCATTTGGGTCTAAACCGCTTAGAATAATAATTTTTTCAACACTTGAATAAGTGATACCGTAGATGTAGTTAAGGACAGCATTAAATTTGTCTTGAGCAGGTTGTCGGCTTCTTTCTTTAAAAGCATATTTTTTAGGTAAAACAGAGGAGATTGCGGAAAAATACTCGGCAGCCGCAAAGCCTTCAATTCCCAAAAGTGTCTGCTTAAAAGAAGGAGTATATTCCAAGCGGCTTAGGTTTTGAATAGATTTGTTTATGGATGCTATAGATGTGGTTATTGTTTCGCTTGGTGTCTTTCGGTTGCCCTTAAGATCTGTGAGAAATTTTTTTTGTGTTCGGAGTTTGTGTGCGACAATATCTTTGGATATTTTAAATGCTACAGGTGTGTTTTGGTTCAGGTATTGTTTGCGCCGATACTCAGTTGCCCTGCCGGGGGTGCTTACCCAAAATCGTCCAAAGGGTTTGCCAGACCAGTTAGCTAACACCAGTTGAATATTTTTTTCTAAACAGAGAGCAACTGCTTGAGTACTAACCAAGGCGTTAGCTGTTACTATGATAGCATCCACTTTCTCAGCTGAAATCTCGATTTTTTCAGTTGATGTTTGAATCGTAAAACACTCATGATCACGTTTTAAGGTGCTTCCATGTTCGCTTATTTCAATTATCATACTGTTCGCCTTATAGTGCCAAATCCCTTGGAAACACTCTTGCCTAAACCAATAAAATCGGGCAGATCAACATTTAAAAAGAACCGCGCAGTAAACGCTTCAAAAGGATTCCCATGAACACTCACACAAAAAGAACTAAAAGATACAATAAAAGATTCAATCCGATAATCTACAAAAATGCCCAACCCTTTAAGGCAACTTAGTGTGTTACCAACGATTATCTTTTCCAAAAACGCTTTTTGCTTTGAACTATCACAATATTTAAACTCAGAATAATTTGCCTCATTAAGTGCAAGCCAAGGCGTCACAAAATCATAGCAACAAGATACATTACGTATACGCCAAGTTGATAAATCTAATTCTTGACTGTAAACCTTAAAATTGCCCTGTTTTGTTGAAATACTATCTACAACAGACATCTTGTTCATAAGAACTTTTGCATACTCTTGAAGACCTAAAATTAACAAGTCAGTTTTAATCCGTTTATATTGAATCAAAGGATAGTGGTAAGATCGCTCTGAGTGATGGTGAAATTCGACATCATCAACAAATAGACTTCCAAGAAACCCGCGAAGCTTAACGCTGGAGATATAGTTCTGATCAGAAACATTAAGTTTAACTCTACAAATTCTAATAGTGTCCTCTTTTTGTTGAATCGTCTTATCAGTGATCATTCTTTTTTCACCCATTTATCCAGTCCCACTTTTGGATCGTACACATCGTCAAGAACATCTTTTTTAGGTAACAAAATATTCATATCAAGCAATTCTTCATCAAGCAGAGCTTGTAAACCATCAATTTTTTCAAGGGCGCGAGGCAACTGAGCTACAGATTCAGCATATTGTGCGTATAGTTTTCCTCGTTTCTTAAGTAAATTTGAAGACAAAAACTGTTGCCTAATTTCCTCATATTCGGCGGGTTTTGGCACAAAAATTGGATCACCCAACTGAGCTGGTAGAGCATGTTTTTTGACAAAATCCCAAACCTCATCAAAACTTAGCCTTTGCATTTTATCAGCTAGTTCTTTAGCTAAGTTTTTGTTCCGCAAATTTTCGGCTGAGATCTTTTTGTAGTAATCCGGCAATGCTGTATAGAGATCTTTAGAGAGCTTAAGTTCAGGGATAAGCATTTTGGATTCTCCTACCTCAAGCTCACTGTAGGGTTTATAATCATCGTCAACTCTAAAAACTGTGAGCACTGGGTCGCTACATTCACCTTCTCGACTAAGGCGCCCCATAGCTTGGACAATATTGTCCAAAGGTGCCAGCTCCCTATACATCCGGCTAAAACTTACATCCACGCCTGCCTCTAAAACCTGGGTCGAAACTACTGTTACAGGCTCCTTACCCTGAAGTTTTTTTTGTATAATATCCCGTCTGTCACATTTCTTTATACCTGAAGACAAATAATACACCTCAGATTTGAGTGCAGATATTTGCTCAAAGAAATTCAAGGCTTTTCTTCGGGTATTGAATAGAAATAAAGTGCGCGCATCAGCTCCAAGAAGTGTAACTTCATTGACGTCTAAGGTATCTCTGTATTCTATTTGCTTAGCAGTCATTTGCATATATGTTTCTTCGAGCACTTTGTGAGTTTTTAGTATGGGTAAGCTTTGCAGTTCATCTGGTATGGTGGCGCTAACCAGAAGTATTTTTGAGTTATATTTTGTGGTAAGCGCTTTGAGTAAGGCCAAAATATTTGGGAGTAAAACTTTAGGTATTGTTTGAACTTCATCAATTATCAGAAAAGAATTCTTAAAGGACAACAGTTTTCTCTTATCAGCAGGAGTGTTTGAATAGAGTACCATCAGTAATCTTTGGGTTGTTGTAATGATTAATTGCTTGTTAAAAGATTCACGTTCAAAATATTCTTTGTCTTTGAAAAATTCAGGATCCTCAGAGTCAATATCGAACAAGACACCAGAATCATTTAATTGACTCTTTTTAAGCAAGCTACCAGTAAATGCATGATTATAAACTAGCACCTTCTCAGCATCGTCTTGGTTGAGAACTGAAGCGCCTTTTTTTGTGCTGATACTGAAGAGTTTATTTTCAAAATCATCAGTGAGTGCAAGTAGAGGAGAGAAATAAAAAACGCGCTCAAAATGTTGTGTGTCTGAAAGTTTGTTGACAATATCTAGAAACATTTTGGTTTTACCAATACCAGTTGGGGCCTTGAGTATCATCATATTTTCTTGGAAACTATTTTTTGAGAGAATATACTCTTGAAACTTCATCCTGACATCGGATAATCGAGAACCATGTCTTACCAGCACATTTGTGTTTAAGTTGATGTTAAAGGTGGGTGACGACCAGTCAAAAAAGCTACCGCGATCTGCTTGAATAAGAGCTGAGAAAACAGAAGAGAAATCTAAAAATTCCAAAATAGGATCAGATTCAGCAGTAAAATCTACTTCACTTATGGGTATGTTCTTAAATTTGCGTAAACATTTATCCCAGGCAAGATCTTGGAATTCTTTACGATCGCGTACCATTTGGCTAAAACGTTGCAGGTTATCGTAGGTGTCATTATGACTTTTTTCAAAATGTGATTTATCATAGTTAATGTAGCCTAGACTTTTAGTGAACTGGACAAGTTTGGAGTGGTGCCCAGCTATGGCAAAAAGGGCCTGTTTTTGAGAGCGTTTTGATAAAGCCGCGATATTAAGCAATCTATTAGCGGCTAAGGCCGAAAAAATTGCGTGTGCTCTAATATAGTCATGGTTAATTTGCCTAGTTGAGAAGAGTATTTGATAATAAGGATTGAGTTTTCCAATGTCATGAAGCAAACCAGCATAAAATGCTGTGTTTCCCAAATCCAAACTTGTAGTTAACTCATGGGCTTTTTGAGCTGTTTTTAAAGAATGGTCAAGCAACAACGAATTGTTATCCGCAGAATTGAACCGAGCCAAAGGTTTATAGTCAGGAATCATCTGCCAATTCTCCAACTAGAAAAGACATAAAACGTGATTTGAGCCATCTATTGAGTAAAATTTAGTCAGAGATAGTGGGGAGTAATACTTGTCAATGTCTAAAACGGAGTTTTTACCATTTTCAGGAATAGGGATATAATGACGCAATACAACTCGCTTAAATGAGCCTTCAGCAGTATAATGATGAAGATGCCGTTCAACCAATACCTTAGCGGGGAAATCAGGACATTTATCAAAATGAATTCCAGGGTTGTTATTTCTGGACTCCATTACTTCATCCAAAATAACAGTAGAAACAAGCGTGTCTTCAGGATCAACCTCTATGGCATTGGAAATCTCTCTAAACTGTGAGATTCTTGCGGGACAATATGCATGTCCAAGCATCGGTGAGAACACAAATTGGTTATTCTTTAGTCTATCAAGCAGGGCTTGGTTTATGTCATCAGTTGATTTTACATAGATTGTGTATTTGGGGTTGATGAGTAGTTCAGTTTTGTAGGGTTTAGTTTTATCTTCTTTAAGTGAACGGTGGTTTGTGAAAAAGGTACATTTAGCTACTTGACTGTGAACTTGGATTCCTATGGTTGTCTTTGCTAGCAGATCAAGGTACCCTTCGCTGTATAGAGTATCAAATGTGTTTGACCGTTTGATTCCAAGCAGAGCACCTAACAGGCCTATCAGAGCACTTTTGGATGGTATGACAGTTACGGTCTGGTTGGTTGTCACTGATGGGTCTCTGAAGGCTGCAAAGTCTCCTTCAAGGTCGAAGGAGACTATACTCA
>Ga0209737_10004326_pt1 | contig 10000 bp, 7 predicted proteins | sample TergutCu122P3_FD_187284 | JGI IMG/M metagenome (GOLD analysis project Ga0209737, IMG submission 187284) | Cubitermes ugandensis P3 segment gut microbial communities from Kakamega Forest, Kenya - Cu122 P3 (SPAdes) (version 2) | ecosystem: Host-associated > Arthropoda: Insects > Digestive system >...
CAATAAAGATACAACACTTGTAGTTAGATATTCCGAGCCGGTAAAAATTGCGGGAGGGTATCCGTATTTATTCTTTGATACCGACTCAAACAGAGTATTTAATATGGAATTTTCGTTACAGGCACCTGAACGGATTGCTGCGGATTCCTATAAATACAAAGTAAAAAGAATGGATAAATCTTTCCCGAATTCAAAAGACAAAATAAGTATTGTTAGAGCAAATTTTGTCAGTGATAGTTTAGGAAACATAAGTAATTCAACAATTTGGGCGCCGCTTAATGTTAAGGATTCAACTGATTTGGGTGTAGATGTTTTTGATTGGTTGAAAGTTTATCCGTCGCCTGTGTGGCTTTCTCGAAATAACGGGAATCTGGAGCCGAATGAATTAAATCGAGATATGGCAGACTATTACGGCATAAAAGATTTGTTAGAAATTAGCGGGAATCCCAAAGGTGTTGCGTTTATTTTAGAATCTGCGAATAAATTGTCAGGTGATTTAAAATTGCATAGCGGTAAAGTTAAGGTTTTTGACTATACGGGAAATGCCGTAACCGATGAATTGAAAATGAAATTCACCTCTCTTGAACGCAAAAGCGGAAGTATTGCAGGAGTAGCGTTTTGGGATTGTAAAAACAAAAACGGACGAATTGTGGGACCGCAAACATATATTGCCGTGATTGAACTGAAAATTGTTTTGGAAAAAGACGGAGTACAGACATCGATAACCAGAACATACAGAAAAAATGTAAATATAGGTATTCAAGGGGCAACGAAATGATAATTAAAAGAAAATTTCCATTAGTTACGGTGGCGGTGTTAATCTGTGTTTCTGTTGTTTTTGCTCAACAAGTAAAAATCCCCATATTTTTTGAAGTGATTATTATAGATAAAAAATATGACGGCACAAATGTGGGTGGTGTTAAAAATGTATTTTTCAAAAAAACAGAAGATATGACATCGGTTTCAGGATTTATGCCTTTTGACCCAACCGACCCTACAATGCCTTATGATTATAAAGTAGAAAGTGTGATTTATAACGGCACAGATGTGGACTTGGTAACCGAGGCAGCTGTAAGAATTACGCTTAAAAACACACTCAGAACCGACCCTTACACACTCGGTAGCACAAATGATACCACAATCGTATTTCCTGCAAAAATAAGTAAAGAGAAATCATATATTGTAATTTCCTGCAATAATGTTGTTTCGGGGAATAAACCGATACCCGTAATTGATACTATGAATTTGTATTATGATTTAGAAAAACCGGCTTTCTGGCGAGATTCTGCATGGATTACGGATAATATAGTTTGGCGTTATTCGCTGATGAATATGGAAATGGATACTTCTAACCACATCCAAAAACCTGATGGTGAAGCAGACCCGTATCCTGCATGGGTAAGTCAAGCACCAACGACTACAGGAACATATTGGGTGCAGGCGATTTTTAAGGGGAATGCCAATTATATTGCCGATACTTGCAAGTATGTTGTGTTTAACATTTCTCAAAATTCCGTTGCAATAAAAACTAATTTTGCGAAACAAAACTCGCTTGCTTTTGCGGGGATAATTAACCATGAAATAAATTTATCGCTTAAAACAGGATTTTATACGCTTGAAATGTATAATTTACAGGGACGGCTTGTATCTTCAGTAGAATTAAATGCGAAAGACGGGATTAACGCTACGGGGTTAAAAGTTACAAATCTTTCAAAAGGAATGTTTGTTTTAAATGTAAAACAAGCCGGAATATCGGTTTTGCAACAGAAGATAATGATGAAGTAGGAAGAGCATTAAAATGCAAAGAAAAATAATTTTAATGATTTTAACAGTATTTGTGCTTTCTGCTTTTGCACAGGATAATGTGAAATACGGAATGAAACTTCGGAAAATTGAAAAGGATACTGTAGCTATTGACCCAAACCCGAATGTTGTGAAACGTCTGATGACACAAACAGAAAGAACAATGCAGGAAGATGGCTCTTATGCGCGCCTTACTGAAAAAACAAACAAGGCAATTGTTGATACACTTCGCGACTCTGCTAATATCAAACACGCTCCTCATTTAATTGGTTGGGTTGGCGGTAATTTTTATAGGAAAGTTGATAATTATAATAACGGTAATGAAGGTAGAAGTCTTATTCGAGAAATTCATCGCGATGACATTAATACTAACTTCGGTTTCGGTCTTTTGTTTCCTATAACGAAGTGGTTCGGAATTAAAGGTGAAGTATCGTATATGAATATTTTGTATGCCGATAGTTTGGAAGGCTACCGCAATGAAAAATATTGTGCTCTTAAAGAAAGAGCAACACTTACGCTTCCCGTTAGTGCAAATTTTATGATTCGCCCTAAAAAGCTTTTGTTTGATATGTTTGCCGGCGCAAGTTTTTTGGGTATTAACGAGGATGTTTTTGCATTTACCGGTGCGGCATTGGGGTGCAAAGTCGGTAAACGGCTATTTATTTGCCGATTCCCGTTTTGCCGTAAGTGAGGGAGAAAAATACTGGTCGGTCGGAATCGGCTATGAATTTATACCGCCTTATTCAAAATCAGGTAAGAAAAAGCACAGCATAGTTTCTTCGCCAAGAACATTTACTATTATTTCTCAAGTGAATGATACTGCCGGCGGACAGATAGTTCCGTTGGGTGAATTTAAACTTAAAAAAGGCAGCGATATTAACTTTATTATGGAAGCAAATGAGAGATATATGCTTGATAGCTTGATTGTTAATGATACAATTATGACAGGTGAAATAAATAAATATTCGTTTGTGAATATTACGAATAATATAAGCATTACGGCAATGTTCGATTTAATCCCCGAGTCTGATTATGAGCCTGAAATAATTGAATATATTGAAGAGGCAGAAATAATTTCGGATTCACCGGATGATACATTGATTGAAGTAATAAAAGATGTGGAAAAAGTCAAGAAGCTTAAAGAGATTCAAAAAGTAATTAGCTTTAAAAGTGACTCGGCAAAACTTGCGGTAAATTTAGAAGAATCTCTTGATAAAAATTTAGCTGTATTGCAGGAGGAACCTGATAAGATAACAGAAATTACAGGTCAAACTGATGAAAGCGGCAAACGCGGTATAAATATTAAATTACCTCAAAACATAACGCAGGTAGCGGCACAGGCAGCGGTTGATTATTTAATCGATGCCAAAAAATCGATAATTAGGCTTTTTACAGGAGGAAAAAATGAGAAAAAATAATTTGTTTGTATTTGTTTGTTTTGTATTTATACTTGCATTTTTAACAATTTCCTGTGATATGGGAACAATTGATTATCCAACCCAAAAACCTGAAGCCGTGTATGGAATGAAAGCGGTAATGACGGATGATGCAAAAGCCCTGCTTTTAACATGGAATCCATCTGCCGAAAATGAAGCTAGCGGCTATGAGCTTTATTGCTGGAGTGATTCTGCTGTAGGTAATCCCGATACGATTATTGTTCGTGATACGCAATATGTTGATACGCAAATAATAGCCGGAAGTAAGTATTTTTATTCCGTTCGAGCTTTTAACGGAGTTGGTTTAAGTCAAGCAAGTGATGCGGTTTATATGGTTGCCGTGCTTATTCCGCCGATGCAGGTTTTGGATTTGAAAGCGCGGGATGTAAATTCCTACAGCATTAGATTGGATTGGGAAGCATCTAACGGAGCTACGGAATATATAATTTATCGCTCAGACTTGCTTAACGGGAAATATGATTCGATTTCGGTCGTTTCAGCTCCGAGAACAGATTTTCTTGACGATGATAACGGGGCAGGATTGCAGCCGAAAAAATGGTATTATTACAAAGTTCAGGCATCAAATGTATCGCAAAAGGGCGGCAATTCTCCAATGTCAAATGTTGATTCCGCACAAACCAAACTTGCGCCGCCGATTTGGCTTAAAGTTGAAATACTTCATGACAATGTTACCGATTCGGCAGCAGGAATCGGACAAGATACCGTAAGAATCCGCTGGACTAAAGTAAAAGGGGCAATTGGCTATCAGTTATATTTTGAAAGCGGATTAACAAATGCTTCGTTTGAATATTTAAAGGCAAAAGACACTGCCGGTCAGCAAAAATCGCCGTTTAAAGTATTGCCTGCGGTTGCTCCCGATACTCTTGACACTTTGGAATACATTGATACGGATTTTGTCCTTCACGGGCTTGTAAAAAATACTCGCCTTTTCTATAAGGTTTGCGCTATTGATAGTTTTGATACAAGCGGCAATTACAAAAACGATGCAGTCGGCGATAAATCGGCGATTGACTTTACAAAAGGCTTCGGGTTTGCAACCAAAATTACGGGTAGAGATAAATAGGTGTTGAAAAAATATTTAATTTTCATATTAATGTTTTTCGCTTTTATTTCGGCGGGAAGCATTGATAATTCTTTTTTTGAGGCGGTTGATAAATTCAATAACTTAGTTGATTACGAAGCGTATGAAACTAATCTTGGCAAAGAAGTTTTGGATATTTGTGAAAAAGCAAAAAAGGAAAACGAAAACCAAAGCGACGATACATTGCGAATTTACCGAAACGCTGTTTTAGACGGGTTTATAGGTACAATTTTACTGAAGCGAAATTCATATATTTCAGGAATTGCCAGAACAGGTGACAGCCAGAAAAATTGGGAGAAAATCACAAGTTCTCGATTTGCCGATGAAGCTAATTTTGTACTTGCTTTGACGGAATATTATAAAATAACGCTTTTTAACAAATCACCGAAAAATGATAAAAAGCTTAATGCCGTCATAAACAAAATGCGAGCAGTTGTTGCAAAAGAAGATGAAGTTTTGCTTAAATTATCGCTTTCATACATTTGGGTATTACGCGACCAAAATCTCTGGGATGAAGCCGAAAAATTATCAGCAAGATTTTTTGGAAAATTCCCCGATAATACTCTAATGTTGCGAGCAATGCAAGCAATTGCAAGTGATAATAAAAATACTGGCGAAATTCGTTTTTATGCGGAAAAACTTGCGAAAATTTCACTAAATAGAAATCCGATAAATTATTCTGATTATCTTTCTGCAAAACGAGCGGAAATTTTTGCGTTAAATTTAGAAAATAAAAAAGAAAAAGCATGTGAAATTGCAAATAAAACAATTGAATTTTCAAAAACAATTCCCACAGAAGACAGAAAAATCAGTTGGGTAAAAAAACATCTGGAAGCAATAGAAAAAGAATCAAAGAAGTGTAAGTAAAAATTTTAATTATCTAAACCAAGCGAATTTTATATTTTCATTTTTCTCTACAATATCTAATTCGTGGTGATCAGCACTAACAAAATAAGCATTAAAAACAATAGTTTGAGCCAAACCAATAGAATCTGCAAGGGATATTCTGTATTTTGATTTTAGTTTTCCTGCTTTCTCTATTATTTTATCGTCAACTTTGTAGTTTATTGTTATAGGGAATTTTGCAATACTTTTTAATGTATTTTTTGCAGTATTTTCTCCGTTTGTTTTGAGAATATCATAATAAACTTCAAGTAAATTTACAGCATTCATGAAAACTGAAATTTTTCTTTGCTGAGTCAAAAATATTTTGCATAAAATCTGATCCGCTTTCATCATAAAGATATGCAAGTAATGCACAAGCATCTAAAACATAGATTTTCCTCAATTTTCCAGCTCCAATTCTAGCTTCAAATCATCACGCATTCTTTGTAAATGATTTTCAACAGATGCTTCTTTGTTACCGCTTAAGCTTCCACGTAAAGTCGAAAAATCAGAAGTTGCTTTTCTGATGGGTTTCAAAACAAATGCTCCACCAATTTCTTTTACCGAAATTCTATCGGTATTTAATTTTGAAAACAAAACTTCTGGTAAAGAATAAATACTCATTACAGCCATATTTCCTCTCCTTTTCTAATAAATATAATATTCGCCCCAAATAAAAAGAGCAGGAATTTCTTCCTGCTCTTTTTTGTTGTTACTTGTTAATAGGGGCGACCGAGGGCGGTCGCCCCTACAAAATTATCTATTCACACCCAATTTTGCTGAGAACGGATAAGTTTTTCCGCTTATTCCTTTCACTTCAGCAATCACCAAATAACCGCCGTTCGCTACAAAGCGTCCTGAGTTATTTCTCAAATCCCAAGTAATCTTTTGACTGCCGTTAACTCTTGCATTAAACACGATGTTTCCGATAGCATCATAAACAACTACTTTTGTTTCAATTACTTTTTCAGGAGCAATTACATTGATTACCGCATTATCGCTAACAATGTTTTTCGCCAACTTGATGCCGTATTTGCTGTCAATCGGAGTCGGTTTAATAGAAACAGCGCAAGGTTCCTGTATCATCAAAACAGGATGTTCAACATTACAAAGGGTACATTTTAACTTATATACCGAAGGTATCCCGTTTTCACAATTTCCTTCAATTACTACTGTTCCAAATGCGCTGTAATTGTGTTTACAAGCCGGATTCGGATCTGGGTCATAATCACAAGCGCCTTGTAATTCTAAGGTTTCACTTTCAAGACCGCATTTACTGCATTTTGCTTTACATGTTGTTTTCGTTTGGGTTGCACAATTTCCTTTAGTTATAACAGTTCCCAATTCAGTGAATTCATGTACGCAAGGCTTTGTCGGGTCGTAGTCACAATCATCCGTCGACAATACCAAAGTTTCGCTTTCGGTTAAGCAGCGACCGCATTTTGCCTTGCAGATTGTTGCTGTTCCGGTTTCGCAATCTCCCTTAATTACAATACTGCCTAACACGGTGAAGTTATGTCCGAGCGACTCGCCGTCGAATATTAATTGTTCTTTATCGCAAACCGAACATGTTTCCCTATAAATAGGTGCCGTAGTACAGGTAGCGCCCATAACAGGTGTTAAAATTCTAACGAAAATATGCACACAATCTTTCGGGTCAATCTTATCGCAAGCACCTTGCAATGTTATGGTTTCACTTTCAACACCGCATTTGCTGCATTTTGCTTTACATGTTGTTTTCGTTTGGGTTGCACAATTTCCTTTAGTTATAACAGTTCCCAATTCAGTGAAATCATGTACGCAAGGTTTTGTCGGATCATAATCACAAGGCGCTTCAAATGCAAATGTTTCACTTTCAACTTCACAACGAACACATTTAGCTTTGCAGATTGTCGGTGTTTCGGTTTCACAATTGCCTTTAATTAATACGGTTCCCAAAGCAGAGAAATCATGCCCGAGCGTATTGCCTACGAATACATATTGTACTTTGTTACAAACTGAGCATGTTTCCTTATAAATAGGCGCAGTAGTACAAGTTGCTCCAATAAACGCTGTCAAATCTCTGCTGAAATTATGTTCGCAGGTTTTCGGGTCAACGTAATCACACTTACCGTCTAATTTTAAGGTTTCGCTTTCAATACCGCATTTACTACATTTTGCTTTGCAGATTGTTTTCGTTTGAGTAGCACAATCTCCCTTAGTTACGACAGTTCCCAATACACTGAAATCATGTACGCAAGGTTTTGTCGGGTCGATAATAACATCACAAGGTGTTGTTTTTACTTCATTTGCACTTTCAACCGTACAACGGCTACATTTTGCTTTGTATACTGTCGGTGTTGTCGGATCGGTTTCACAATTTCCTTTAATTACTACGGTTCCAAAAGCAGAGAAATCATGTCCGAGAGGTTCACCTACACTTACAAGGTCGGTGCCTTTCACTGTTTTACAAGCGCTACATACTACTTTATGCTCTGCTGCTTTTAAACAAGTCGCAGGATTCACTAAATCACCAACTCCGTCGAATACACAATCTACACTCGGAGTATGATAAATAAAGTACAATGTTCCGGTCAACGAGTCAAGGTTCACTTTTTGTTGCGCATCTACTCTAAACGCAGTTGAATCAATGCTTTTGCTGTTACTTGTAAGTTTACCTGTAACTGCGTTATAATTAAGACCTGCAGCAAGATATTGCGGATTTTTCAAACTAATATCAGCGCTGAATGTACCGTTACCGTTATCAATAAGAGTAATTGTTCTTTTTTGCTCAAAACCGCTAAATCTTGCAGGACCAACAGCCATACTCCAAGTTCCCGTCAAATCAACACCGGACAAATCAATATCAGTCAAACTATTAGCACTTGCAAGCAATATTTTCAAGATGTCGTTTTTACCAACATTAAGTTTCGTCAGGCTTTTGTTGCTATTAACAACAATCATATTCGCTATCTTTTGATTTGATATGTCAAGTTCCTTAAGGAAGAAGTTTGCACAGATTTCCATGTATGTTATATTGGTATTCTTCGACAAATCAAGAGAAGTTATACCCGTATAATTGATATACAAAGTTTTTAGTGCTGTGTTTTTCGTCAAATTAATAGAAGTTAAAGTCTGACTATTACCGCAATTCAAAACTTCAAGTTTAAGGTTCTTTGACAAATCAAGTTCCTTAAATGTATTACCATTATTATCACATCTTAAGAATTTAAGGAAAGTAAAGAACTCAATCCCTTTCATATCTCCTATTGCTGTGTTGCTGGTGTAATTGTTAACATCAATAGTATCAATTCCGCTTATTTCACCTTTGGTAAGTACGGCATCTTTTCCGTAACCTCTGATGTTATTAGAATCCAACAACCAATTTCTGAAATTGTCGTCCGGGAAGTTAATTTCATTGATAATGATGTCGCCTTCTGCAACACGGCTGAAATTCATTATTCCTTTCAATGTTTTGCCTGCAGAACCGGTTGCTACTTCAAAATCTGTTTTGCTAGCCCAAGTTGAAATTTTTGTGCCGTCGTATGTTATGCTTCCGCCGATAGTAGAGGTGAATACAGGGCTATTCAAATTAATCTCTGCATTAGGAACATTAACACCATCGTTATCCAAGAAAATACGAACCTTTTGGCTATCGGCATAAAAATTAGTCAACAAAGTATTTTTTGACAAATCAAGATTATACAACTGATTACTCCAGCCAACAAAAGTTGTCAATGCGGTATTTTTTGTAACATCAAGTTCTTTAAGTTGGTTTCCATATACGACCATAGACGTCAACTTGGTATTATTTGTCAAATCAAGAGCTTTAAGTCCACACGCAAAAGCATTAAGTGATTCTAAATCTTTATTGTTTGACAAATCAATTTCTTTAATGTTGTTGTCTCTATCATCGCCGACAGTGAAATTACCAAACCAAAGTTGTTTAAGTTTTGTATTCTTTGTTACATCAAGAGATGTAAGTCTGTTGTCGCACAAGTGCACCTGTTCAAGTAATGGGTTTCCCGACAAATCAATCGAAGTAAGAATGTTTCCGTCTAAAAGCAATCTTGTCAATTTTGCGTTATTCTTTAAATTAACAGAAGAAAGTTTAGCATTAAACATTGATACAAAATCTTTCAATTCAGGATTATACTGCATATCAATCGAAGTTATTTGCGGAGAACCTAAACCAAAAGACTCAAGTTTCGCATTTTTCGACAAATCAATTGAAGACAAGTCACCGACAACAAGCAAATTTCTTAATTTAGTGTTGTTTTTAACATCAATTGAAGAAATGCTGCTACCAACTTGTAAAGAATCCAATTCAGTGTTTTGGGTAACATTAACCGATTTCAGCGGAGTATTTGATGTTGCATACAAAACTTTCAGTGCTTTGTTATTTGACAAATCAAGAGAACTAAGCACCTGATTATTGCAGTTTAACCATTTAAGAGCAGTAAAATATTTAATTCCTGTCAAGCTTGATATATACTTGCCGATAGTATAGTAATCAAGATTTAATGTATCTATCAAAGCAATTTCAGTTGCTGAAAGAATTCCGTCGCCGTTTTTATCCAAATTATTTTCAATATATTCTCTGAAAGTAGAGTCAGGGAATTCTTCAGGAGTAATAGCAACTTCACCAGGATTAAGATAAACGAATTTCATCGTTCCGCCAAAACCTGTGCCGGGTCCCGGATAATAAACATCAGCTGTTCCTGTCCAAGTTGCTCCGCCAAATCTTGCAGTATCAGTGCTTGAATTAGTACTTTTAATTTTTCCATTTTCGTAT
>Ga0209737_10004327_pt1 | contig 10000 bp, 3 predicted proteins | sample TergutCu122P3_FD_187284 | JGI IMG/M metagenome (GOLD analysis project Ga0209737, IMG submission 187284) | Cubitermes ugandensis P3 segment gut microbial communities from Kakamega Forest, Kenya - Cu122 P3 (SPAdes) (version 2) | ecosystem: Host-associated > Arthropoda: Insects > Digestive system >...
ATCCTGCAAACCGGACACATAACCCTCAGCTCCACACCAGACCAGCAACTTGAAAACCACAGCACGAAATACCACAGGCAGCAACCACTGTATGATACTCGTGAGCTCCTGATGATGGGCATAGTGGTGCCTGAAACATGTTGAGCAAGCAATAAGATCTGCAATAAAAACCTCTGTTGCATCTAGTTGGCATTTTATTTCCACATATTGTGTTCAAACTTTAAAATCTCTGTTCTTGGAATTCTCATTTCGTGAGTAGTAAGATCAATTTATTCCATCAGGCTAACTAAAATAGTACTGTTAACAATAAAAACTATCAATTTGTGGCAACTGGTCCAAGTTGAGTGGGGGAAATTTATGCTGTCCTTTGGAAATAAATTTGTGAACATCATGAAATATATCTACACATTAAAAAATAAAAGCATAGGCTTAAAGGAAACATCAGACTTGGAAGTGATGCTATTGTAGGCACCATTGCAACTGTTGTAATCACCATTGCACCCTTGTCTAACTTGATGCAAAATTTGCATTTCTGTATACCACCATGAATTTATCTTGCAGCTCACCAGTTTGGGTTCTTGTGTCCTCATTTGCAGAGTTTAAAGTGAATGTCACCTGTCGCACAGATTTGTTTTTTTATTGCTTTAGTTATCCTGTCTGTCACACTACTTCTCCCAGTTTGGGTATTTTGCCATTGGCTGGGACCCTATGCAGAAAATAGGTTTGCATGATAAACCCATGAAGTGGTTTCCAGGAGTGAACAGCCTTATGACATCTGGCAACAACACTGAGGGGAGCAGTTTTGCTCAAAATACATGTGTCACAAAATACAACTGTGTAATAATAATAATAAAAATACTATTGCAATGAGTTGTATTTGTGATACATGGTACATGCCAATTAGAATATTTTTTAATATCAGCCATTTCTTTGCTTAAAACGTAAGAATTGAACCAACCCTATTATATTTGCATTCCACATTACCAAATAATACATTTACTTATTGTAGCTGAAGTATCTACAAGTATCTTTCTTTATTGTGAAGTAAGGAGCAAGAAATGACAGCATTTAGACATGTGTTAGAACTTAATGAAGTTCAGATTTGGACTACTTATTACATTGCATCATAAGTTGCAGGTAAATTTTTCTACAAGACAAAAGGAAGGAGCACCTCAGTTTATATATCCTACAGTGAAAATGTTTCAGAAGACATCATATGAGTTATGTTTGTGGTGAGGGAATTATAATCCAATAATTGAGCATTTATTTAAGTAAACAAAATTTGATCTCTTTAAATTTTAGTCTGAAATCCCAAAACCTTAAGTGGTAGATATTTTACAGGTTTTTGAATTCACTTCTAAAATAGTATTTTACAGTGTATATTGGGTGTATAATTGCAAAGTGATTCAAATAGTACTCTCATTATGAGTGTAATTTAAAATTACTACTCTGCATAACAGTTCTTTTGCTAGAATAATACAGTTAATGTTTTCAAGACAGAAAACCCAAACAAATGACCAAAGATTTAGGTTTTGACTCCCAGCAGATCAAGAGATTTTTCTCTTCCCCGCACTGTCTAGCTGGCTCGAACCCAGAAGTACTACTCAGTGGACATCAACAGTTTGTTCCTTTTGAGTAAAGCAGCATAGTGCCGAGGTTAAGAACGGGTGGAACTATACTTCCTCCCCTACCATATCTCATAATGGCATGGTGCATAATGAACTATCAGTGCAACCTTTCCTTAATATCACCATGCTGAATGGTGTTTATTTATATCAGTCCTTTAAGTAATGAGAATTCTATAGTAAGAAAGAATTATTCACCTGGCTTGTTCTTTACACCACCATACATGTCCTCTGATACATTTGTGATATGTTTAAGTGTTAACAGTGAATTGACCATTATATGAAGGAATATAATTCTTGTGCATTTGAACAGATATGATAATTCACTTGGTTTATTGTTTCTTGCTATTAGCATGAACTCTTTGTGACCTTCACCAGCGAACAAAGCGTATGAGCAGTTGGTCAAGGGGTCTGTGATTGGTACATTACTCCTGCAATAAGGTCTGCAAGTTGAAAGGAGGGTTGGATGTAGGAATAGGGTCAAGCTCTAGAAGAGGAGCATAATAACTAAAATAATTTAAGTACTTAATTGTAGAATTTTCTTAACATGGATTTAATTCTGAAAGTTTTCTGTCTCGTAGGTCATCGTTTAATATCTTGGTGTCATTTTACAAGTGTGTAATACGTCTGAAACACCCGTCTATTTGCACAAAACTGGACACAGACTTATTAATGTAAAGATGTGTTTTAACAAAATTATTTCACAACAAGTTGGGAAATGTCTGCAGGGCATTGCATTTCTGGGACATTTGTCTTATTGTCGTATAAATTTTCTCCTTTTCTTTACAACAGATTTATGAGATGATCATACTTGATTTTTATGAGCAGATTGTCAACTCTTTCTTTGTTTGGCCTCACAGAGAAACAGTATTTTTAAATTCTTCAACCTCAGGCACTAGAGGGAAGTGATTATATTGCTATACACTTTGACATTTTAAAAGTTACTGAAGGCATTTAAACACTTCCTTATGCCCTAGAGTAGTATGTGCTAGAAGTCACACTTGCAACCCCAGCCAGTAAATGCTTGTACCCACCACTTCTATCAGTTTAGTATAGTGCAGAGTGTGTCCAGTTTCATCTTCCACTATGTTATGTCAAAATTACTTTGCCATTTCTCAGGCTGTCTTTTTTTGGTATGATGTGATTGGGTCAATAGTGCTTATATTTCACTGACTTTGAATTTGTTCCTTCATATTTGTATATGCATAAGTGCTCTTAATTTTGTTTAATTGCCTTGCATTAAAATGGAGAAAATGCTGGGCCCTGCAAGCATCCCTTTTTCCTTTGAATGTAACTCTATTCTGGAAAAGACTGTGGAGACAACTATTTGACAAATTTGAGAGGGCATTAGGAAAATGCATATAATGTGTAGATTTCTCATCTCCACAAAAAGCAATAATGTAATTCAGTTCAATTCTTCTTTATTAACAAGCTGCGTCAACAGCACGTGGGCAGTAACAGAAACAGATTAACATAAAAACGAAAATAAGAAAGAACAATATAATAGATCCATATGAGACAATGAACGAGCAAAACAAACAAAATATTTACTGAAATTATTCATTGGAACAATTGATGATGATGCATGGAAGTAATGGGTTCTATGCCTGCCTGGGGCAAAACATTTTAAACTTTGGTTTGGAAAGTGTTTTTAAGACTGCTGTATGTTTTCTGGACAGCCTTTCTCCCTCTAATCTTAAAGTTTCTGTAAATTTTCATAGGTACCATATCTGCGAGTTTTTTCATGCCTCCAGTGATTTTTTGGAATTTGTTACTCCTTACCATCACATGGATGTCTTCAGAAGGCATGTTCATAGCATTAAGAATTTTGCACAAGAATTAGTAGTATTGGAGATAGTGTTCTAGAATAAAGATACTGATGCTATTGTCATATGTTGAGTTATCTGCATTGCATGGCACTAACCTACAATGATCAGGGGTTGCACTGAAGGGCCACATTTAACTGTTCAAATCAACTAATTTAGTATACTTCGTACACTGTAATATGTGACTTCTAGTAGTGCCTAAATAACAGTTTCTTAGAAATACTTCAGCTGTTTCCACCCAGATTGCGTTTTCTCCTTCCCATGAAGCTTTCTGTTTCTGGAAATGACTGCATTGTAGTTTGGGAAACATTTTTATTAACAATATTATGGCAGTGTTGACTACTGCATCCAGTATGGAGGAAATGCCATTATCTGGGTTAATTTAATTTCTATTTCAGTTATTAAAGTGCAGAAAGTGTAAGTGTTCTGGTAAACAGGCATAAAACTTATTGGTAGTGGCCTTGAAACAATACCAAGCAGTAAGCAAAGAAAAAAAGTTAATGTTTACAGCTTTAGAATTATAAATAAATATGATTTGCTGTTTGTTAATCTCTTCACAGGTTTTATCTTAGTAGCATATACTTTTACCAGTGATTGGCAGCACAGCATGGTCATTATTTCACATATCAATTAAAAATGGACATCATGAATTGTGTTATGTTTTCTCAAAAATTGTGTAGTCATCATGAGGACAAAAAGGATGATGAACAGGTGGAAAACTCATTTACACATATCAGACCTCTTCCTAGGGAAACCTGCTGGTGATTTTCCTTCATGATCTTTGCTGTCTCACTTTTGATTTAAAGATCTTTATTATGCATCAGCATTACTGGCCTATCTTATTTACTCTTTTGCCAGTGAGCTGTAAATTGTACCTCCATATTTTAAATTGAGTTCCAATAAAATTTACACTTTAAGGTCCTAACGTGAAAAATCTAAGTAAGTTCCACATGCTTGCTTATAATTGCAGAATTAATCAGATGCAATCACAGTAACTAAGTAAGGTTGGGAAGTGAGCAGGAATAAATAAGGATAGGCCCTATGTCATGTGGAAGTACTGTAAATGTCTTTGTCCCAAATTTATTGACACTGAATGTTTGGAAAACCAACCTTTGTGGTTGAGGGGCTAGCACTTTGTTTTGTGTTTGGGAAGTCTCTGGGTTTAATTCTGATTCAGAGACCAGCTATCATGACTAAGGTTTCTCCCGTCAGCCAAGTTTTGAGATAGTATCACAAATTAGGCCATGATACTTCTTCAATATTCTTTACAATTCTCATCCAACCATTGGACACTATAGAGTATGAGCTACTGATGATCCAGCTATCTGATGGCACTACTGTTCACAACAGGCCCTGCCCTCCCTTACTCTCCACCTTCAGAAAGTTCCTGTTTACCATCAGTTACCTTCCTCCTAACAGGATTGTGATTTGGCCACTCCATCTTCTTATGCCATATCAACTTAAGTATGGCTTTCCCAAGTACTCAGTACCTTCTTATATGTGCAGGCAGTATACAATCTGGCATTAACAGATTGCCATATGGAGAAATTAGGGCTTTTATGTGGAAGTTGCAATCTGTTTCAACTTGGTCTTATATAAAAATTATACAATATGAAATCTAAAACCCACAAGTATACATAGGTGCATTGTACAATGGCTGATTAAACAGGTCATAATTTGAGAGCAGGAGGAATTAAAGTTCAAACTTCATATCTACCTCCATTCATTATTGAAATGCCTGTAATTTGCAAACGTTTCTCTGTCTGAGGTTGCTGGGAAGAAAGATTTTGTGTTGAATAGATAGGGATATAGGTCACCAACATTTGTTCTCTAAAGCTCAGGATTAATATTTAGTTTTTGTCCACTGGCCTTCTAGCTGTTCTGAAATAACATGTTAGACGTAATGATCACCAGCTCTTCAAAATTTCGTGTGGTGACATGGTTTGCATTACAGAATTTCGGTGAAAGAAATGTTCCTTTCAACACCCCATTTTCTTTTTGATAGTTTAAATTCTATCTGAACAATCTATTCTGAAAATAGATGCCTTATTTGGGACTTGTTTAAGAAGAAAATCACACAGGGCTGTAACAAATTTGTATTGGAGAATTTCATACTTCAGCAGAATTTTGTTTCAGCATCTTCGGTAAATGAAAATTTGGAAATACTTTAGAAGTGAAACTGCAGGGAAAGAAGCCTATTCTGATTAAAGAGGAGTGATAATTTAAATTTAAAATCACTGAAGTCCCTTTAATTTTAACATGCATTACAGCATGTGATCATCCCATTATGAAGCAATTTCATCTTTTCTGGACTTTCATGTAATCACAACAAGGCTTTTATTAACACTTTGCTGCTTTTGAAATAACAGAACATAGTAAATTAAATGTTTCATGATGCACTTAGTTTACAAAAACATGATTTTAAAGGGCATTTAAATGAATGATGTGTGATCCTCAGGATATTGTGAATTTGAATGGCATGGCAAATGATTAAACAACACAGCATTCTAAATATCTAAGTAGCTCCATCAAGCAGAGTCATTTTTCAGCACTAAGTGTCCAAGAAATTTTTTGTCTCTTATGGAGTCTGAAGCTTTATGCTTTGTACACTAAGAGTCTGCCACAACATAATGATCTTTTGCCTTAAGGTCCAGTCCACAGTTAGTGTAATTTCCTAGTTGTTATTCTGCTTTTAGAACTAAATGAGACATGTTACTTATGGGTAGTATATTTATATTCATTATTATTATGACTAAAGCATTGGAGTTTCTATAATTGCCAGTGCTCGAACTGGTAATGTGTGTACATTTCAGTGCGCAAGGCATACTGAAATTTCTGCATAATTGGAAATTCAGCCAAAATTTGGAAACACATTCTTATAATTCACATGTACTTGTGTAATGTCCATGTTATCAGTACCTCCATTTCGAGCACTTTATCCCTACATAGTCATTACATTCATAGTAATTATGTTTATAATTTTGTCATTAATATGTATTTACATATGTATAATACAATAATAACAGAAATCTTGAGTAAAGAGTATTTGAAGACAAAATGTGACTTTAATTTCAGAGTGGTTATTGTTAGTTTGAAAAGTCTGAATCATGAAATCCTACTCTTATATATCTACTATAGCACTGTCATATTCTAAAGCATATTATTTAGTATTATTTGTGTGTCAGGATTTCAGTTAGTATGTGATGGACTGGAGTGATTAAGGAGCTTAGGAATGGTAAATTACTGGCAGAGGTGCTGACTCAAGATAGTTTAACAATACAGAAGACATTGGACATTTTCTATAGTGGAAGACAGTGAACCTTGTTTATCACATGAAGATGCTGGAAGGCTTAAGGAATGAGGACTGGAAATTTGATGAGATACAAGATTCAGTGTTCACTATCATCATGTGTAACACATTCCCATCGTTCTGCCTTGCTGGTTCTTTTATGAGGTGGTGAGTACCTACACATCTGGTATAGTGGTCAATGTTTGAATGGGTAGAAAGATGGTATATACAGATGCATCAAGTTATGAAGGAAAGAATCAATAATCAATTTTGCAAAAGAATATTCAGTTGTGGTTAGAGCTGAACAGAAAATATTTATGATTCATGTGTAGTGTATATGACTTAAAGTGAGTACTTGTTCTTTAACTGTGACTGTTGTTGACAGTGGAAGCTAAAGTAGTGTATGAAGAGGACAGAGAATAAGATGACTGGTGTGATCAAAGTACAAGAGCTTGCATGCAACTGAAAGGACATGAATCATAGCTCTTCTGTTGCTTGCAGACTACCAAATGTGTCTATGGGTTGATTTCCTGTTCTGCAGTCGACATGTGCCATCCACAACAAATCTCGTACTGTAGCCTGGTGCATAGAATACACAGCCATCACCACCAGAACGTGCATGATGTTATGAGAGTTGAGATACATGTCCACTGTGCCTGGAAACCACTTCTCAGGAATGTGCATGGCACCTATTGCACCACCAAGTGCAGACACTGCATCCTATATGAGACATATCAACATTTAGTGCTGGGGTCATACTCATCTTGGTGCATCTAGGTATAGGGCTGCAGTATACTGTTATATGTATCTTCCATCTACGTTGTGACAAGTATCTTGAAATGTGGAACACAACAACAGAGAAAGAAAACATTTTAAAATAAGTAAAACTCTTCCAACATGTTTCGGTATACAAGGAAACCGAAACATATTGGAGAATTTTTACTTATTTTAAAATGTTTTAATAACTGTACGTTTTTTAACATTGTATGCATCAGTTGGAAATTAAAGCGCTGAATGCAGCCTATGTTTTCATTGCAAATCTTGAAGAATTGGTGTGGCTGGCATTATGAGATTCCTGCCTCATTGTTATTTCAATGTGTAGGAGGGAATGAGGACGTAACAAGTAAATTAACATAGTGCTTCATGGGTTGTGTAAAATTTACCAAGAGGTAGACCTTCAGACAACCTGTGTCGATGTGATATAATTGATTAATTTTCCCATTTTTAATAGTCGGGTATCATTCCCCCAGGAGGACAATGCATAAATTGTGAGATTTGAGATTCTTGCTATGATGAACATTACTATGTACATGATGTCGTGTTCCAGAAGACCCTAATCTTGCAATATATATATTATATGATAAGCAAGATAGTCAACTGTTAGATACGTGGACATGCATCAAGGTTTTTGTTACTCAGAATATATGTGACTCATTTACAAAGGCAAAGACCTACATGTGTATTCATGAGAACTTAACACAGTAATCTTGTTAAAAGTGCATCATGGTTAATTTCAATTGGCTTAATTATTTTTATGCAGTTTGAGTGTAAAGATATGAATGTGATAAGACATTTGTTACCCCCTTTGTTGTATGTGTTATCATAGATGCTGTACTAATTTATTCTCTGCTGTGTAGCAATAGTATTGTGAATTCTACAATGAATTTTACAAATAAATTTGATATACAAGTACTGACTGTGGCATTTCTAGGCATTGACCTTGAAGAAAGGCTGAAGTACAAAATTAAGTGACATGGGTATCATACATTAAACAGTAAGCAGAAAAGTTCTTGAATATGAATAAATATGCATGAACTCTAATCAATACATGCCTTGTATTACTTTTAACAAGTTCTCAATTAGGGTCTAAAATAACACAATACAATCACAAAACCGAGTGTCTTCATGATTAATAGACTGAACAGGCTGTACTAATAACCATTTCTAAGATTAGAAGGTCTTTTTGTAGCTGATACCCAGAATTTTGAAAATTGAAATACACTGCTTCCTCTTACCTCTAACATAATGTATGCTGTACAAGACTTATTGGATCCCAACACTGCAAATATTCCTATGGCTGTTAGAAGTTGAGTGATTGAAACAGAAACCATTTCTTAGTGATTAGAAATTGAGATCTAAAAGTCTTACATTATTTGTGGGTAAGATGTCTTAAAGCAACTGAACATTTGAGGTGTCTGTGGTTTGTAACTGCTTGCAGATTATGTGACTCACCTAATGCTGGGATTTGACAATTATTTTCACTGTATTTATACATCATGTCACAGAGAATTATGAAGAACACATTGTGCAAAGGAATACAACATATTCATTAATTGAATATTAAAAATATAATGTATTGTGATGAGATAAAATTGTTGAAAAAAGTTTAGAATTATGTTCACATTATTTTTTAAAATGTGATAATGTATTTCTAAAACAATCTTACCTGCAGTACAACATGAACCAATGATGAAGGGTCACCACCTCCTAGAGGAGAGTAACGTAAACCACAAAGCAGAACACGCATCACAAAAGGCAAAAGGAAGCACAGCCTGCGTTCCCATGGTGACCATGCTGTTAGGGCCTGTGACATAAATTGTAATATTACTGTAACAAATCATAAGTATGAACCAAATGGCCAGTGAGTAATGAGGTAGTTTGGAAATTGTATGATAGTGCAGAGATCTTGAGCCCCAGGTGTTGTAATATGGTAAACGGTTTTTTAGCATAGATTTTTTATAGTCTGTTACATATTTGAAGTCCTGTAAAACCCAATTTATTTTTATGAAATTTAAAATATGTTGGATTAAGTATCTAATATTTGAAAAAACATCCAGTATTGGAGAGAACTGTAGACGTTGAGTGTCAGACTGGGGCTTGAGAGAGCAAATTATTGACAATTCATTTGTGTGTTATGTACGTATGTACATAAGTATGTACATGTATGTATTTATGTATGTAAGTACGTATGTATGTATGAATGAATGAATGTATGTATGTGTGTGTGTATGTATGTATGTATGAATGTATGTACGCACGTACATATGTACGTATGTAGGTATGTAGGTATGTGTGTATGTATGTAGGTACATAAGTATGTACACATATGTATTTATGTATGTATGTATGTATGTATGTACGTATGTATGTATGTATGTATGTATGTATGTATGTATGTATGTATGAATGAATGAATGAATGAATGAATGTATGTGTGTGTGTATGTATGCATGAATGTATGTACACACGTACGGATGTGT
>Ga0209737_10004328_pt1 | contig 10000 bp, 8 predicted proteins | sample TergutCu122P3_FD_187284 | JGI IMG/M metagenome (GOLD analysis project Ga0209737, IMG submission 187284) | Cubitermes ugandensis P3 segment gut microbial communities from Kakamega Forest, Kenya - Cu122 P3 (SPAdes) (version 2) | ecosystem: Host-associated > Arthropoda: Insects > Digestive system >...
TGTACCTGAAAACTCAACCGTGGTAGGTGTCCCGGGCAGAATTATTCAGCAGAGAATTTTTGTTCAGGGGCAATTACTCCACAATCGCATCCCCGACCCGATTAGCTGCCAATTGAACCGCATGAAATACGAACTGCAAGAGATTAAAGAAAAATTGGGGATGGAGTAGCCCTCTATCCTCTTTTCGCCCACGCGTCGTTATGTAAAAGCGCTAAAAATGGCACCAATTCAAGTCTTCCGACAAGCATGTTAAAGATGAAAATAAGCTTCGTTAAAGGTGCAAGCGCGAAAAAACTGCCATTTAACCCGACTATGGGGCCAAAAATAATGCCCGTGTTGCTTAGCGTTGAAATTGAACCCGTAAGCGCGGTTATCGCATCTTTTTCAATCAGCGCGACAAGGAAAGTTGAAATCCCGAAAATTACAAAGAAGAAAAATATGAACGCAATCAGCTGCGAACGGGCATCTTCCGAGACAACCGTACCCTCTATTTTTATCGGGAAAATGCCCTGCGGGTGAACGATTTTAGATATTTCCTTTTTGAGATATTTGAACACAAAAACCCAGCGCGCAACTTTGATGCCTCCGCTTGTGGAACCCGCGCAGGCACCCGTGAACATCAATGCAAAGAGTAAAATTTTGGCCCAAACGTGCCATTGTTCGATGTTCGCGCTAAAAAATGCCGTTGTGGTTATCACGCTCACGCTCTGGAAAATAGCATCGGTAATCGCCTGCAGGGGTGCCATATTATTTTTTGTGCATAAAACAACAGCGATTAAGGTCGAAATCACGGCGATTATGCCAAAATATGTTAAAAATTCTTCGCTTTTTAAAACGGCGCTCAGACGTCTTTGAATGAAAACTTTATATTGCAAAACAAAGTTTGTACCAGCAAGGAACATAAAAATTATGATTATCGGGGCGGCGAGATTGTTTCCGTTTGCCAGAACACTGCCCGAACTTGTTGTTATACCGCCCGCAGCGAGGGTTGAAAACGCGCAACAAATCGCATTATGAAAATTCATTCCGCCTACAAATTTTAAAAGCAAAATCTGGACGACCGTAAGCCCGATGTATATCGCCCAGAGCCAGGTTGCGGTGTGTTTTATTCTCGGTGTGATTTTTTCTTCGCGCACATTGGGCAATTCGGCGAAAAACATCTGCCTTCCCGCAACTGCAAATTTTGGAAGGATTGCAATAAAAAGGACTATTATACCCATACCCCCGAGCCATTGGGTCATCGAGCGAAAAACAAAGAGCGTTTTGGGATAGAGCGAAAAATCGGTTATTATTGTCGCACCGGTTGTTGTAACACCCGAAACAGCTTCAAAAAGCGCATTTAGCGGGGAAAACCCGTAAAAAAGATAAGGAATTGTGCAAACAAGCCCGAAAAATACCCACGCGAAAAACACTGTTGCAAGCGCTTCAATTCTGTTTATTTCATTGATTTCTTTTTCGCCGACCTTTTTAAAATCAAGCAAAAAGCCTAGTACGAGCGAGATTACAGAAGCCGCCACAAAAGGTAAAATCGAGGCGTATTCCTTGTAAATCAGCGCAAAGATAATAGGAGCGAGCAATACAAGCCCGATATATTTTAAAATCACCCCGATAGAACTTGTTATAATCCGCGTTCTCATTTTTTGAAATATTCCCTAATTGCGCCCGCATCCTGCGCTTTGGTAAAAATGATAAGTTTATCGCCCGAGCGTACAAGGGTTTTGCCCTTTGGAATAAGCACCCTGTTTGAGCGCTGAATTATCGCAATGACACCGCGCGCGGGTAATTTTAAATTCATCAGCAAGATATCGTGGAACCTTCCCGGCACAACAACTTCAAGGATTTCACCCAAACCGCGCTCAACAGTAGCTAAAATACAGGATTGGCACTCAATAACCCTGTTTTTGATTTCATTCACAGCTGCGTTTCTGGGCGAAATCGCAATATCAATCCCGACCTTTTCAAAAAGATTCGCCGCAATTGACTGTGAAACGCGCGCCACAACCTTCTTCACCCCGAACTGTTTAACAAGAAGCGAAACAAGCAGATTTTTTTCATCGCTGTCTGTCACACTGACCACAAAGTCGCTGTCCGCAACGTTTTCCTGATTTAAAAGTTCAAGATTTGTCGCGTCCGCATGCAAAACAAGGGTCTTTTGTAAATTCTCCGATAAAAATTCGCATCTGGAGAGGTCGCGCTCGATAATTTTCGTTTTTATGGGTGTTCTCTCTAAGCTCTTTGCAAGTTCATACCCGACCGAGCCACCACCGATTATGGTCGCAAGCCTAATGCGGCCGGTATCACCAAAAAACCTGCTTGCGCAAACATCCAAACCCTCCCGTGTGCCCATAAAAATCGCCTTGTCAAGCGGCTGAAATTTTGTGTCACCCGACGGGATAAAAAGTTCCTCCTCACGAACAAGCCCCACCACAAGGCATTCTTCGGGAAAATCGCAATCTTTAACTGCCTTGTTTGCAAGGTTGGAATCTTCTTTGATACGGTACTCCGTTAATTTCGCGCGGCCTTGCGCAAAATTTTCAACATCAATGGCCTCTCTCACCGTAACAATTCTGAAAATCTCCTGTGTCAGAAGCTTTTCGGGCCAGATTACGTGGTCGATGTGAATGGCGCTATCGTCCTTTTCGCGCTCGTCATCCTCCCAAATTGCGCGCAGGGAATCTCTTGTTTCCTTTTTTGAAACAAAACAAACAGTCTTAATTTTCGGGCTCAGCTGTTTTGCCATAAGGCAACCGACAATGTTGGCCTCATCAAGCAGCGCGCAGCCGATGAAAACATCGCCGTTTTTCACATCCACTTCTCTGAGCACATTTACATTTGAAGCATCGCCGCAAATCGTTGCAATATCAAGCCTTGAAAATTTTTCGAGCTTCGAAAAATCAGGGTCGATAACGATAATGTCATGCTCCTCAAAGAACTCTGTCGCAATTAACGAACCGACTTCATTCGCGCCGTAAATAATGATTTTCATATTTTCCTTATGAGGGCTGCGCCCTTGTAACTCACTCGCTCGGAAATTTAAAACTCCGTTTTAATTTCACTAGCTCCTTTCGTTATAAACCAAAAGCCATGTTTGGGCAAGCGATAAATTTACCTGCTCGGCAAGCTTGCTTTATCAACATAAGGACGGTAAAATTCAGTGTTGACGCGCAAAAAATCACCTATGTCGAGCAACAAAAGCACCAGCTGTCTGTCACTGTTTTTATTTTCGGAATTTTTCAAATGCTCGATTATAACATCCATTTTCCTAAAAATCTTTTCAAAATAAAGGTTTTGCGCGTTTCCGATTTCAAGGTCAATTTCGAGCATATCAATCAGCTCAAAAAGTGCCTTCAATTCTTTCGCGGTTTTAAGGCTCAGCGTTGAAACAAGGCGTGCGAGTAGCTCCTCAAGCTTACAAGCAAGAATTTCATTCGCGCGGGATTTGTTGAAATTGATGAAGAATTTATCGGCCTCGCATTTAATTTCAACAATTTTCTCAATTGATTTTTTATCGCCGAAATTGGTCACTCCTTCAAGTAATTTCTCAAGTTTGTGAGAAAGGGTGTATTTTGCGGCAAGACGAAAAACATCGGGGATGTCCATGCCAAGCCCCGCAAGGTGAAGCACAGTTCCCTTCATTTCAGAATAAAGATTATCATACATTTTCGCAGTGTTTACAAGCTTTTTGTAAATTGTTTTTTCCAGAATCCGTTTTCTTTTGTCGATTAAAACGTCTTTGAAGGTGTAAAGCTGCTTGGAAACCTTGTTTTCAATGGTGTGGATTATTTTAATCGGGTCAGCGCAATGGAATGTGTCAGCGATTATTTTCTTAAGTTCGCTGAATTTAGCCGGGTTTTCAAAATTCGCCACGGCGCAATAAACTTCGCTGTTTTCGGTTCCGTAAAGTGCGAAAATTTTGTCCTCTTTTTCAAGCGTAATGCGCGAACTAATTTCAATTCTGCCCGTAATGAGGAATGCCTGATCTTTTTTGATTTTTTTGTGGCTGATTTTTTTAATATCATAGCAATAGATTGAAGAGAAATCTTCTTCATCCTCAAACGCGCTTGAAATGGCCCAGTGCGCCACAACCTGTTCAATCGTGATTTGCGAGCCTTTCACGAACATATTGTAAACATTTTTTCCGTCCCCGAATTGCGTGATGTTACTTTTCGCTCTCTGTAAAATGTTGAGGAATTTTTTCTCGTAATCATTGTCGGAAAAATCCTTTGCCAATTCCATTGCGCGAAGCGCATATTTCATAATTTGCGTGGTTTCAATTCCCGAAATTTCAGAGAAAAACCAGCCGCAGCTTGTGTACATCAACATTGCCTGACGCTGAATTTCAAGGAGTTTAACCGCTTTTATTCTCTCTTTTGCCGTTAATTTTTTTCTGGCGTGGACACTGAAAAATCTGTCGATATTTTTATCAGAGCGATCTAAAATAACCTCAATATAGTGGTTTCTGGCATCCCAAAAATCTTTAAAATATTTTTGCGCGCTAATTTCGCAAAGAATTATAAGTTCATCCCTCAAATAATCAAGCGCTTTTCTTAGAGGCGTACGCCATTTCTGGTTCCAGCCGGACAGGCCGCCCGTTGAGCAGCCGCAATCTTCCGCCCAGCGACCAACGCCGTGGCAGCAGCTCCATGCGGAATCATTTTTCACGATAACTTCGTGTGTGGGCGGGAATTTTTCCAAAAATTCGCCGTAATTTGTGATTTTAAAGCCGTAATCGTCCGCTTTAAGCGCAAAAACATATGAAAGCGCCATATCGCCAAATTTTGTATGATGACCGTAGCTCTCGCCGTCTGTGCCGATATTTACCAATTGCGGATGATTTCTATCTTCAACATAGCCGTCATTTATGCGTCGGATGAATTTTTGGCCGTCTTGCAAGAGGTTATCAAACGCCACGGATTTTGAAATCGCACCGTCGTAAAAGAAAATGTCAATATATTTTTCGCTTTCTTTTGAAAAATAGCGGTAAGGCATTGATGGGTCGATGCTTCCCCAGCTTACGTCTTGCCAGCAACTGTCATCATAGCTGAATTTTTTGACACACTGCGCCTGATAGGGCGATAAAATTGTGTATTTAATGCCCTGTTCCATTAAAACTTCGAGCGTTTCATCGTCAACTGCGGTTTCCGCGAGCCATATGCCTTCAGACTTTCGACCGAAACGTTGTTCAAAATCTCTTATTCCCCAAATAGTCTGGGTGATTTTATCGCGCTCGTTTGCAAGAGGCATAATTATGTGGTTATAAACCTGCGCAATCGCGTTTCCATGACCGCCATACATTGAAACCGAATTTTTGTCGGCCTTAAGAATTCTTTTATAGGCAGCAGGAGCGTTTTTCTCCATCCACGATAACAGCGTCGGCCCGAAATTGAAGCTCATAAATTCGTAGTTATTTATGATTTGCAAAATACGGTTCTGGTGGTCAGCTATGCGCGACACGGAATTTGGCGCATAGCATTCGCACGCTATTCGCTCATTCCAGTTATGATTGGGCCATGCGCTTTCCTGAATTTCAATTTCCTCAAGCCAGGGGTTTTCGCGCGGGGGTTGGTAAAAATGCCCGTGTATCGTTAAAAATTTATCTTTCTCAGCCATTCTTATTATTTATCTGATTTTTTTACTTTCTCTTTTATGTCAATCTTATCAACGTCAATCCAAACATCGCTTAGTGCGTTTGAAAACATTTTTCCGTGAATGTGAACTATATCGCCCGTTTCAAGGTCAATAAATTTTTCGGCGTAAGTGCGCTTCATAAAAAATTTCACCTCGGATAAAGGGACATCGTGGTCGGGCGCATCGCTTCTTTGTACCAAAAAGGTTATATAATCGGTCGAAGTGCGGTTCACGGGCGGATAATCAAGCCCGAGAGTTGAAAATTTATCGAACTTCGCTTTTATGAAAACGGGTTTATTCAAAAACGCTTTCGGGTTTTTTAGGATATCCAGCGAGTCAATATAAATCGGGCTAACCGGCGTCACTTCGGGCGTGGCTGGTTTTAACTGGTTAGCCGGCGGACTTTTAGGCTGTGTTTGTACAATTGTGTATTCCCAAGAAGCTTTGTGTTTTTTCTTCTTTTTGCCTTTATTGCACGCGTCACATGCTTGAACATTGGCGCAATTGAGTGCTATTAAAAGACCGATAATTACTGCATATAACTTTTTCAAATTTTCCTCCGTTTTGTCTGTATAGGTTTATATAAGCGATTTTACCACAGCTTTGGAATTTACGCTATTCGACAATCTCCCTGCCCTTTGTGGCGATTTCTATTTCGAGCTTGAGGATAAATTCACTAATGTCCATTTCCCCGATTTGCCCTCTGCCGCGTGCTCTCACGGCAGCTTTGCCGCTTTCAATCTCGCGGTCGCCGAGTACAAGTACGTACGGGATTTTTTTGTCCTGCAGGCATTCGCGGATTTTATAGTTCATGCTCTCGGAACGGTCATCGAGGAAAACCTTGAACCCCGAGGCTTTTAAGTCACTTGCGACTTTTGTCGCAGCCTCAACATGTCTATCAGCAATCGGCACAACAGCGACCTGCTTCGGCGAAAGCCAGGCAGGGAAGGCGCCCGAGTAATGTTCAATAAGCACGCCCATAAATCTTTCCATTGAACCAAAAATCACACGGTGAAGCATGACGGGCGTTTTCAATTGGCCGTCAGAGTCCTGATATTTAAGATTAAAGCGCTCGGGAAGGTTGAAATCGAGCTGTATTGTGGCCCCTTGCCATGTGCGGCCGATTGCGTCTTTCAATTTAAAGTCAATTTTCGGCCCGTAAAATGCGCCGTCGCCCTCGTTAATTTCATATTTGAGACCCTTAATTTCAAGCGCCTTTTTGAGGCCGGCTTCCGATAAATCCCAGTTTTCGATTTTGCCCACAAATTTCTCGGGACGGGTGGAAAGCTCCACTTCAAAATCCATATCAAACATTTTTAAGGTATCGGCCACAAAATCAATAATGGCGTTAATTTCATCCACCATCTGCTCGGGCGTACAGAAAACATGTGCATCATCCTGCGTAAAGCCTTTAACCCGCGTCATACCCGCCAGAGCGCCCGATTTTTCATTACGGTAAACAGTCCCCAATTCTGCGAGCCTGAGGGGCAAGTCGCGGTAAGAGTGCCGCGTGGAAGCGTACATAAGGATATGAAAAGGGCAGTTCATCGGCTTCAGGACGTATTCGGTATCATCGTCCTGAATAATATACATATTTTCGCGGTAATAGCCCATATGACCCGAGGTTTCCCACAGCTCAGACTTCGCAATATGAGGCGAATAAACGATGTCATAGCCGCGCTTGCGGTGCTCTGTGCGCCAATAATTTTCGATTTCTTCACGCACAACGGAGAGATTCGGGTGCCACAAAACAAGCCCGCCGCCTACTTCATTATGGAGGCTGAAAAGCTCAAGCTGCGTGCCGAGCTTTCTGTGGTCGCGCTTTGCCGCTTCTTCAAGCATTGTCAAATACGCCCCGAGTTCATCTTTAGTTAAAAACGCAGTTGCATAAATCCTTTGCAGCATTTTATTTTTTTCATTCCCGCGCCAGTAGGCCCCTGCGACCGATAAAAGCTTGAAAGCCTTTATGGAGCGTGTATTTTCAAGGTGAGGCCCAGCGCAAAGGTCGTTAAACAGCACATTTCCGTCTTTATTTTTTGTCAAATAAAGCGTGGGATTGTCGTTTCTGTGTTCTTCGAGCAACTCCGCCTTGTAAATTTCGCCCTGCTGTTTAAATTCCTCGATTTGCTCATCAATACCACTACTGGAAGGAATTTCGTACTTTTCAAAACGCAAATCTTCTTTTATAAGGCGCTTCATTTCATCTTCGATTTTTTTCAAATCGTCTTCGCTTAAAGTCACACCCTCAATGTCAAAATCGTAATAAAAACCGTTTTCAATCGCAGGCCCGAAGCCCAATTTCGCCTGCGGGTAAATGTTTTGCACCGCTTGCGCCATAATATGCGAGGTTGAATGTCTTAAGGTTTGTAATTCTATCTCTTTTTCCATTGTCTTTCCTCGTTTCGTAATAAAATTCTAGCACCAATAAATTGAATTGGCTACGCCAATTTCTTCACTCGCGAATAAATAAATTCCATTCCTTTATTCTTTCACTCGTTCATTCAATTGTAAAAGATTGTTAAGAATATGCTAACCTGTACGCAATTTTTGTATGAGTATATACTTTATATATGTAAGAGATATATCAAAGGCAGTAAAAATGGCAGTGGTTCACAATAACTTTTTCAGCGTAACAGGTCAGCTAAAAGAAAATCTTGACAACCTTGACAAAATGAACATCAGAACAGGTTTCAAGCAGGCTTCCGACCCTGTTTATCTGGCTTTTGATTATATTGATTCTAAACCGCTTGCTAAGGTTATGAAAGAATTTGCTACAGACACGGTTGGCGACTTTGTAGAGTTCGTCTCAAGGGTGTTTGCGTAAAAGGCGTAATGAGAGGAGATAAGAGAGTAAAAAATTTGGGCCTATGAGCCCAATTTTTTTGCTTTTTCGGCCGTGCGTTTCACGGTTTTAAACAAAATTTCCTCGATTTTTGAATTGGCTAAAATGTTGTTACCTACTTCTGTGCAGCCGCCCGGTGTTGTGACGTTTTGGATTAATTCCTCGGGCGTATCAGGGGTTTCAAAAATCATTTTAGCAGCCCCGAGCGCGGTTTGAGCCGAGAGTTCAAGCGCGGTTTCATAGTCTAACCCGAGCCTTTCACCCGCACGCGCGATTTTTTCAATGAAGCAATAGTAAAACGCCGGCCCCGAGCCTGAAATCGCGGTCACAATATCCATTTGAGGCTCTTCGACAGTTATTGCTTTGCCGAGCTTAGAGAAGAGTTCAAGCGTGTAATTAATATCTTCCTCGTAAGCGAATTTGCCACCGCAAATAGCGCTCATGCCTTCATTTATCAGGGCAGGAGTATTAGGCATCACCCTGACCACACGGGTTTGGGGTAATTTCGCCTCGATTTTTGCGGTTGAAACGCCCGCAAGGATTGAAATTATGAGATGGTTGCGCACCTGCGGCTGAATCTCGGTTAAGACATCATTTATAACAAACGGTTTTGTCGCAATCATAACAACGGAACTATTTTTCATTAATTCTTCAAGCGTTGAAACGGGTTGAATTTTCAGGTTTTTTTGAGCGTATTTGAGGGCGTCTTGATTAACATCATAAACAAAAATCGCGCCCGGAGACACAAAACCGCTCTCGATAATCCCTTTGATTATCGCGCCCGCCATTTTTCCCGCACCTATGAACCCCATATTTGCCACAGTTGACACTCCGCTTTGTCTATACTATTGTTATATCAGAATGAGTGAGTAAAGTAAAATTACTTAATGATTTTACTTTCGAGCGAATGAGATAAAAGGGCGCAGCCCTTATTAAATAAGCGAAAAAAAGTCAAGGAGATAACAATGCGCCGCACACTTGAAGGCACAAAAAGCAAAAGACAAAAAGTCAGCGGCTTCAAAGCCAGAATGGCTACTGCCGCGGGCGCCAAAATAATTAACAGACGCCGCGCAAAAGGCCGCCATATTTTGGGCGTTGTTGCTAAGAAGAAAGCGTAAGCCGTGTGTGAAGTCACAAGACGCGCGTTGAGCGCGAATTGTGCGGAACCGTTTGATGGCAACGTAGGACGGACGAGGCCACGGGGCCGAGCCGCCCACAGGAGCAGAGGTGCTTAAGCAAGAAAATAGATTGACGAACAATCGTACATTTTTGGCGACTTATAAACAGCGTCAAGTTTTTGGCAACAGATTTTTTACGATGTATTTGGGGCGAAAAGTTGGTAGTAGCGCGGCTCGTGGCGCCGCAGGAAACGCGGCAAGCTGCGAGATAAATAAAATTCGGACTGGTTTTGTTGTAAGTAATAAAATCCACAAACGCGCGACTGAAAGAAACCGCCTCAAAAGGCTTATGAGGGAAAGTTTTCGGCTAATTATAAAGGATGCGGGGTTGGGCGAAAACTTTCCCTCATAA
>Ga0209737_10004329_pt1 | contig 9999 bp, 7 predicted proteins | sample TergutCu122P3_FD_187284 | JGI IMG/M metagenome (GOLD analysis project Ga0209737, IMG submission 187284) | Cubitermes ugandensis P3 segment gut microbial communities from Kakamega Forest, Kenya - Cu122 P3 (SPAdes) (version 2) | ecosystem: Host-associated > Arthropoda: Insects > Digestive system >...
CTAAGTTTGTCGTAACGGGTGAATGTTTGTAAAAATATTTGATGCATAAGAAAAATCTTTCAATTTAATTATACAACTTGGGTAATTCCGTAAAAATTAATGTTAACAGGCTCTAAAAATTCATCACACCAAGCACCATCAAAAATATGTCAATGACGCTAACGCCCTCTTGCCAATATAGAGAAAACTATGAAAACAGATGCCCAAATGGATTATGGGTCAAATTTGGATACGTGAAAACACTTGCTAAAGAACTTGTCTTCAATGTAGGCGGCCACATGTTACATACCGTCTTTTGGGAAAATCTGGCACCTGCAGGCAAAGGCTGTGGAGGACAACCATACGGAGCTATTGGAGAGCTTATCAACAAAAAGTTTGGAAGTTTTAACACTTTCAAAAAACTATTCTCAGCAACCGTTGCAAGTATGGGCGGCTTAGGTTGGCAATTTTGCTATGCAACCCTGCCTAGAGCGACCCATCATGTTCCGATTGAAAAACACAACATCAACCTCATTTCTAATTTCCAAATTCTACTTGCCATAGATGTAGGGGAACACACCTACTACATAGACTGCAAAAATGAACGCTCCAAATTCATAGGAGCCTTCTGGAACATAGGTAACTGGGACAAGATCAATAAGCCTTAGTCACAGTAAAATAATATGAAACTGACTTGTCAGGTGCTTTCTTTTTTAACCTGCAGGGTTTGTTCTACTTCTTTTAGCACTGCACATTGGCGTTTGGTATATCGAGTTGTTACGCCTTTCTGTAGATAGATCGATATGGCAGCTAGACTTTTGGTTGGGTCATTGCGCATAGTGATGGCGTGCAGGTGGAATAGTTTTATTCCCACGGGATCTTTGGATATTTGTCCGCTGGTTAATTTTAGTGCCAAGATAATGGCATCGTTGATTGAGCCGCCTGCGGCAACGATTTTTATTTTGTCAAACTTGGCTAGGCGCAGAAGACTTATGGTAAGCAAGCGCTCAACAGTGGCAACTCGGCTAACACTCACAGTCTGCTCGGTGGCATCAATTAGGTCTTTATCCTCGCGTTCTGCTAATGCGGTATAATCGCCGGCTTCTTTTTGGGAAAGATGGGCTGAAACAGCCGCTACACGACCCAATGTCGGCACTTCGATAGTTGCTATATCGATGTCATCGACATAGATTTTAGCGATCTCTGTTGCCATGTTAATGGCCGCGCAAGCTAAAAACAGGGAATCGTTTAAGCCGACAACATTTACTTCACCTGATTCAAGTACATCAGTTAACATGCTTTCAACTATGTCAGTTGTTTTTGCTGAAGCATCTGTGGGTTTGAGGAGTATGATTTTGCCTGTGAAATCTTGACTCATATCTGCACCGATAATTACTCAGACAACAGCCAATATAATGCTTGCCGATAAAAAAAAGGCCTTAAAGGTGGTGATCTTTATCGTAGCCGCAGGACTCTGCAACTGACAGGCTATGCATTGGATACCGTTTTTCTTGGGCAGGATCAGCTTTTCGATTGGTCAGGGGATGATCGGGCGTATTGACCATATCATAAGTGCAACAGGATAAACATCAGCACATACGCCATCACCAACACAAACATCTCAATCCACCGCAACATTAGTACTATGAATTCCAAGTTTAGCCGGAGGTTCAACTGGGCTCCAGACTTTGACCGTTATGTTCACTTACGACTTAACGTTTAGTTTGAAAATCAGAATCAACAGGCAAAAACAAGTTGCCATAACAATTTAGAGAAGCAAATAGTTAAGGGTTTTCTTCAAGCGACAACCAAAAGTGTTTGAAAACAATGTCCGTTTGAAAAAAACATAAACTAGCCAGTATATTAAAACAGAGATAAATTACCAAGTTTAGCTATAGCATTGAACGAAAAAAGGAAAGGGAAGTTGGATTTTAGAGTTTCATTATGGCTTTTTGTTTAGGATAAAGATCGTAACAAGACCGACTACTATGATTGCAATGATTATACCGATGACTGCGGGGATAAAGTACTGATCTGTTATAGATGGCTCAGATGGTGGTGGTGTTTGAGTGGGTGATGCTTCGTCAACTGCAAAGGCTGCACGTGAGTTTGAACCATAAAGGCCACCAGTGCCTTCAAAGGATGCAATCACTGTGTATGCGCCAGGGATGTCAGGTGTCCAGTTTAGGCTGTAGAAACCGTTTATGTCAGTAGTAGCAGTTCCAATTACGCGCATGTTGTTGTTTGAGTCTATGACACTGATTTTTACTTCGACGCCTGTAAAGCTGGTGGGTTTGGGTTGGTTCATATAGACGTATTCCATCAAAGCACTCATCGATGCATCAGAGGCAACTGGGACTCCATTTGGGAATCTTGATGCCTGCTCATGCTGATTTGTACCTGCGGATATGTCTGTAACGGTTCCGCTGATAACTACACTCTGACCAAAGGTAGCTGCCAGATTTGGAGCTGTCACAGTGGTCTTGGTTGGACCTTTGGCAACGCAGTAGAGTTGGTTGTCGTAATAGTTGTAGTATACTAGTGATCCATCGGCTAGAATACTGGTAGAGGTTCCTGTTCCACCGGTTTGACCTGCCCAGCCTAGCATCTTGTAGATTTCTTCACCTGTAAAAGCATCTATGCAGTAGATTGAGTAGCCTTTGTATAGGGGTGAGTCTGGTGAGTGTTCATTGTTAAAGGCGTAGACTTTTCCGTCGGCAATTGCATTTATGAAAATTGGCATCAGACCCCAGCCTGTGTTGGCACCGCTGTTGGTGTTGTTGTAGTTCCATAGTAGAGCGCCGTTTGTTGTGTTATAGCAATTGATTTCGCCGCCAAAGCCTTGTGTATAGAGGTTTCCGTATGCGGTGACAGCTCTTTGATTTGCGCCTGAGCCACTGCTAAAGTATTGCATTGCAGGGATTTCGGTGGTTGTTGGACCCCAACGGAGTTTACCATTCGATAGGTCATAGCCAATCCATTGCATTGTTTCAGAATCGGTCATGGTCCAAACTCGGTTAACCGGGTCAAGGGGACCAATAGTGCGTGTTATGTTGCCTGAGGGGGCGCTGTAGGATTGTTTCCATAATAGTTGTCCGGTTCGATCTTCTTCTAAGTTTAGTGCCCATACTGTGTAGGGGTCAGGTGTACCACGGCTTGTACTGGTTCCAGCGACTAGAGATGAGCTTGTTCCAAGTATTACGTCACCAGGTAAAACATATGTAATAGCAGGGTTTGATAAGCCTGTTAAGTCAGCGGTTATAGTTACATTCCAAGAGTATGCATTGCTACAGTCAATATTTTTGCCGACCGGGCGGTATTGTAGAGCATTAGTGCCAGTTCCAGGTGCGCCTGCTGCAACATTTGTTGCACAGGTCCAGTTCCAGAGAGCTAGCCAGCCAGTCTTTGTGGTAGTGTTGTAGTTTAGGAAATATTTGACTATTTCACCGTTCTCTGTGTATGCAGTAGTGCCGCCAGCAGGAACATTAGTAAGATTGAATAGCCAATTGCCAGTTTGTGAGTCAAAGGCCATCCAAGTGGTACCTGTTGCTTGCCATAGGTAACCGCTGGGTAGGACACCGTGTTGGTTGGGTGATTCGTAGCAGTAGAGTTGGCCATAGGTTGGGTTAATGTTGGGGTTTGTCCAGAGTATTTCTCCGGTTTTTAGATCCATGCAAGTGTATGCGCCGCCATTTGAGTTACCCTGGGGAGGTTTAAAGTAGAGTTTGCCGTTTACGATCATGGCATTTACGAATCTACCTTCGTATGAACCGCCCGAATAATATGTAACGCCATCGTGACCAGTGTTTTCTCCACCGACGACTCCGCCGGCCTCAATTGGATAGGTCCACAGTATGTGGGAACTATCGGGTCCAGTTCCGCTCTGTTGCCATAGGTTATAACCGCCCTGTTGGAAGCTTCCAAGGTAGCTTCCGCTTAGCCAGTGGGAAGCTATGACATACCAGTTGGAGTTTTGGCCAAATATTGGACGTGACCAGTACTCATCTGGAAGAGGCGTCCCAGGTGTTGGGTTAACAGGTTCTTGTTGCACTGTTAAGGTTGTTGTTGCATTAGCCGCTAGATATTTTAGACCATACCATCTTTGCTCGGTAGCAGTGGAATTCCAAGTGTATATTTGTTCGGGATACTCAAAAGTAAGAGTGTAGGAACCGATCTTAGTTGGTGTGAAAGATGTTGATTGTACACCAGTTGTGTCAGCGATAACATCCCACTTTTTGGTTTCTGTGACGCCGTCGGGGTCTGTGATGATGAGTTTGTAGTTATGTCGTCTAATGTTGTTGGCTTCTGTTGCACCAAATACGGGAATATCAACCCACATAGAAACATAGACTTGTTGATTTACGCCGATTGGATTAGGCGCTACCGTGACGAATGCATATGATTTCATTTCACCTGAGCTTTGTGCGTCAGCAGGTGGTACTGACATAAGCACCGTTGAAATCATTGATGTCAAAAGCAATACGCTAAGTATAGCCAAGGTTTGTTTTTTAAAGTTCATTTTTTCTTATCTCCTATTTTTTGTAGACCACACCTAGGAGCAAATACATTTATGTCTTTTCCCAAATAATTTCATATATCTTTTCCCGAAAGTACTTCCGCTATTTAAATCCTATAGTTCGTATGGTTAAACTTGGAAACCGTAAGAAGCTCAAATGGTGTCTTAGAGAGTTTGAGCAAAGAAAAGCCATCTCAAACAGGGATTACAAACTATCTTGGAATTACACCGCAACGGTTCAGACAAAACTATCGTCTTTAGAACAAAAAACGCTACATAATCTGTAACCCAATAAAATACCTCAAACAACTCTTAAGGCTCTAAAAACCCACAACAAACACAACAACTGCACAAAAACTTTCATACATACGACATGGTTAAACCGTGCCAAACAAGCAGGCATTTCAGTACAAATTATCCATGGAAAATAAAGATTAACCCCAAGTGACAAACAATGCATGAACCACTCTCCATGAAGGACTTCTACCCAGAAACTGAAGAAAAAACAACAAAAATTAACAAAACGTCAAACAACGTCAAGTTTTTCAGCAACAGAACCATCGACATAGAAAAAATCAACGTTCTGCTCCTACAATACCAAACCCAATCAAAAAGAAGAACAGCTCAATTATAAAGTCGTTAACAAGAACAAAAAACCACCCGCAACATAGAACGCATATAGCTAACAAAAAAACTAACCCCCGACCAAAAAACAATAACAAAATTCAGGCAGTGTCATAATTTAAGTGAAGTATTGTGTTTCTGTGAAAGGCCTAAAAATTCGGATATAATTCAACAACATTTTTTGACATAAACAACGCTTGGGTCAGTAAAAATTTTTCTGACAAACAAACCCCATCAATTAAAACACTTCATGACACCACCGAAATTTGGAACCTCTACACAATCCCTTTTGAAATATTTCCCCAATTTTAAGTGACCCCGAACACAAAATCAGCAAACGCTATTATGGTTTAGATCCGCAAACATACCATATTCATACTAACAAAGAGGATATAGTGCGCTACTCTGGGTTGCGCCAAATTCTACGATAGAACCAGACTATGGGAAAAAAATATTCTAAGAAAAACAGGCTAACATGCACAGTTATAAGCCGACCAATGGATATAATAAACAAAATAGTTATAGAGTACCTAACCATTAGCCTACAATAAATTAAGCATTGGAGTAACTGTTTATGCCTCAGATTCGTGTAGCAATCGTTGGCGTTGGTAACAGCGCGTGTACTCTTGTGCAGGGAACACAGTATTACAAAGACGCAAAAGAAACTGAGTCGGTTCCCGGCTTGATGCATGTTAACTTTGGCGGTTATCATATTCGTGACATAGTTTTTGTCGCTGCCTTTGAAGTCAATAAGGATAAAATTGGCAAAGATCTCTCAGAAGCCATCTGGATAAAACCCAATGTATGTGAGAAATTCTCTGATGTCCCCTATTTGGGTGTAAAGGTTTCACCTGCACCTATTTTGGATGGTGTTGCAACTCATATGCGTGAGGTTTTTAATGTATATGATGACAGCGCAACCAAAGAAAGCGTCGTTCAAACTCTAAAAGAGACCAAAGCAGAAGTTATAATTAACTATCTGCCAGTGGGCAGTCATGAAGCATCGCGGTTCTATGCTCAGTGTGCCCTAGATGCGGGGTGCGCATTTGTTAATTGTATGCCCGAATTCATTGGCTCAGATGCCTCAGGTGAGTGGCCAAAGAAATTTGAAGCCAAAGGATTACCAGTTTTGGGCGATGACATCAAAAGCCAAGTGGGTGCAACCATACTGCACCGCAACCTTGTGCGGCTCTGCATTGATCGCGGAGTCATCGTTGATGAAACATATCAACTAAATCTAGGCGGCGATACTGATTTTCAAAACATGACAGAAGAACACCGCCTCAAATCTAAGCGTATTAGCAAAACAGAGGCCGTGACCAGCTTGGTACCCTATGCAGTGCCAACCCGTATTGGCCCCAGTGACTATGTAGAGTTTTTGGGGAACAAAAAAATCTGCTACATAAATCTCAAAGGCCGCAAATTCGGCAACCGCCCCATAAACATTAGCGTTAAACTCGAAGTCGAAGATAGCCCCAACAGCGGCGGCGTCGTCATTGACCTCATCCGAGCAGCAAAAATCGCCCTAGACCGCAAACTCAGCGGTGCACTAATCAGCATGCCAGCATATGCCTTCAAACATCCCCCCAAACAAATCCCAGACAACCAAGCACATCAATGGACCGAAGAATGGATAGCAGGAAAACGCGAACGCTAACCCCTCTCCATATTCTTTCCCACTAAACCTTTTATAGGCTTTCTCTGTTGGTTATTTTAGGAAGTTACATTTATGGTTAGAGTTGAACAGTACGAAGTGCCCGAGGGCCTCTACTATAGCAAAGATTTTGCCTGGGTCAAAATTGAAGACGACAAAGCCCGGGTAGGTATTACTGATTATGCCCAAAAAGCACTGCGCGAAATTGTCTATGCCGAACTTCCCAGTAGAGGCACCGAGGTCAAACAAGGTGAACCCCTTGGGACCCTTGAATCGGTAAAATCAGTTTCAGATTTAATTGCAGCTCTTAGCGGCACCATTGTAGAAGTCAACGAAGAAGTTCAATCCAACCCCGAGATGCTAAACGACGACCCCTACGACAAAGGCTGGTTATTACTCATCAACCCCAGCAACCTAGAGGGCGATTTGGCCAATCTTATGGATTTTGACAAAGCGGTTGAGTGGCACAAAACACAAACAACCGCAGCAAACAACGAATAATTGGCGAAGCGTATGGTGCGGCAAATAGTTGTTATAGGAGCTAGTGCAGCAGGTATAGAAGCCGCCGCAGCCGCACGCAAAAAAGACCGCACTGCAGAAATCATTCTCATCACCCAAGAAAAGACCGCGGGATATAGCCGATGCGGTCTGCCTTTTGTTATAGGGGGACATATACCCAGTTTTAGAGATTTAGTGGTATATCCCCCAGCATTTTTTCATATGCAAAAACTAGAATTACGCACACAAACCAAAGTTAGCGCCATAAACACCAAAGACAAAACCCTAACGATTCAAACCAAAGAAAACTCCACCACTACCCAAACTCTACCCTACGATGTTTTGGTGATTGCCACCGGCGCAGAACCCTATATGCCGCCCATTAAAGGAAAAGAAAAAGCAGGTATCCACTCGCTTCGCACCCTTGAAGATGGAGAAAAAATTGATGCGGCCATAAAAGCAGGTGCCAAATCTGCGCTTATTATGGGTGCAGGGCTCATCGGACTAGAACTAGGCGCAGGTTTGGTAGAGCGAGGCCTCAAAGTTACCGTAGTGGAAATGCTACCACAGATTCTACCTCAATTTCTCGACGCCGATATGGCAAAACTAATTCAGCAACACCTCGAAGAAAAAGGCATAAAAATTCTGCTAAACACAACAGTAGAAGAAATTTTGGGCGAAACCCAAGTTAGCGCAGTCAAAGCAAACGGGCAAGTTCTCGAGGCGGATTTGATTGTTAGTGCCTTTGGGGTGCGTGCATCAACCCAACTCGCCAAAGAGGCAAATATTGCCTTAGGGGAAACCCAGGCAATTAAAACAAATGCACGTATGGAAACTGAGATTAAAGATGTTTATGCTGTGGGAGACTGCGCCGAAGCCCCAAGCCTAATCACTCATCGCCCCACCTGCGCACAACTAGGCACTATTGCAGTAAGAGAAGGTAAAGTGGCAGGCACAAACGCAGGCGGCGACTACAGCTTATTTGGCGGAGTTTTAGCCTCAGCGGCTACTCAGCTCTTTGATATGCAAGCAGCCAACACAGGACTAACCCAAAACGCCGCACAGCGCAACCATATTGAAGTTGTCACCGCAACTGTGAGTAGCAAAACCCGAGCCAGTTATTTCCCAGGTGCCAAACCCATAAAAATCAAACTGGTTGTTGAAAAAGAATCTAAACGCATCATAGGCGCCCAAATTGTTGGAGGCGAAGAAGTTGCTCAGCGCATAAACGGCCTCTCATTTGCCATCCAACAAGGCATGACCATCCAAGAACTCGCCAAAGCAGACACTGCCTATGCACCACCTCTATGCGAAACCTGGGAACCCATGGTCTTAGCAGCAGAGATGATCCTTATGAAACTACGCTAAAAAATAGCAACAACCGTTTTTACAATTGCTCAGCTATTTTGGTGTGTTCATACTATAGGGATAGGAGGAATTCTTCTTCGCGGTGTCTGTTTTTTAGTAGTTCTTCGGATTTTTGGTTTAATTTTGAGTTAAGCGTTGATTCGATTGTGTTCATGTTAGTTAGCAGACGGTTCATCTGTTCGGCGTTGTCTTTGACTTGGTTGCGTATGGATAAGTCGGTAAAAATGTTATCGAACCAAAAATCGATGGTGCGTTGGCTCGATGAGATTTCGTTGAACCCAGATAGGGTCAAGCCCTCGACATCGTTGAGTTCGGATTGTAGAGTGTGTAATTGGGATGAGAGAAGATGATAATTTTTTTCTGCTTCGTCAATGTGGGAGTATTTTTTCATGTGCGTGATGATGCCGCCCCGTGCGAATGCGTCATATGTTGCCCAATCCTGAGCGCTTTTTAGGGATTTGAGCATGGTTTTTACCGTTGTTTTGGCATGAGCTAATGCACCAATCGCCTGCTCGATCTCTGTTATCTGGATAATGATAGCTGTTCGTTCATTTTCCAATTCTGCGTATTGTGCACCTTCTGGCGCGGTTTGTTGGCTACTTATATTGTCTCGCTTGTTTGCCAGTTCGATTTGGTAGGTTTCTTTGTCAGCTTGCAGGGCCAAAATCTGAAGAGTTAGTTCATTTTTTTCCTGTTCAAGACATGCAAGGTTTGTAACGGCACGATCATATGCAAGCTTGGCATCTATTTCCTTGCGCTGTTCTTTTTCCAGTTTGCCATCATATTTTCCAGCTATTTTAAACATGAACGCTGAAAGGGAATTTTTTTGTATGCGCTGCACATCCCGACAGTCCTGTTCGTAGCGTCGAAGTAAAAGAGAAACAGCACTTGTTGCCTCCAAAATCTCCTTTTCTAAAAGAGACAACCTTTTTTCAAGCGCTGGCAACATTAGTACTCGATCACGTAATTCAAACAGATTCATAGCCATTTTCTCTATTTATTGTATAAATAAGGCTTTCTCGACAAACACTTTGCACGTCAGATTTTAGAGAGTGTTTCAAAAGATATTATGTACAAGATTCCAAATCTCCTCTCGCGAGCCATTAACATGAAAACAAGCAAACAAAAAACCAACAAATCAACCATACACAAACTTCTTGAAAACCATACAGGTCTTCCGACAAAACCTCCCACACCAATGACGCTGACAAAAATTATCCCGCTCCACCCCATGCGTCTGTGCTTTTGTTTGAACAAGTAACTTAGGTGGAATCAACTCCGCATAAGCTTCCCAATTATCCGCAAAGAAAACCCTTAACCTTCAAACTCTACAACCGATCAAGCAGCATCTTCAATGTTT
>Ga0209737_10004331_pt1 | contig 9995 bp, 8 predicted proteins | sample TergutCu122P3_FD_187284 | JGI IMG/M metagenome (GOLD analysis project Ga0209737, IMG submission 187284) | Cubitermes ugandensis P3 segment gut microbial communities from Kakamega Forest, Kenya - Cu122 P3 (SPAdes) (version 2) | ecosystem: Host-associated > Arthropoda: Insects > Digestive system >...
CCCCCTGCCGATGTCATATCGTTGATTTCAATTGCTCTTTTGCGTGGGGAGGCGTCGGAAACCGGAATAACCGAAATAACGCAAAAAGATGGCAGCTTGCGCTTGAAATTGCTTGACTTTGACATGGAGCGCATATCGCACCTCTATGCCTTGCCCGAATATACAGGGCGAGTAAGGATTCTCGCCGGAACTGAACCGGCAATTGCGCTAAAATTAAAAGGCCCCGCAGTTATAGACGAGGCCTCAAGGTTTGTTAAAGCGTATTCATACACGGCAACTTTGATTCAAGCTTCTTAGTAAGTGTAAACTGTGTTTCTGCCTGCGTTTTTGGCGGCGTAAAGGGCTTTATCCGCATTGTTTACTACGTCTAATACCGTCTCATCACTACTATTGTTTGTACAAACGCCGAGTGAAATGGTGATTGGTATTTTCAGACCGTCAACAGAAAACTGCTGTTGCTGAATCGCATTATTTATTCTCCACGCAACATTCTCCGCCGCATCTATACCGACATTGGGAAGCAGCACAGCAAATTCCTCGCCGCCGTATCTGGCGACAATTGTGTCACGTTTCAGCACATTGCACATACGAGCAGCAATTATTTTCAGCACTTCATCGCCTACGGCATGACCATGTCTGTCATTGACTGACTTGAAAAAGTCAATATCAAGCAAAATAATTGAAAACGGTTTGTCGTCTTTCACGCATTTTTGAAATTCTTTTTCCGCACATTCCATGAAATAGCGCCTGTTGTACGCTCCGGTCAAGGCATCTGTATATGCCAACACCTCAAGCTTTTGTAGAAGCATTGTATTGTCTTTAAGATTAACGCAGCCTACACAATCTTCCCCTAATTTTCGCAAATGCGATATTATATAGGGCTTTTCAAAGACAGTTATTCGTATGCAGTTCGCTTCAAGGTATAAAAGATTGCCTTTCACATCGCGAGCGCATAAAAACCGTTTGATATTCCCCTCGTTTTTCACATCTTTAATCATACAGCTTACGTAATCGGCCGATAATTGCGTATCTCTCTGGTATTCCGGCAAAAGGTCAATAATTTGCATGTCAAGCATATCCTGCTTGCAAGCTACGCCAAACAGAGACACGGCGTTTTGATTACATCCGACAATCTCATAATCTTCGCTCAGCAAGATGCAGCTTGACGGCGCGGATTCAATGAGAATTCGGATAATTTCATTGAAAGTTTCACAATTTGATTTCATCATCATCACTTCTAACTTCAAGATTTTGCTACGATTATTGCATTCTTACCCTGCGGTTGGTCGATTGTATCACGAATTGGTATACAAATTCAATGATTATGTTCAAAAAACCAACGTCTTTTTGACATTTTAGCGAAGTTACATATTTTCCTTGCATTTTTAGTTCGATTACTGTTATACTGGGGGGTGGCGACACCTAGTACTCCATTTCCAAAATAACTATCCAAATCTTGTACCGCCAATTTTCACCTAACTGCGTTAAAATTCCTTGAAAGACCAGTGGTATTCCTGCGAAATTTTGCCTTGTTAGGCAAAAATAATCGGCTCAATCTTTGTACAGTTATTTCGAAAACGGAGCACTAGAAGTGTCACAACTCTTTATATGGATGTTATGGTTTGCGCGTACACTCATTTTGTTTCCGTTTGTACGCACACCATATTCCACAATTTTTGGAGGTAAATATTTTGAAAAAATTACTTATGATTATCCTATGCGCTTTGATGCTTACATTCGCCGTCGTAGGATGCGCTAATGATACAGAAAGCGATTATGAGCCGAACGACTACGGTGCTTACGACCCCGCAGAACTTCGTGGTGCGTCCGCCGAGAATTGGGGCGCCGACGATGACCCCGCTAATGGCCCAGATACGGACGGTTGTCACTTTTTCGACTTTGATTATGCCTTTGCCGCTTTTCCGCCTGACACTGTCATGATGCGACTCGGAGATTTAACAATAACATGGGAAGAGCTCTTTTTCGGACTGCATAACACAATACAATCAGTGCTTATGAACCGCGGAGAGCTCATAGATTGGTCAGAGATTATTTTCGATGATGTTACTATGGCAGAAGCTATACTCGAGAACGCAGTTGACAATCTTTTGGACTACAAAGCTGTGGAACTCGCCGTCTGGCAACTCGGAATGTCTTATGAAATGGTGCGCGACTCCGTCAGAAGGGAATTTGATGCTCTCCTAGAAGCGTACGAAACCGAAGATGCCCTTATGGAGATGCTCTGGCAAAATGCCGGAATTCGTTCCAGAGAGCTTTTGGATTATATAATGGCCTCGAGTTTTATGGTTCCGTACATTTTTGATGAAATGTTCGGCGAAGGAGGCTCAACGCTGTCTGATGAAGAGGTAGAAACCTTTTTCGCCGATCAAGGTGAGGAATTCTTGATGGCAAAGCATATTTTGTTTTCCCTTATGGATGAAGAAGCGGCTGACACCGCTGCAGAAAGAGCCGAAGAAATATTCCAAAGACTGATGGCTTTTGACGGGGACGACTTTGAGGCTTTCTTTGATGACCTTATGTTCACGTACAGCGAAGACCCCGGCTCATTCAATTTCCCTGACGGGTATATTTTCCAATACCACGAAATGGTCGCTGAGTTTAGCGCTGCAGTTGTCGAACTTGAAATCGGTGAATTCAGCCCAATTGTAGAAAGTACTTTTGGATACCACATAATTCTAAGAATTCCCCTCAACTTTAATGTCGCGCCTATGGGTTCTCAGTTTTCTGCACGGTACATGGCTGCACAGGCAATGTTCGGTAATAATCTGTTTGGGGGAATACATGACTTGAATATTGAGCGTACGGCTGAGTTTTATTCAATAGTTCTTGCGGACATCTTTATCCCCTGTTAAATAGCGACAATACTTCTCTCACATTCTTATCGGCTCCGGTTTTCCCAAGAAAAATAGGAATATTCATTTTTATGCAAGACACTACCATATCACGAATGATGATGAGATTTTCGCACGGCTTAAAGCGATTTTTCGTTTTCTCGATACTCGCTTCCGCTGCGAATTCTCTTCTCGGATTTTTAACCCCGATTATTGTGGGTTTTACGATTGATAATGTAATAGCTTTCGGTTCACGCACAAATATGACCGCTGCTGTCGGCGTGTCGGAATATGTGGGTGCGGATTGGCGCGCCGTTTGGCTGCTCACAGAATTTGGCTTTGCGAGAACTCTCATTATTTGTGCTGCTTTGGCAGGATTTTGCTCACTTGTTGCCGGATTGTTTGAATATTCTTCCCGTATTAACATGGCAAAAGGCGCGGAGAGACTGATACGGAATCTCCGCGACACTCTTTTTGAACACACTCAAAATCTTTCTTTCGAGTGGCATACACAGAATAAAACCGGCGACACCATACAGCGATGCACTTCGGATGTCGATGTTACAAGGCGATTTGTGCAACATCAGCTTGTTTCCTTGCTTAACACGCTAATGCTTGTCATTGTCGCTCTTATTCTCATGTTCACAATTGATGTCCGAATGGCTCTTGTCGTTTCGATGTTTATTCCCGTTACCATCGCGTATTCGCTGTATTTTTACAGAAAAATCTCCAAGAAATTCCTTGCCTGCGACGAAGCTGAGAGCGAACTTATGGTCAGAGTTCAGGAAAATTTGACCGGAGTCCGTGTTGTTCGCGCTTTCGGGAGGGAGCGATACGAGACAGAGCGATTTGACGAAAAAAATCATGATTTCACCAATAAATGGATATCTCTCGGCTCCAGTTTTGGCATGTACTGGGGCGTCGGCGATATTGTATCATATTCGCAAGTTTTGGCTGTTGTGGTAATTGGCTCTTACTTTGCGGCAATTGACGCCATCAGCTTTGGAACACTCCTTGTGTTTATAAGCTATACTTTGACATTGATGTGGCCCGTTCGCTCTCTAGGCAGACTTCTTTCGGAAATGAGCAGAACCGGCGTCGCTTTAAAACGCATAAAATATATCCTGGACTCTCCAACTGAGGTTTTTGACTCAAACGCTGAAAAACCGCCGATTAACCGTGATATTGAGTTTAAAAACGTGACTTTCGCGTATGGCGAACAACCTGTACTCAAAGACATCAGCTTCACTATCAAGAGCGGAACAACATTCGGCATACTCGGCACGACAGGTTCCGGAAAATCAACTATTACATATTTGCTGAACCGATTATATGATTTGCCTGAAAATTCAGGAGAAATCACTATCGGCGGTGTCAATATAAACCGCTTTGATAAAGCTTACCTCAGAAAGAATATCGGGCTTGTGCTTCAAGAGCCATTTCTATTCTCAAAGACACTTTTCGAGAACATAGACATTGCCTCGCGGCGAGGCGACATCAAAGCGGTCAGAGAAAAGGCAGATATAGCCGCTCTTGATGAAAATGTTATGACATTCGTTAAGCAATATGACACTATTGTAGGTGAGCGCGGAATGACTCTTTCCGGCGGGCAGAAGCAACGTGTCGCAATCGCGCGAACATTAATGATGGAAGCTCCGATTATGATTTTCGACGATTCCATGTCAAGTTTGGATATGGAAACTGACGCAAAAATCCGCAATGCGCTTCGCTCCGAAACTGCCGACGCAACGGTTATTCTCATTTCTCACAGGATTTCAACGCTCATGACCGCGGATATGATAATGGTGCTTGAAGACGGCGAGATTATTGAAATCGGAACTCACGCAGAGCTTGTAGAAAAAAACGGTCATTACCGCCGTGTGTACGATTTACAGTCCGGCATAACAGAAGATTCGCATGAATGATAGAAATTACAGGGAATTCAATTTATGAGTTATGATATAGAAAACAAAGATACTGCTAACCTCAGCCTCAAAACATGGCTGAGATTGTTGCCGTATTTTAAACGCCTAAAGGCGCCCATGTTTATATCTACCGCGTTTATGCTTTTCTCAACTTTGATTGAGGCAGCATTGCCGCTCTTTACACGCTTTGCGGTGGACAATTTCGTCATTGCACGGACTACTGACGGGATTATTCCTTTTGCCATTATATTTTTCGTATTTGTTGTCCTAATGGGCGCCTCGGTATTTGTGTTCGGCAAGCTCCTTATGACCGTAGAAATGAAAATGGGCCACATGCTCAGAGAGGATTGTTTTGTCCATCTTCAAAAACTTCCGTTATCATACCATAATGTAAATTCTGTCGGTTTTCTCATCGCCAGAGTCATGTCAGACTCGGATAGAGTCAGCAACATGGTGGCATGGGGCTTTGCTCACTTCGTGGGAATGGTGTTTTACATTCTGTTCTGCGTCATTTTCATGTTTATTTTGAGCCCCGCTCTTGCTGCTATTTTGATGCTTATTATTCCTGCGGCAGGGGTTATCGCATGGATTTTCCAGAGAAAAATAATTGTCGTCAATCGGCATATACGCGAAGTTAATTCGCTCATTTCAGGAGCGTATAACGAGGGCATTACAGGCTCAAAAACATCTAAAACACTCGTTATTGAAGATGTTAACTGTATGGAGTTCAGCAAAATATCAGACAGGATGCAAGCTGAGTCCGTTCGCTCATCACGCCTTACGGCAATGATGATGCCTCTAATCCTTTCGCTCGGAACGATAGCGCTGAGTGTGGTGCTTTATCGAGGCGGAATCCTTGTTTCCGACAACCTTATGGATTTCGGCGTGCTTGCGGCGTTCATCACTTATGCTGTCAGTGTAATCTGGCCCGTTGTAAACATTGCGGAGATTATGAGCGACGCCATGAGCGCTCAAGTCGGTATTGAGCGTGTAACAGCGCTTCTTGCGGAAGAATTGACCATAAGCGACAGCCCGGAAGTTGTCGAAAAATATGGCGATACATTTAATCCAAAAAAGGAAAATTGGGAACCTGTCTACGGCGGCATAAGATTTGAAAATGTTTGGTTTATGTACCCCGACGGCGATGAAAACGTATTGGAAGATTTCTCCATAGACATACCGCCGGGCACCACAGTCGCAATAGTCGGTGAAACGGGCGCCGGGAAATCAACGATTGTTAATCTCGCTTGCCGCTTTTATGAACCGACACAAGGAAGAATACTAATTGACGGGCGCGACAGCCGTGAACGCTCTCAGCTTTGGCTTCACTCGTCTCTCGGCTATGTGCTGCAAGACCCGCATTTGTTTTCCGGCACAATTATGGAAAACATTCGTTACGGCAGATTGGACGCCACAGATGAAGAGGTTTTCGCCGCAGCAAAACTTGTTTCAGCGGATATTGTCGCAGAACGCATGCCCGATGGCTATAATTCCGAAGTCGGCGAGGGCGGAGATAAACTGTCTACAGGTGAAAAGCAGTTAATTTCTTTTGCGCGAGCGGTATTGGCGGATCCGCCTATCTTCGTTTTGGACGAAGCGACGTCAAGTATTGATACAGAAACAGAATTACTCATACAAAACGCAATTTCTCACATGCTCGAAGGCAGGACATCATTCATTATAGCTCACAGGCTTTCAACAATTGTTCGCTCGGATATTATTCTCGTCGTTGAGGACGGAAAAATCATCGAGCGCGGCACGCACAGTGAGTTGCTGAAAGCAGGCGGTCATTACAGCAAACTTTACAAAGCTATGAGGCTTAACGAGGCGCGAGAGGCGAGGTGAGTACTGCATGCGGCTGAGAAGAAAGCCAAACATTGTTTCGAGAATGGAACGTTGTTCGCATTTGTTTGTCTCGCCTCCGACTAAATTCAAAGGTCAATGGCAAAATGAACTTAAATGCGAGAACTTGCATATTGAGCTTGGTTGCGGCAAAGGACGCTTCACTGTCGAAACCGCAAAAGCAAATCCGGATATATTTTTCATCGGGTTGGAAAAAATCAGTGACGCAATTATAAACGCAGTCGAATCAGCGGATAGCGAAGGCTTGCAAAATCTGCGTTTTATAAACGCGCTTGCCGATAACCTTGACGACTACTTCGCACCGGGCGAAGTTTCACGCATATACATAAACTTTTGCGACCCGTGGCCGTCAAACAGACATATAAAACGCAGGCTCACAAGCCCACGTTTCTTGAAATTGTATAAATATGTACTTTGTACAGCAGGGGAGTTGCACTTTAAGACGGATAACCTCCCACTGTTTGAATATTCCCTAAAAGAGTTTGAATTCGCCGGCTTTCAGTTGTCGGAAGTCACTCGCGATTTACACAAAAACGGCGTAGTTGGAGTCATGACAGATTATGAGCGGAAATTTCATGATATGGGAATGCCGATCTGCCGAGTTGTGGCGAGTGTGTGACTCCCTAAACAGCCCATAATATCAGTCCTTCCGTAATTTCAGTGAGTTTACTTACGCTTTCGATTCGGTTGCTATTTGGTTAAAAGCATTTTTTCACATCCTTATCCTTTCTGCTCTTTATTCTCTGCGCCATTTTTCTTGTTTCATCATAAGAATCATATAGACATTCTTCAATTATTGCGTCCGGCAATACTCCGCAATGCCTCATTGCCCTAACAGTATCATATCTGCAATGTGAACATTCACCTTTTTGATATACACGAAGCAAAATGGGAAATGCGCTTGCGGAGCGATGGTGCGTATAAATATCATTTATATCCGCTTGAATATGTTGCGGAATATTTCCCGATTTTTTTATTGCCGTAAAAATCACTTCGTCATCAGATTTTATATAATTCTTTTTAAGCAGACCAAACGTAAGTGACTTTATGCCTTTTTCTTTCAACAACTTTATAGCAATATCGTGTATTCTTTTATCTTTCGTTTCTTCCAAGGTGCTGATGGCAGCCTCTTCAAGCAATTCATTATCCGATTGAACATATTGTAACAACGGCGTTATGTCTAAAGGAAATGGTCGGCGCCAAAAACACCGAAGTAATAATTCTTTTACATCATCATCTTTTTCTTGCAATACGGCGTTTGCTAATTTTAAAATTTCAGTTTCTGAAGCGTTTTTCATAAACATATGCCTATATCGCATAATAGCTCCACGCGGATATTCTTCTGAAACGGAATTTTTTGCAACTTTTACCAACATGTCTACTGTTACTTTTTCTTGACTTTCCGTAAATTTATGCTGCTCTTTTAATAATTTATATGCTTTTATAGCGTCTGAAAGAGCTTTAACTACATCAGATTTTTTCGACATTTCATCAATATAATCATTAACACGCTTTTCTCCAAATTTCTCTTTGGCGTTGTACAAAAACCAATCGTGCCAAAGGCAATCGCTATTTCCACGCCTCACTATCATTTCGCCCATATCGTTGACGCACTGTTTAAAGGCTTTAAACCCACCGTCTAATTTCCTTATCATTAAACTTTCAAGCTGTTCGCGCTCATAAATTCCATGGTTATAATTACGCATCATTGGTAATCGTTTTTTGAGTTCGTCATACTTGTTCTCCAAGGCTTCACGAGCAGCCTCGCTCCCATCATTTGCAAAACAGTTTAGCGTATTAAAAAGCTGTTCAGAGAGTCGCCAATAAGGGCGTTTCCCGAATTTTTCAATCATTTTATCAAGAAAGATTTTCGAATCATCGAATGTTTTAATCGCTGTATATAAATAATATCCCCTTGACCCTTCTGTTTGCGTGTCATATGCAATGTCATTAAGGCAACACCGTAAAACAATATTTTTATACTGTTCGCGATTAGGATTTGTTTGCAATTCAATTATCGCGCTTCCCAAACCTCGACGAAGGGCATGTGAAAATGTTTTAATGGTCATGTTTTGCCTCTTAATATTTGATTTTATTCTTTGTTATGGTGATTTTGCCGTACGAGATATGATCTAGCCGCGTTTGGAGCGCTCACTTATGCCGTGTTTTTAACGGACTTTTGCGCCAAACGGCATAAGTGCCAATTTTGCTATTTTAAAGCATTGCAATCCGAATGGGATACCAATTATAGTGGCACACAATAATAAGCCGTTTATGACGGCAGCTAAGGCCAGAGGGATTCCGCTCACGAGCAACCAAATTATATTCACAATCGCTGATATTGCCCCGCCGCCATATTCCACTTCCTTGCCAAACGGCGCAAAAGCCAGAGATGCAAACTTAAAGCATTGTAGCCCTATTGGGATTCCGACGATGGTGATACACCAAAGAATTCCCATTAAAAACCACCCTAACGCCTGCCATATCCCACCGCATAGCATCCATATAAGATTCCCTAGACAGCCCATAATATCAGTCCTTCCGTAATTTCAGTGTGTTTGCTCACGCTTCCAGTTCGGTTGCTATTTTTGGGCGGACACAATTTGCACATGACCGATTATCTTTGTTTCCATAGCTTTAAACCCGAGCTGTTCAAAGTTTCGGGTAATTTCTTTTGGTGAGTAAAACTTTACATCGCCCGCTCTCGACAATGGTATAAACGGATTTACCAGTAAGCGCACAACCGGCGGTACATAAACATCAGCTATGTATAATTTTCCCTCCGGCTTCAACACTCTTTTAGCTTCCCTTGCAAACGCCGTCGTGTCGGGAAAGTGATGATAAGCGGCACAAGCAGTTATTACGTCCATCGAACAATCGTCAAAGGGGATTGCTTCACATCCCGCCACGCGGAATATCATGCCGGAATTATTAGCGGCGGCGTTTAATATCATTCTATCTGCTATATCAATTCCGAATCCATTTATCGGCGTTTGACTGTTCATAGCCTTCAAGAGAGAACCATTTCCGCAGGCAACATCTAACACGTTGGCATTTTCCCGCAGCACTATTTCCGATAATAATATTTGCTTGAACTTTCGAGTAAATCTTCCATCGTACGTATTATCATAGTTGTCTGCTTTTTTGTTGTATGCGGACTTTGATTTTGCGTTGAAGTTAGCCATATTGCGCTTGCTCCTTTACAGCGTTACAGTACTTTCAACATAAACATTTCCTGCGGCTGCTCAAGTTCCGCATCTACGTAATTTGATTATACTATAAAATGCGGCATTTGGGTAAAAAATTTTTCTTTGTTGGCCACCGGCAGGAAATTTTCTACAACGCCAATCGGAAC
>Ga0209737_10004334_pt1 | contig 9993 bp, 8 predicted proteins | sample TergutCu122P3_FD_187284 | JGI IMG/M metagenome (GOLD analysis project Ga0209737, IMG submission 187284) | Cubitermes ugandensis P3 segment gut microbial communities from Kakamega Forest, Kenya - Cu122 P3 (SPAdes) (version 2) | ecosystem: Host-associated > Arthropoda: Insects > Digestive system >...
GCAACGGGTTGTACACAATGCTGGTGACTACACTGAAGGACAGTAAAACTTCGAAACATGTATCTATTTTGTATCAGTTGTAAATAAATAGTTGCCACTATTAAAGTTCCAACCCTCGTATTAAGGCAACGTACCAGATAGTAGGTGATAAAACACCGTATTTGGCCGTGTCGCACACAACATTAAGTCGACTTTTAAACGTGGCTGTTTCTGTGGCATAACTGACTGTTTAAGAATATTAATTACAATGTGAGTGATAAACTTGTTGTGGAATCTTAGCTAATCATGCTATTATATGATTCATCAGTGGTCCAGTCATAGCAGCAGCATTACTTTCGCTGGTACCTCTGTGTACAAAATCGGGTTTAATGTGAATAATCGCAGGAAACAAACTTTTCAAATGTGTGCAGATGAGCAAAATTGCAAATATTTTCAAAATACGGAGAGTTTCAGGCTTTCATTAGCTCCTTTATCTTCGGGGACGATGTTTTTCTTTCAGGTACAGACCCTTCTAAATTCTTTTTACCGTTTTTTCTTAGTACAGGAAAGTTACCACACCCAATATACGCGTCCTGAATTCTGGTTATTTCCATTTAAAAGCTGACTAAAGCAGCGGTGCAGAAATCCCGGGCGACTAAATTTTGTACATTGGCGCCTAATATTTGCGAGTCCTCAGTACAGCTTTTGTTCCGTGCCTCGCTTCTGACGCCTAGAATTTTGAGGTGGTTCCTAGATTTTTGGAAATTTTGTGCACCACTGGGCTAAATCTACACTTTAGTACATTTTGAAGTTAAAGTACTCCAATTGTAAGACACCGGGATACTCCAAGAACGCCTTTGTTTTCTCGAGACAGCTCATTTCCGAAAGGAATGTTCATTGTGGTGATGACATAAGATAAATCACTCGAATGTGTAATCTCTGTACCATTGTTCAGTTCACATGGAGATGCTTAGTCAGTCAGCATGTGACATTTCGTGTCACATTGATCTTTCGTATCCACACTTTACACGTTCGTAATGCCACTGCAGCACGAGACAGGAAGAAGATAGCCCAATAAAGTTCTTTAAGACTTAGCAGTAACAAAGAGTAAAGAGAAATGTTTTCAGATAGACGCTGCTGCCCCAGACACACTTAATGGGCACCCCAGTGCGTTTCTTCTGCTACTTCAGTTCGTGTTGCTAAGCAACGATGGGCCTATAGCAGGTCGTCTCCATTGTCTTGTGTGTAAGACGTAACATTTGAATGCGTCGCCAGAGGAGATAACGACGCTATGTGTGCTGCGCTAGGATGGTGGAGGTGAAGGATGAAAACAGCTGGTTTCCTTTACAGACCCTTCCTTTTACAAACAAGATACTGACACTTCCTTCCTCACCTCGAGCTCAGGATTCAACATTTCCTTGGTTAGGAATCCTCTTGTAGGTCGTACTGTTACTAACTTGGTAGTACTGGCTGTTTTAGTGGTGCTTAGGTTAATGAGTAACAGGTGTTTGTAAATATGGGGTAAGCAGATAGGAACAGGATTCTTGCATCAGGCAGGGTATTCTACCAACTACCACAATGACAGCACGACAGCTTGGAAGTTCTTGGTCACAGGATGCTGCTTGTCAGTAACCAAGTTTATAGGGCATTCTTAAGAGGCCGGACTGTCCGGGGTTCGAATCGATTTTTCTCTTCTACAAAATGTTCAGCCCGACTCTGGGGCCCACCCATTCTTCTAGCGGTCTGGGGGTGAGGTTAAACACTCACCTCCACCTAGCGCCGAGGTTAAGGATGAGTGGAGCTATACGTCTACTAGGCCTACATGCCTTCATTACGTGGACAGAAAAAATTGTACCTCTATGCGAAATTTGTTAAGCAACTTTAATAATGGCAAGTGCTTGCGCAGTTATTTGTCTGTTGCAATTCGCTTTCTCATTTGAGCATCATTTCAGCACGATGTAGAAAAAATTTTGAGATCAAAATAAATCAAAGCATAAAACTTTTTAGCTCTCATTATATAAGACGCGCCCGATCTACAAGAAAATACATCGTTTCTCTTTCTAATATAAATTATTTCTGAATAAAATTTTAAGAAACAATGCATGCATGACCTGCATGCACCATATCTTAAAGGCCATAACTAATTTTAGACCTGCACAAGGGGTTTTATTGCGTGGAAGGCTTTACTGTTGATAGAAACACTTAAGTATAGCAGTACTGCACTGCAGGGAGGCGCTAATTATGCTGGCCTGCAGTTTCTTAAGTGTCCGGGGAGGAGGGGGGGGGAGAGAATTTAGATGAAATCTTTTGTTTTGCAGGACACGTTTTGGACCCACGTGTTTCCGTAAATACTGGAAAATCTTGCAAATAAAAATCTTGAAACTTCCAAGATACATGCAAATACTTCAAACCTTGTCTTTGTAGGGCGTCCTTTTTGTGTTGAGGTTAATATATTTCAATTTGAATTCCATTCAGGATTTATTTTATAGTGGACCGACACAAACCTTAATTAAATACGCTTGGCAGTTTTTATTATGGACTACCGAACACCAAATGTAATAATTCTGAAGAGTCGTTTGGGAAATGAAAGTGGACGGGCAGTTCCTGGGTATTCATTTACGTATTTCTTGCACAGGGCACAAGTCCCTATGCTATGCGTGCCGAAGTGAAGAAAGTCAAAGCACACAACACATAGGCCTAAACACTACAAGACCAGCATGTCTCACAAAGAATCACATTAATTTGCACTATCGTCTAATATCCCATTATTGCTCGCCAGACTGCGCTGGCTGCAGTTGGGTTTTATATAGATGAATTGTGTGCCCTCGCCGGGACTCGACTCAGGTCATATCAGTAGCACACAGCTGGTGTAACAAGCATCCAGTATAGTTATCACACGAAAGGGACATTCAGTACTCAACAGTTGGTAGGCTCAGTTCCATTCTCGTGACTAATGACATTCAAATCCTTCAGTACATGTTTTGTGCGGACCGCCCAGTAAACACCGCCGCAGTTGGTACTGATGTCTTCGGTTGATTGCCGGAACATTCACATTTCAGCCAGAAGCCTTTGTTGTGCGTAATTGTGAAATCTATTAATCATCTGCAGGATGCTGGGAGCAGTAGCTGATGGGTGAAAAAAATTTCAAGGCGTGAATCGTGAATGTCAGCACGTGTTTTTATAAAGTGATATGAAGCAATTTTCTGTACGCAAACGTGTACATCTGGCTGTGATGAGTTTGCTCTAACTGCTGCTTAATTTATGGGTTTACGAATGCAAATGTTATGCATGCATTGTGCGACTTCCTTTCACTAATTCCTAACTGATCCATCCCAATCGACCCTCTGTTGGAGGTCGCTCGAACGTCACGCTTAATCCACAGTGGGTGGGCGTGTGAACTTTCGAAGTCTGGAACTCATTTTATGCCCAAACCTACACATATAAATATGAGTAAAACGTTTATTAAAGTATCCTTATCGGTGTTTCGTGGTCTTTTATTCTGGGGTGCACAAATTTTCCAAAAATCTAGCACAAACCTAAAAATTCTAAGCGCCAGCAGGTCGACATAAAGAAAGTTCCATACTGGAGATCCATGAATATTAGACACCACCGTACAAAATTCAGTCGCCTAGGCGACCTAGCGCCCAGGATTCATGTACCCCTGCTTGTAAGTAATACAAGGTGGCATTCGTGATATCAGTTTTGGGAATGTATGCTTTAGGCAAGCGTAATAAACATATTTTCATGCGCCATATTGGTCGACGTGCTCGAAAATTACAAATAAAAGCAGCGATGACGCGAAGTATTAAAGGAATGGATGATCGTCTGAGGTTAATATTTCAGGCCTTTTCCCAACAAACGTACGCAACTACCCTCTGTTATTCCTCATCATTTAATTATTCTGTTCCAACTGAAGAAGCTACATGGCACGTAGCAATATACTTACTTGCCCCATAGAGCAGAGTCATTTTTGAGAATCTAACGTGTTCTCGGCTAGTCAAGAAATTTCCCGCATTTCATGGAACCCGAAGGTTCTTTACCGCGTTTACAAGTGCCCACCACCTGTCCCTATCCGAAGCCAGATACATCCAGTCCATTCTCCCCATCCCACTTAATGAAGTTCCATTTTAATATTATCCTACCATCTAAGCCTGGATCTGCCAAGTAGTCTCTTTCCCTCAAGTTTCCCCGCCAAAACCATGTTTGCATCTCTCCTTTCCTCTTCTCATAAGTGCTATTTGTCCTGCCCACCTCATTCTTCTGTATTTTATGACCCGAATAATATTTGGTGAGGAGTACAGATCATTGGGCTCTTCATTATGTAGTTTTTCTCAATTTCCCTGTTACCTCTTTCTTCTTAGGCCCAAATATTCTCTTCAGCAATAAAGATATACAAATACCGTCAAAACACAACAAAATTTATTATACTCTACCACTTCTGGACTACATGTTTCGACTCCTTGGAGTCATCATCAGGTCCTCTAGTGAACTGATCCAAAACTGTCTAATACCTAGTGCACTCTGGGATCCCGTAGCGCTTACAATAGTTGGTGCAATAGTATTGTGGGTACATATATGTTATTGTAGTGTATATGGTTACCTATGTTATTATTCTCTTCAGCACCCTATTTTCAAACACCCTCAGCCTACATTCCTCCTTCATTGTGAGCGACCACATTTTACACCCATACAAAACATCAGGCAAAATTATCATGTAGCAATGTACGGAGCGATAATTGGTAACTGTGTGCAGTAAGATGATGGAAGGTGCCCTGTTTTGACATACAGATGGTCAGTAACCTCTGGCTGTCGATGTATCTGGTACGTTGTTATGTAATGCGATCAATGAGGAGATATACTCGTACAACTCGCCTTCCGTCAGTACGGGCGCTGCCGAGCAATTCATCATACATTGGCGAGCCAGTGTGGCTCCGAAGGTGACTGAGGAAATCCACTTAAACCCTTAGTCATGATGACCGCTGTCCAGGGCGATATTCGAACCAAGTACTTTCTGAATTCAACGCTAAAAAGTTACCGATACACCAAACTGCTCCGTGGTTCATATGCCGAGTTTTATCACTCGTGAATTACGTTACATTCCATTACGTTACATTACATCGCATTGCGTAGATATGTGGCCGTATGACACGGGTTCTGTTTATATATAAGTGAAATTTATTGTGCAGGCTGTTGGTAATAACACTTATTCTTAAATATCTACTGCACGGAAGGTGTGTGTGTTATCAAGATTGATGACTGTGCACGGAAACTCGCCACAGGCCCTGTCCTGAGCCAGTTATGTACTTACAGTGATGATTTTTGCGCCATGCTTATCAGACTTTTATTTCAATACTATATTTTCATATACACGTCTATTTCCAAGTGCCCAAGTGGTACCCTCCATTCAAGCTTGTAAGCGAGAGTTTTAAAATCCCCTTTTAAATTTTCCCAGCCGGTATGCATGCCCTACCCAACTAAACCTTCTTGAAGAACTCACGCGCTTAAGTGGAGGTCAGCCTACACATCGTACCACTGTTCAGTTGACCTTCTCTATCCTCCTGTTACGTAACGTTGCACGGAATAATGGTCATCACGTTTTATTTCCTGTGAAATATAAATGGAAACGCATTCCATCGTGTTAGGTCTAATATACGAAATAAAGACACCTTCGATCTTAGTACACCGTGTTTACGTTGAAAAGGACATTGACAGACAGACAGACGCACAGCACGTTCTGCGCATCTACCTCAATTTACACATTCCAGTTTTTATTAATTTCTATACTTTTTGTTCACAATTAAGTGCTTTTAATTTATAAAATAAACCAAATTAAACGACTCAGCCAGGTTTAACACTTATCATCAGCAGCAAACATTTGCGATTTGTTCAGCCGTGGATATTAAACTAGCCATCATATTGCGCAAATGGACACGCCCATGCTGCCGGTAGAAAACTTGCAAGACCATAGCTGCAGTACATGTATCTTGCACGCCGCCCTTTACAGACCTGCCATTGTGCATGTTTATTCTAACTTCAAGTGCAATGAGGATTAGTATCTATCGTTAAAACCAGCGGTATTCGGGAAGTACCTCTTCCTAACCTCGGACATGTTTTTGGTTATCCCGTCTGACGTATTCTTCGTACCTCAGGTGAGTACATTTATGAAAACTACGATCTGAGCAGAACCCTAAAATTCGACATCATTAATACTATCCGGCTCTAGGGCCCACCCAGCGACCTATTCTACGCCTATGTACATGTGGGGTACGCTTGTTCCGGGGATAAAGCGGTCCAGATCGTGCAGCTGAACACTCACCTCTATCTAATGTTGAAGTTATGACACCTCCACTCCCCCATACACAGTCATATGTGTGCATGGGTCTTTTGCTTTACCTGTAGGAATACTTCAAACTGCCATAGGGCACCTGCTGGGCAAATTCTACTCATTTTCATTTTCCCTTAATATCAATATTACTGCCACGGTCACACTTCAGGATTTCTTTTCCAAGAAGAATTTCTGTAAAAATCTGTAAGAAATGCTTCATTTCCTCGTCGAAACTACAAGCACGGGGAACGGAAACTTCTTTTATTATTTCAACAATACTATAATTGTTTTTCTTTGTTATTCAGTCCCCCATTTCTTGTCCAACCGGTTTCTTTGTTGGCAGTGCATCTGCGTTACTTGGGACTTCGGCTTTCGTAGGGATGCTGTTGAGCTCTCCTTCTTCTCGCACATTGCTGCCCAATGTTTCAGGACCACCACACACTTCCGTTACTGTAGATACCATTCAACTTTTGACGCAGGGCAATGTCATAGAAGAGCGGCTAACTAATCTGAATTATGTGTGGGAAGTAACACCACGTTGTTTGAGTGAAAACCTACTAGCATAACTTCTGTTATGGCCTTCTCTTGTCTCTAATACCAATTTTGCTGTTGGTTTATCAATATACTAACACCGTAACATATCAGAGAGAGGCGCGAGAAAGAAAAGAAAGGTTAATAAAATTTTCACTCGCAACGAATCATGTAGAAAAGATCATGGAAGTGGAATTTAATGCAGAATGTTTATACTAGAGGGTAAAGGACAGTCCAGCGTCACTGTAATGAAAGTACGGAGAGAGTAGGGCACAAGGATAAAAGAAATCAAAGCTGAAATAACGGTAATATATATGCAGTGCAAGAATTGCGTTTCAATTAAGTGAACTAGATAATAGAGTGATTAAATAAAACGAGATGGCATTGTACCACTCACTGTTGTCATGGCAACGCCTTTGAGCAGAGGCGTTCATTCAGAGACCACTACCGGAATATGGCGCTGCAGTATGCCGTGTGTCTCATTACTGTTTTTTTTTTTTTACAAATTCAACCAATTTTTAGGCGCATCTGCAAACAGCTGCGGTAAGCCGCTGTTGGCTTAATAATGCCTGTTGTTATACCGACAAGAATCGCTCGGATTATCATGAAATTTTGTGTAGGATTTGTACTATTTATACTGTTCTGATTTTGGTTAAAACCTGGCAAAATAACAGAAAACTTACAGGCAGGTTTAGGTACATTTATAATACCTCGCCGTTATTTGTCTTTATAATTAAGGCGGTCTGTCTTCTCTGTGAGGTACAAATGACGCCAGAAAAAATTCTATCCAAACATAGCAATCGAAGGTGATCGATTGTCAACCTCGGAGTTTACGGAATTTCTATTGTGAAAGTTTTTACATCTGGTTTCAAAATCGGGAGGAATCTTATAGGCTGTGTTGTATAGGTCGTGGAAACACTTGCTTTAAAATACATTTTTGCGCCTTTTTTGCAATTATTCGCGCCTTTAAAATCGAAAGCAATAACAGAACTAACGCGCCAGGAATGTTAGCTCCTGCTGCACGTTTCAAGCAGTAACTTTAATTAACAGGGCGGACGTTTTAAATTTAACAGTAAACCTTTCAGTTTGTGACCATCTTGGAGGTTGGCATATTATTTGGAAATACATCGTTTCGTTAGCGTCAAGGCGAAAGCGCGAAGAAGTTATAACATTTTCGAACTGATGACGTAACTGAAAACTGCTTCCAGCAGGACGGTTTGTTGTGAATGAAGAGCGTTTTATTTTTTGGTTCATTCAACAACAGTACCAATAGATCTCGAATGATAGCGCCGAGTGGTAGGACATAATGGTTAAAGTGCGTAATGAATCAGGAGGTGTGAGGAAGGAAGCGGTAGTGGTCTGGTTTGAGGTGCTGTGACGGGAACCACAAAAATAACAGTCAAGACAGTTGGTCTGCAGGTCGAGATCAGGATCCACACGGTCCCGAGGATAAAGTAGAAATGCAAGCCACTAGAGCGAGACGTTCGATGACCGGAGATAAGAAACAAACTACACAGACTGTAAAACTGAAAAGTGCCACATGACTGGCGTCACATTCTGATTTATCTCAGGCCTTCTAATACAACCACGCCCGTTGTGGCAGTACAGTCCGGAACTCAGCTCTGCGACCGTAGAAGCCGGGGGAATGTAGGGAAGGGTCAGATACTGACCGCAGTCCTGAAGAAGGTCCCTGCCAGAAATGTGATGGTTGCACATGAGCAAGCATTCGTTCCAAGACTACTAAACCCCCAAGCAACTATAAATTTTCACCCTTCCACAACTCGAAACACCTGACTTTTCGATCTGTGTGTAATAAAACAGCCTGTCGCTAGTGCCCATAGCTGTCCGGTAGTAGCCCCTGTCGCCAATCGTTCTCTACGCCCCGCCAGACACGCCCCCTCTGCCCGCGGGCTCCTTTCCATGAGCTGCCGTCAGTAGGTAAGTGTAGAACGCATACCTTAACGAACTGCAAAGCTGGATCCCGAACTGTAGGTGCTGTACCAATGTCAGTGCTTCGCACACTGGTGAGACTTGATGACTGGCTGGGTAGGGAGGAAATACTGAAACATAACTTCCATTAATGATATAGTACTAAAACGTATGTAACGTAATCGTAAAAATACACTTCTTGGAAGAGGAGAAAATTTGATTTTACCTGTTGGAACTACAAAATGACGCAAGATACAAAGAATATCAATAATTACTGGCCAGTGTTCCATAGTTGAGAACATGTTGGCAGCAACACGTGACAGCACGACGGCGATCATTTCCGTCGCTAACTTCACGCGCTGCTGACTGTAGTGACTATCCTTGGTACAAAGAGAGTAAGATATATGCCTTAAGATGCGTAACAAAAAGACACTCCTGTAGTGACGCAAAGCTCAGCATCACTTGCCCTGTAGTAATCACTGACAAGTCTCTCAAAACCGAGGCATGGTGGCAGACTGTAACCACGATGGCTGGCATGAAAGATGCGTTCCTACCAGCAGTTTACTTTCGGTATGAATCCGGAATCAAGTGTACTGTTGTTCTCTGTTGCTCCCTTTGAAGGCTAAAATTCATCTGCATCATATTATATATAAATATTCAATTCGCACCCCACAGAAAACACAGTTTCTTCTACTAGAAAGAGCAATAATTGAATTTTGTTTGAGGTCAAAATGGGTGTGTTGTAGAACTCGTAAGGAGCACACAAGTACACAGAGTGTGGAGAATGCGGGGCTTCTAGTTTTAGATCTGGCGGTATATATAGTTACCACTAGGCTTGACAGGTTCAACAGTCGGCAGTAATCACCGTAAGTTGGTCAACTTCGAAACCACTAGCACAGAGACACTGCATCTTTCTAGAGTAGGCACATTATCCACGTGGTCAAATTCACTTCGTATGTAGAGCCAGAAAATTCTTCGCTTTGTTCACAGAAAGCTACTACTAGCCCTATCTTGAGGAAGACTGGCAGTAGTTCAGTAGCTCGTAGTTTGTTTTTTTAAGTTGAATTTTAAATAAGGACCAGAGTGGTGTGCAGTGGCATGACGTCCATACAGGTTTTATAAAAATGCTGCCATTTGTTCATGACTTCTTGAAGGGCCTCACACACACACACACACACACACACACACACACACACACACACACACACACACACACACACACACTAACA
>Ga0209737_10004335_pt1 | contig 9992 bp, 8 predicted proteins | sample TergutCu122P3_FD_187284 | JGI IMG/M metagenome (GOLD analysis project Ga0209737, IMG submission 187284) | Cubitermes ugandensis P3 segment gut microbial communities from Kakamega Forest, Kenya - Cu122 P3 (SPAdes) (version 2) | ecosystem: Host-associated > Arthropoda: Insects > Digestive system >...
CAAGTTCGCTAACTTACCAACTACCGGCACCACCATAGCCGACACCACTACCATGCCAACCCCATCAGACAACTTCACCTTTTACTATGCTACCCGAGTACCTGCTGCTAAGATGGCTGGAACCTACAGCACAACAATTACCTACACTGCCATTGCTAAACCTGTTCCGGAACCACCTGAAGTCTTTAAGTTCACCATCGACACCCGTATGACAGACACACTGTTTGCTGATGGTGATACACCCGCTACCAATCCCGCTCACTTTGCAGGCACTGCTACTACCTTCAGCATACCGACCAGTGGGTATGTGGGTGGCGCTAGTAACCATGCCTATAGCTGGGTTATTAACTGTGGCGATGGCACACCAGACAGGCTAGTATCTGGCACTAGCGGTACAACCGCACCCAATGCTAATGGAATTCTTTGCGACTACGGTCCAACCGGCAGCAACACCGGCCCTGGTGAGTACCAGATAACTATCAAATCCACCGATGCAGGAACGCCGGGTTGGATGAATGGGTTTGGGTTTGGGAGATCAGGCGGTGCTAATACCCAGGCAAACAAAAACATGTTTAAGTCTATAGACATGCCATTTACTAATAATATGCGCACGCCGGGAAGCACATATCGTTTCTACGAAGTATTTATTGGCACTCGTAATGCCATGCAAATTCCAGCGAATCTGTTTTCTGGAATCAGCACCATGGGCGATACAGATTTAAGTTGGATGTTCGATGCCACCTTCCTTTATTATGCCTACAACTCTACTACTGCCACCATCCCAGCCGGCCTATTTGATTCCCTTGACACAAGTAGCGCTGTAAATCTTTTCGGCATGTTTGATTATACTTTCAGTGGGTACGCTGTTAATTCTACTACTGCCACCATCCCAGCCGGCCTATTTTCCTCTATTAATACCGCCAATGCCGAGGACCTTAGCTGGATGTTCTTTGGCACCTTTTGCCAGTATGCTCAGCGTTCTATCACTGGCAACATCCCAGCTGGGTTATTTGATTCGATTGATACTAGCAGTGCCAAATATCTTGACGATATGTTCAACGACACATTCGATGTTTACGCACAGTATTCTACCGTCGGCACCATCCCTGCCGGCCTATTCGACACCATAGACACTAGTGGTGCTACGAGCTTTAGTTGGCTTTATAATGCTACATTTATAGCATACGCTCAAGAGTCTACCGTCGGCATTATCCCCGCCGGTTTGTTTGATTCACTTAATACTAGTAATGCCACTAATTTAAGCAACCTATTTAATGCTACTTTTTCGGGGTATGCGACAAAGAATGCTTCTGGCGTGATACCTAACGGACTATTCACGAAGGTTGACACGAGCAAAGCTACGAATGTCAGTAGTATGTTTAGGATGACGTTTGATAATGTTCCTGTTTTTAATAGCGGTTCTTTTGCCTATGCCAATAAAATAGGTGATGGGACGCCCGATACTGATATTAATAATATTTGGGGCAGCGCTAATTTATCTGGCATCACAGCCGCAAATGCTGGTGGTATGGGTGGCGCCTTTGAGCGAACGTTCTACAACATGCCGTCACTGACTGGTTCTGCTCAGACATTTATCAACAATAAATTGGGCGGGCTAATCCCGGCGACTCGAGCTTACACTTTTGTGGGCACAGGAGTTACTGACTTGGCCAGTTTAAATGCGAACTGGAAGTAAGTTAGCTCTAAGCTCGAAGTTCTGCCAGGTTCGACCTGATGGGGGCGCATATTTAGCACCGCCTATTCAGGTCGAACCTGTTATCATCTGCCACGATATGCTAAAATAATCCAAAGAAAGCGAGTAACCAATGAATATTTTTGATTTAATTATTGTTCAACCCATCTTTAACCTGCTGTTGTTTATTTATAATTTCGTGTGGGATTATGGTGTGGCGATTATCATTTTGACCATTATCATCCGTTTTGCGCTTTGGCCGTTGGTTAAAAAGCAAATGAAGCAAACCAAACTAATGCGCGAAGTTCAACCAGAGCTTAAAAACATCAAAAAGCGCGCTAAGGGCGACCGCATGGTGGAATCACAACTGACTATGGCGCTGTATAAAGAAAAAGGCGTTAAACCGTTTAGTTCGATTTTGGTTCTGCTGGTTCAACTACCAATCTTCATCGCCGTTTTCACTGTGATTCGTAACTACACAGGATTTTTAGAAAGTTATGTTTACCCGTTTTTACAAGACTTCGGGCGGATTCCGAGTATGATGGCCGACCCTGGCACACCGATGCTTTTTGGGGTCGACCTAACCAACCACGCTTTTTCGGACAGTGGAATTTATTGGCCGATTTTGTTGATGGCTTTAATCGCCGCGGCCTTGCAGTTTTTCCAGTCCCGTCAACTGCAGCCACAAAGTACGGGCAAGAAAAAGAAAATGCGCGAGTATTTCCGCGATGCTGCCGCTGGCAAGGAAGTCGACCAAGCCGAAATGAGCGCCAATATGACCCAAAATATGATGTATCTCTTCCCGATTTTGACTTTTATTATTGCGATTTCGTTACCCGGCGCCGTGGTGCTATATTTTGCCACCCAGGCCGCCGTGGCAGTCGGTCAGCAAAAGTATATGCTTAGCCGCGGTGATAAGGAAAAAGTCAAAAAACCATCTGCCAACGAACGCGCCGAAACCGCCAAAGAAGCAGTCGTCATCAAGCGCCCAAGTAGTGACTTTAAGCCCAAAACCAGCGGTAGCGGGAATAATAAAACAGTGGTTCGCCGTATCAGAAAATAGTCAGCTTGCCTATTGTATCCTGCGTGAAGATAGATTATAATATGTAATATGAGAGCGGTTAACACAATGTATCTGATCGTCATTCTATTGTCCCCACGCGGGGGCTTAGTTGGCGTTGCCGGATAAGATCTGATAACCAAAAAACAACAAAGCCCCCACCAGGGGTCTTTTTAAAATGCTCTCGTGCACCTTAATAAGATAATCCTTAGTTAAAGATATCAAGCGCCCCGCCGAGCTAATCATATCAATGTTTGTTCGACGGGCACCTGTATAGGCAGTGTCTACAATCAGTTCTAATTGTGTTAGAAGTGTTATTATCAGAGAAAGGAAGCAGAAATGTGTCAAACACGATAGTAAAGTAAATGATGTGCTATGAGCTATATCTGGTCAAGAAGGTAGTGTTACGGAATAAGCCGAGTGATCTGAAGGGAGTTAATCATGTTCGAAAAAACAGCAGTAAGTTTCTTAGAGGCAAAGAACAACCTATTACATCGTCTTGTAAACCTAGAGACTGGCGAAGTAGGTCCGGAATTCATCGTTTGGGGACGACCAGCCAGCACCAGACCAAATGAGATCCGACCACTGTACGACACGTTGTTGTCACTCAAAGATTGGAAGGACAAGACGAACTCTGAGTGTCGAGAATTCATTCTGAGTCTGGGCAATTGCAACAGTGATTCTGTTGGCGATCCACTTGGTACTATTTGGACATCGGAACTGGTTAATGATTACGGAGAAGTCATTGCTGAACTTTCCCGAATCCGACTCAGGTGCGATGGCGGAATGGAGTTAATTTTGTACAACAAGGTATACTGACGAGAAATAACTACAGGATTGTCTAAACTTGCCCGACAGCGATATGATATGCTGTCGGGCTTTTATATTTTTTGTGATAAACTGTTTTATACAATTAGCTGTTACTTATATGAGGAGTTATGTTTATGGATAGGGAAGAATCAATCGTTTTTGCCAAGCAATACCTAGAGAACATCTTGTCTTTCTTTGGCTTGAACACCGATGTGATGGCCAGCGCCGATGAAGACGTCATTGAGCTAGGCGTGCCGTCGACATATTTAAACGGTTTTTTGATCGGCCAGCGTGGCGACACACTGCGTAGTCTGCAGTTTTTGATCGCCACAACTTTACACCAAAAAAACGCTGAATTAACCCGGGTTAACGTCGATGTGGCTGGCTATAAAAAACAGCGCAATGAACGATTGGCCGAGCAAGCCGAAGACTGGGCCAAGCAGGTTTTGGAAAGTGGTGGACAGATGCACCTGCCGCCGATGAATCCAGCCGAACGTCGGGTAGTGCACAAAGTGATTGCCGAATACTCCGAGCTTGAAACCGAGTCCGAAGGCGAAGGCCGCGATAGACATGTGGTGCTAAAAAAGCTCTAAGCCCTAAGTTGTAAGCCGTAAGCCGGAGTGTCATTCTGGCGCATGCTGGAATCCACGGGGGTGTGGGGGCTGGAACTAATCAACTAATTAACTGGAACTAAATAAACACCAAACACACTCGATCTTATTCGATTGCCCCTATTATATCAAACCACAAGCGTTTTGTCAAGCCCCGCGCCATTTGTTAAAATTTATGAGCAAAATTTGCTATAATTGATTGTCTTTAATAAGGAGGGAAACCATGTTTAAAGTAATCAAAACCGAAGATTATGACGAAATGAGCGACCAGGCTTTTGAAATAGTTAAGGAAATTGTCACTGCCAAGCCAGATTGTGTATTGGGACTAGCGACTGGTTCCAGCCCAATTGGTTTGTACGAACGAATGGTGCGCGACCATCAAGAAAACGGCACTTCGTACGCGGACGTAAAAACCGTGAACCTGGATGAATACTTGGGGCTGCTCATAGATCATCCAGAAAGCTATTTTTCGTTTATGCAAAAGAACCTGTTTTCGGGCATTGATATTCTGCCGTCTAATACTTATCTGCCACGAGACGGCGAAGACAAACTGGAACAATGTAAGAAATATGATGAGATTTTGGATGAGCTGGAAATTGATGTCCAATTGCTTGGCATTGGGTCAAATGGGCACATTGGTTTTAACGAGCCCGGTACGGCGTTTGATAGTAAAACCCACGTTGTAGATTTGAAAGAATCAACCCGCCGCGATAACGCGCGATTTTTTGACTCGATTGACGAGGTGCCAAAGCAAGCCATCACGATGGGCATCGGCAGTATTTTAAAAGCGAAGAAAATCTTGCTTATTGCTAGTGGCGAAAACAAAGCCGATGCAATTGCCGCCATGATTAACGGCCCGGCCACAACCGAAGTCCCAGCTAGTGCTCTACAACAACACCCAGACGTAACGGTAATCGTCGACCAGGCTGCGGCTAGTAAATTGTAGATAATCTGCCACCCCAGGAAAGTATATTTTACTATAGCGTTCAAAACAAAAATATGATATAATCAAAATATATGAGCGAGAGAGTGTTAAGAAATAAGATTTTTAAAGATAAGGTTCTACTGATCACCGGTGGGACTGGGTCTTTTGGTAACAAAGTTTTGGAACGGTTCTTAAGGGACGACATTGCCATAAAAGAAATTCGTATTTTTTCGCGGGACGAAAAAAAGCAAGACGATATGCGGAAGAAATATAATAATCCGAAACTGAAGTTTTTCATTGGTGATACTCGCGATTCGGATTCGATCGAATATGCTATGAGGGGTGCGGATTATGTTTTTCATGCTGCGGCACTAAAACAAGTTCCGTCGTGTGAGTTTTACCCTATTGAAGCGGTTAAGACCAACATTTTGGGTACAGAAAACGTACTTAATTGTGCGATTAAGAACGGAGTGAAAAAGGTAATATGCCTTAGCACTGACAAGGCAGCTTATCCTATTAATGCGATGGGCATGAGCAAAGCATTGATGGAAAAGGTAGCAGTGGCCAAGTCAAGAACAATTGAAGACAACAAAACGATAATTTGTTTGACCAGATACGGTAATGTTATGGGGTCAAGAGGTTCAGTGATTCCGCTATTTTATAAATTAATTGAGGAAGAAAAACCGATTACGATTACTGATCCTAAAATGACTCGGTTTATGATGACACTTGATGATGCGGTAGATTTGGTTATTTTTGCATTCAGACATGGTAAACAGGGCGATTTATTTATTCAAAAATCACCCGCTGCGACGATAGATACCTTGGCTAAAGCCGTTTGTAAATATAAGAATGTTGCCTTAGACACCAAAATCATTGGGCTCCGACATGGCGAAAAAGACCACGAAGTGCTAGTCACGCGTGAAGAAATGATTCGGGCTACTGATATGGGGGACTATTACAGGGTGTCGCCAGATGAAAGAAGCCAAAACTACGACGAGTTTTATAGCCCGGTGACCGAGGAAACGAAAGAAATTGATGTTTATAGTTCAAGCAACACAGAGAGACTGAACGTGGATGAAATGATTGATCTGCTAAAAGAGATGGGCGAAATAGAAAAATGAAAATTCTGGTGCTGGGTGCGGGCGGCATGCTGGGACACATAGTCTGTAAGTATTTTGAAGAAGCCGGGCATGAAGTTGTGACCACAGCCCGGGACGAGGATAAAAAAAACTATTATGATGCTTATAAAAATATCTATGGGATAGAAGAGGTTATTGATAACGAGAAGCCGCAAATCGTAATTAATTGCATTGGGGTGTTGAATCAGGCGGCAGAAGATAACCATGCTTTAGCATCGCTGCTAAACAGTTTTTTACCGAATTATCTAGACGAGTTGTCGGCGAAATATGATTATAAATTAGTGCACGTTACCACTGACTGTGTGTTCGATGGGGAAAAAGGTGACTACACGGAATCGGACTTTCCGGATGCCAAGTCATATTATGGTTTATCAAAAGCGCTTGGAGAAGTGAATAATAATCGTACACTAACACTTAGGACATCCATTGTTGGCCCAGACATAAATCAAAACGGTATTGGGTTGTTCAAGTGGTTTACCGAGCAAAGCGACACCATCAAAGGTTTTGATGGTGTGGTTTGGACCGGTGTGACGACCCTGCAATTAGCAAAGGTGATGGAAGAGGGCATCCAAAAAAACTTGAACGGTCTTCATCACGCAGTAAACGGCGAGAAAATAAGTAAATATGAGCTGCTGAAGTTGTTTAAAAAATACTTTAACGGGGATATTAAAATTGAAAAAGATAACACATATAAGAGCGATAAGAGTTTGATTTTGTCTAAAAATAGTTACAGATTTGCTATACCAAGTTATAATGAAATGATAAAGGAAATGAACGATTGGGTATTGTCACACCCTGATATGTATCCAGACTTAATTCGAAAGGCGGTAAAGGAATGAAAGTTATGACTATTGTTGGGACCCGACCAGAGATTATTAAATTAGCCTGTGTGATACCAGAACTTGATAAATTCACTGACCACGTACTGGTACATACTGGTCAAAATTATGACTATGAGTTAAATGGCGTGTTTTTTGATGGGATGGGAATCCGAAGACCAGATTTGTTTTTAGAAGCGGCCGGCGAGACGGCTGCGCAGACGATTGCTAACGTAATTGAAAAGACTGACGAATTGTTTCAAAAACAGCGTCCAGATGCCGTGCTTCTTTATGGCGACACAAATTCTTGTTTGGCTGTGATTTCTGCCAAGCGAAACAAAATTCCGGTTTTTCATATGGAGGCGGGGAATCGCTGTTTTGACCAGCGTGTTCCAGAAGAAATCAATCGAAAAATTGTCGATCACTTAAGCGATATTAACATGACTTTGACTGAACATGCCCGCCGATATTTGATTGCCGAAGGCATCCCAGCCGAGACCGTCATCAAGGTTGGTTCGAGCATGAAAGAAGTAATCGCGGCTAATCAAAAGAGCATAGACGAGTCTGGCGTGTTAAGTAAATTAAAGCTCGAACCTAAAAAATACTTTGTGTTAAGTGCGCATCGTGAGGAAAACCTAGACAATCCTAAAAACTTTGAAAAGTTAATTAATTCTATCAACGCGATTGCTGATAAATATAAATTCCCGATTATTTTTTCCACCCATCCTCGAACTAAAAAAATGTTGGATGAAAAAGGTGTTAAATTAAATAGTTTGGTGCAATCTATGAGACCACTTGGGTTTGCTGATTATATCAAACTACAGCAAAACGCATTCTGTGTGATCTCGGACAGTGGTACTATCACCGAGGAGTCGTCGATTTTGGGTTTTCCAGCAGTTACTATCCGCGAAGCCCATGAACGACCAGAGGGTATGGACGAAGGTACACTAATTATGTCGGGGTTAGATGAGGCAGATATTATCTCTTCAATGAATGTCGTCACAAAGCAAACTACCAGGCCACATATTGTTCCTGATTATGATGTGGATAGTGTTGCCCAAAAAGTTGTCCGGATTATTATGAGTTATACGGGCTATATTAATAGAACTGTATGGAGAAAGTAATAAAAACAAATATGGATTTGTCGATTGTAATCCCTCTATACAACCACGAAAAGTATATTGAGGAATGTCTGACTTCAATCCTAGTTGGTTTTGACGAGAACGACGAGATTATTGTGATTGATGATGGCTCGACAGACAATTCTGTAGCTGTCGTTGAGCGGATGATAAAAGAACACGGTAACATTAGGCTGATAGAAAATGGTGTCAACAAAGGATGTGCATTTAGTATAGCTACGGGCATTAATGAAGCCAAAGGAAAGTATATCGGTGTTAGTAATTCCGATGATTATGTTGACCCAGGTTACTATGCCAAGATGCTTAAAGTAGCTAAGTCAACGAAGGCAGATATCGTGTGTGCCAGTATCGCGATGGTGTTTGGTAAGCAAATATATCGAACTGACATACTAAAAGAAAATGTAGTGCCAGATATCCCAAAAAAATATTTTAGTAAAGTTAGCCCGTTTAAAATAAGTGGAGATATTTTACTGGGTCACGCCAGTGCCTCTTCGGCGAGCACAAAGATAATCCTAAAGAAATGGTATCTAAAGTACCCGTTCATTGGCACAAAAGCCAATGATCTCCCCTCAATTTATCCAATATTAGCCGAAGCGGAAAATATTGTCTTTTGTCCCAACTTATATATGTACTATAGGCAGGTTGACAATTCTCTATCAAAAAGAGATGATTTTGCAAGTTACGCTTCTGTTGCAGACTCGATTGTTGACACATTGAAACTCTTAGACGAAGTCAAAGACGAAAAATATAAAGAAATTTTGCTCGCGAACAATTTTTTGGACTTTTTGTGTTATGTTGTTCCCGAAATAAAAGATGAAAAAACGCGGGTAGGTGTCATAGAACACAGCATCAAAACCCTATTATCTTACGACAAAAATGTCTTTCAGAAAATGAACAAAAGTAAATATACAGAACTTTTTAAAGATAAGAATGGTGTCGAATATACAAAAGTTTTGTTTCAGTTGCTATGTAATCTCGATATTGATGCGGTCGACTTACTGATTCGACTCGAAGGGCAGAACAGGCGATTTTCAGATAGAATAATAGTATTAGAAAACCACATAGAGAACCTGGCTGCTGAAAACGAAGGTTATAAAAATAGTATGAGCTGGAAGATAACAGCCCCACTAAGGTCCATAAAAAGGACAATCAAAAGGTGATTTATACGAGGAAAGGCAGGAATATGGCTAATAGAAAAAGAGGGTTGCCCAAAGTATCAATAGTGATACCGGTATATAACGGCGCTAATTTCATGAGGGAGGCTATTGACAGTGCTCTGCGGCAAACCTATAAAAACATCGAAGTCATAGTGGTGAACGACGGGAGTAACGACGATGGTGAAACTGACATGATTGCGAAATCTTATGGCAGGAAAATCAGGTATTATCAGAAGCAAAATGGGGGTGTATCTACTGCCCTTAATCTGGCTATTGGGAAAATGACAGGCGAATATTTTTCATGGCTTTCTCATGACGACACATATGAACCAGAAAAGATTGAACGCCAAATTGATTATTTAGTGAAAAATGACATGATTGGCGAGAAGGTAATTCTGTACTCTGATTATAAGCTGATGGGCAAAAAAGGTAAGTTTTTAGCAAACTGCGTTAAGGACCACAACGAGCTGGTCAATAAGCCAGAGTATGCTCTATTAAAAGGTAATGTGAACGGAATCACGTTATTAATACCAAAAGCAGCATTCAGCGACCACGGCTTATTTGATACAAACCTAAGATGCACTCAAGATTATGACTTGTGGCGGAGAATGTTTAGGACGTATCGTCCTGTGCATAT
>Ga0209737_10004336_pt1 | contig 9992 bp, 9 predicted proteins | sample TergutCu122P3_FD_187284 | JGI IMG/M metagenome (GOLD analysis project Ga0209737, IMG submission 187284) | Cubitermes ugandensis P3 segment gut microbial communities from Kakamega Forest, Kenya - Cu122 P3 (SPAdes) (version 2) | ecosystem: Host-associated > Arthropoda: Insects > Digestive system >...
GACCTTAAAACAGGAAAAGAGGGCTTTAATCTTGCGGCGATTTTGCTTTTCGGAAAAGAAAATACCATTCGTTCCTGCACGCCGAATTACATTACAGACGGAATATGCCGCCGTCATAATTTAGACCGCTATGACGACCGCGTTATGATAAGAACAAATTTGATTGATGCTTACGACCGGCTTATAGAGTTCGTAGAAAAACACACGCTCGACAAATTTTTTCTTATCGGCGGACAATCGGTAAGTATTCGTTCAAAAATTGCCCGCGAAATCGTAAGTAATATACTTGTTCATCGTGAATATACAAGCACATATCCGGCAAAAATAATTATAGAGCGCAACAGTATCAAAACAGAAAACTGGAGTATTCCACAAACATTCGGACAGATTGACCCAAATGTTTTTGCACCTTATCCGAAAAATCCCTTGTTAGCATCTTTTTTCATAAATATCGGACGAGCAGATATTCTCGGTTCCGGCACGCGAAATTTGTATAGATTTACAAAAATATATTCCGGCAAAGAACCGGAACTAATCGATGGCGACATATTCAAAATGACGATTCCGGTAGAAGAGGATTATTTTGACGAAGAACTCGGCGTAAAACCTACAAATGACCTAGTAAATGAAGAAAATGTCCCTGTAAACAGCGAAAATGTCCCTGTAAACAGCGAAAATGTCCCTGTAAACAGCGAAAATGTCCCTGTAAATACTGAAAATGTCCCTGTAAATGACCGCACAAGTGATATAATTTCACTAATCATTGATAACAATAAAATTACATATAGTCAATTATCCGAAAAACTTGGAGTAAACGAAAAAACAATTAAACGAGATATGGACAAACTAAAAAAACTCAATAAGGTAGAAAGAGTTGGCTCTGATAAAACTGGAGAATGGAGGGTTTTGTAAAAAATGATACCAAAAAAATTCACTATTGCTGGCTCGGCGGAAAAGAACTCCAGATGATGCAAAAAGGTGCATAGATACTTGGAAAAAATTCTTGCCAGATTATGAAATAATTTGCTGGAACGAAAATAATTTTGACATAAACTCTGTTGATTTTGTAAAAGAAGCAATTACAGCAAAAAAATGGGCGTTTGCCGCTGATTATATCCGTTTATATGCGGTTTTCACTCAAGGCGGAATTTATATGGACACTGATGTAATCGTCAAAAAAAGTTTCGATAAATTTTTGGAGCATAGTTTTTTTACTTCGGTCGAAATAAACTCCTCTGGAAAAACAAGAAAAATCTTACTTCAATCGGCAATTTTCGGCGCAGAAGCGGGAAATCCTTACATTAAAGATTGTATGGATTGGTATAAAAACAAGCATTTTTTACTGCCAGACGGCTCGCTTTTTGACAAATATATCGCGCCCGACATTTACGCGGAAGTCGCCGAAAAATACGGATTTTCAAAAAAAGATGAGTACCAGGAATTAAAAGATGGAATGGTTATTTACCCATCAAATGTTTTTACGAGAAATTGGTTTAATTACACAAAAGAAGCGCACGCAATTCACTGGTATTTAGGAAGCTGGATTGAAAGAACCGTTTTTAGAAAACTTGTGGCATTTCTTTTTCGTCTCCCATTTCTGTTACGGCATAATGTATATTAGTGTTGTTAAATTTATTACGGGGCTTGACTTATTATGATAAAAATAGAAAAATCGAATACAAATAAAGCTTGGGTAAAACTTTTAAATAAAATTTCCCCGTTTGCGGCGAAAAAGACAATATATTACCTGCAAAAAACAAGATTTTTTTACGCTTGGAAATCAAGGTCAGACGAGGCAAAAGCCGATATCGAAGATTTCTTCAAAACAATGCCGCTTTTTACACATATTGAAATTGAAACACTCAACAGATGCAACGGAACTTGTCCGTTTTGCCCTGTAAACAAGAACGACGACCCGCGTCCGTTAGCAAAAATGACAAACGAGACTTTCAAAAAAATTATTGATAACTTGGCAAAACTCGAATTCAACGGAAGAGTTTGTTATTTTTCAAACAATGAGCCGTTAATGGATAACAGAATTATTGAATTTATAAAATACGGTTCACAGAAAATCCCAAATGCAATATCCGACATTGTCTCAAACGGAACTTTGTTAAACGAAGAAAAATTTCAGGAACTTATTGATTCTGGACTTAACAAATTAGTTGTTGACAATTATAGCGACAACTTGGAATTAAATCAAAATATTCAAAAAATCTATGAGAAATATAAAGATGAAAAATTTGGAATGGATTGTAAAATCCACATTCGATTTGCAAACCAAATTTTAAGTAGTCGCGGTGGAGAAGCTCCTAATAAAAAAACGGCGAAAAAAATTCTTGCCGCGCCGTGTTTTCTTCCGTTTGACCAGCTGGTAATCAGACCTGACGGAAATGTTAGTTTGTGTTGTAATGATGCCTTGGGTAAAATAACGCTGGGGAATGTCAATGAGCAGACATTAGAAGAAATTTGGTATGGGGAAAAACATATAAATATCTTAAAAGATATGCGAGAAAATATGCGAAACAACATTTCGATTTGCAAAAACTGCGATATGATTGCAACAAAAAAGCACAACTTGTTTTACGGATAACAGTTTTTATGGTAACCATATAGTATTTTGCAATTAAATAAGGAGGAAAAATGATACCCAAAAAAATTCATTACTGCTGGCTCGGCGGAAAAGAACTCCCCGAAGATGCCCAAATGTGCATAGATACTTGGAAAAAAATCTTGCCTGACTACGAATTGATTTGTTGGAACGAAAATAATTTCGATATAAATTCTGTTGATTTTGTGAAAGAAGCAATAAGTGTAAAAAAATGGGCATTTGCGGCAGATTATATCCGTTTGTATGCAGTTTATACCCAAGGCGGAGTTTACATGGACACCGATGTTATTGTAAAAAAAAGTTTTGATAAATTTTTGAAACATAGTTTTTTTACGGCAATTGAAGTCAACGACCCTAAAACATCAAATGCTTTGCTCGGCGGTTCAAAAGAAGAGGTAAGAAAATATTTACTACAATCGGCAATTTTCGGTGCAGAGGCAGGAAATAAATACATTAAAAGCTGTATGGATTGGTATAAAGACAAGCATTTCATTTTACCCGACGGCTCATTTTTCAACAAATATGTTGCCCCCGACATTTACGCGGAAGTTGCCGAAAAATACGGCTTGCAAAAAAAAGATACTTTGCAGGATTTAGGCAATGGAATGGTAATTTATCCGTCAATTGTTTTTACAAACGACAGATATGGCGCAACAAAAGAAACTTATGCGATTCATTGGTGGAAAGGAACTTGGCGAGATAAAAATTTACTGCAAAAAATTCTTTCGTTTGTTTCACGAAAAATATTTTTATTAAGAAATTTTAATGGAAGGCAGAATAATGATGCCTAAGAAAATCAAAATTCTTATTGTCGGAATGTATGATAATCCCGGCGGAATCGAAAATATGATTTTTAATTATGTTTCGCATATAAAAAGCGATAAATTTGATTTTGCTTTTTTGAATGTTTACGAAAAAATGTGTTATCAAGACGATTTTGAAAAAATGGGATACAAAGTTTTTACGCTTATTAATCCCCAAAAAAAACCTTTTGAATTTTTTGCGGAATTTCTTAAATTATGTGAAAACGAAAATTTTGATATTATTCACATAAATATGCTTTCGGCTGCGAATACTCTTCCGCTTTTGGCTGCAAAAATTTCGGGAAATAAAAAAATAATTTTTCATTCTCACAATGGAAATACGGTTGGTTTTCACAGGCATATATTGCATTTTTGCGGGAAATTTTTCGTAAATATTCTTACTGATTACAAATTCGCCTGCTCGAATGCCGCCGCAAAATTTATGTTCGGAGGGGATTATCTCCAAAATGTAAAAATTATTAACAATGCAATTGATACTTCAAAATTCAAATTTGATGAGAATTTTCGTAAAAAAATACGAAAAGAACTGAATGTTTTACCGAACGATTTTCTTATCGGACATATCGGCAGATTTGAAGCGCAGAAAAACCATAGTTTTTTAATTAAAATTTTCAAAAAAGTTTCAGAAAAATTACCCAATGCAAAACTAATTTTAGTCGGAGCAGGTTATGCAATGGACGAGGCAAAAAAACTTGCCGAAGATTTGAATATTTCAGATAAAATTATATTTTACGGGAAATCCGATAAAACATTTGAAATATATTCCGCGCTTGATTTATTTTTATTTCCGTCGCTTTTCGAAGGGCTTCCACTCGTCGGAATTGAAGCACAATGCAACGGATTACCGATTTTGGCATCGACGGGAATATCTAAAGAAATGCAGATTACAGATTTGGTTTCGTGGTCAAGTTTGACGGAAAATGAAGATGTTTGGGCTAAAAAAGTTATTAATATTTTACAAAATTCAGCACAAAAAGATTGTTTAGAACAAATAGAAAATGCTGGTTATTCCATAGAAAAAGAAGCGATAAAATTGGAAAAAATTTATTGTGAAATTGCAGAAAGGAAATTAAAATGATACCCAAAAAAATACACTACTGCTGGTTAAGCGGAGAAGAAATTCCTGAAATGCTTAAAAAATGTATGGCAACTTGGAAAGAAATTTTACCTGACTATGAATTAGTTTTGTGGGACAAAAAGAAATTTGATGTTAATTCTGTTACTTTTGTAAAAGAAGCGGTTTCGGTGAAAAAATGGGCGTTTGCCTGTGATTATATCCGCCTTCACGCAATTTATACAGAGGGTGGAATTTATATGGATACGGACATTATTGTAAAAAAAAGTTTCGATAATTTTTTGAACAACAGTTTTTTTTCGGCTATGGAATATCACAATCCACGCCCTCAGGGGAAAGACCAAGTTTATCTCTACGAAGACGGAAGCACTGTGCAAAAAATTATCGGCGCAGCAATGCAGGCAGCTGTTTTCGGCGCGGTTGCGGGACACCCGTTTTTGAAAGATTGCTTGGATTGGTATCAAAATAAACACTTTTTTATTCCCGAAAAAAAATTAATCGACAATATAATTATTGCGCCTGATATTTACGCAACAATCGCACAAAAATACGGATTCCGCTACATAAACGAAGAACAAAATTTGGCGAAAAATATGAAAATTTATCCCTCGCCGATAATTTCACCGAACATTTGGGATTTTACAAAAGAAACATACGCAGTCCATTGCTGTGCGGGAAGTTGGTTAGACGATTCGTTTTTAAGCAAAATCACCAAAAAAAACAATTTTTTGCGTAAATTATTCGGCAGAAAGCCACTAATAAAGGATATGTACGAATTTGTTCAAAACAGCCATACATGGAAATAGATATGAAAAACAACACAAATCTTGTTTCTGTAGTTATTGTTAATTGGAATGGTGCAGAGGTTTTGCCCGAATGCTTGAAGAGTTTGCTTACGCTTAATCATAAAAACATTGAAATTATTGTTATTGACAACGGTTCCATCGACGACTCGGTAAATATTATTAAGCGTATTTGTGGCAATATGGCAAAAATAGTCTGCCTTGAAAAAAACCTCGGATTCGCTATGGGAATGAACCTCGGATTTAAAAACGCCACTGGAGAATTTATCGCGTCACTGAATAATGATATGACGGTAGAACCAAACTGGCTTGACCAACCGCTTGAATTTTTACTAAAAGACAAATCAATCGGCATTGTAAGTTGCAGACAAATGAATTATTACGAGCGTGATAAAATCGACGGACTTTATCATTACATAACAAAAGACCTTTTGTTGATGCCTTTGGGATATAGATGTAAATTTGAGCAAACAAATCTTTATTTAAAAGCAGGATATGTCATAAGTGCTAACGGTGGCTCGGCAATATTCAGAACAGAAACCGTAAAAACGCTCGGCGGTTATGACGCTGATTTTTTCGCATATATGGAAGAAACAGATTTTTGTCTGCGCGCTTTTTTACACGGCTGGAAATGTGTATATGCCCCCGAAGCAGTTGTATACCACAGAGACGGATTCAGTTTCAAAAAAATCAAAGAATATCAATATTATCTTCGTGAAAGAAATCGTATTTGGTTTTTATATAAAAATATTCCTGTTGTAATCATACTCAAAAATTTGCTTGTTATTGTTTTGAATGAACTGCGCGTTATCGGATATTCATGTTTCAAATTAAAAAAACCGTTGATTTACCTTAAAGCCAGGTTGGACGCTATTCGCGGATTAAAACGTTACAAAAATATACGAAAAGAAAACACTGCCCTATTTAAGAAAAAGAGAAATGAATTCTATCATTTTGAAAAGTGTAAAAAATTGGATATGTTCTAACAATTCTTCAACCTAATCCGGCGAGTAAAAAATGCTATAATAGATTTCAATATTGCAATTCCACCAAATCCCGTTCTTGTTCGTATTGTAAAATAAATTTTATCTTCAAGTCCCTTACCAATAATGCCGTCTTTATTTATCTGACCAACGATTTCTTTACAAAACGGCGTTCTTGTCGCATATTTCCAAAATTCGTCAAAATGCTGTATATAGTGCCATACGGCATAAGGTTTAAAATGAATGATTTTAGGTTGTCTTTGCGCTTGTAAATATTCCGCCAACATCTCTTTGGGGACATATTTTGAATATATTTCGGGGACATAAGTCCAGCATGAAGATTCTTCATCGTAAACCGAAATATTGCGCTTTGAAATCATATCGGGCAAATAATTCCAACTTTTATGAAGACGCTGAGTTTTATTTTTTGCTAAAACGTTGATTACGTCTTGGTCGTGATATTTCCATTTCCGCGAAGTTATTGTATCTATAATTTGCTGCATTGTATACACCTCTCTGAATTTATTGCAATTTATCAAAAGCATACCCGCATTTATGTAATTTTCGGGGTTTTCCATATTCAAAAGCACTTCAAAACGTTTTGCTAATATTTTCCGTGTTTTATCCATTTTGTGTTTCGGAACGTAATGCAGACATAACCCCGCATCACTCACGCCCGCAATAAAATTATCCGAAATCTCAATGTTAAAAAGCTCGGAAATATCCGCCAGGCAAACCATATCACCGTCTAAATAAAGCACTTTTCCCATATTCGGAAATATGTAAGGAATAAAAAGTCGAAAGTATGTTTCAATAGTTATATGCCACGAAACAAAAAAATTGTAATCTTTGACATAAGGTGACATATCAATAAAACTCAGCGAAAAACCGAGAAAATTACTTACTTGGCTTTGCAGTTTTCCCATAGATTCAGGCTTTATGTCTCTATGCAAAATGTAAAAATCATAGTTCCGTCCGTTTTGAGCATTTTCCATTATGGATTGCATCATAACGGAAACATAAGGTATATAATCATCGTTAGACGCAAAGAAAATTGGTATCTCTCGCATTATTTTACCACCTTCATCTATTCTTTATTAGATTCTTTCCCTGTAAAATACTATATGCTTACCTAATGTTGAAGTAAATAAATAAATTATTGCGGGAATGGCCAAGAATGCAAGTGAAATTCCTGCAGAAATTGCAAAATCCAAATAACTTTCAATATCGGAAATAACAAAATTCGTCAAAATAAAATAACCCGCGAAATACCACAGTCCTAAAAATAAAATTTTTCCGAATGTCAATAGCAAACTGTTGTTAACGATACGCTTTGAAGAGTAAATTATCATATCGAATGTTCTGTATGCCATACCAAAAATTGCGCCTAACAAAATTCCTGAAAAACCGAATTTATTAACAAAAAATATGCCTGCCGAAATATTTATTACTGCTTCCGCAATCGCTCGCCACTTTGTCTGTTTGAAATGCCCTGACGCAATTATGAACATACTTGCGGGAATTCGTGCTTTATTCATAATTCCGGCAATCACAAACAATACGACGAGCGTCGGCTGAATGTAGTTGGCATCGGTCATATTTTGAGTATAAATTCGCATAAACGGGATAGTCAAAAGCAAGGCGCAAGTATAACCGACACCAACCATGGAAAAATATACAAATTCATATTTTCCAAATATTTTCTTTAATCTTTCGGAATTGTTTTCCGCCAAAGACCTTCCGAAAAAACCTTGCATTCCGTCGGAAAGTGTGTCGATTAATTGACCGACGGCAAAAAACACCAATGCGTAAATCGAATAAATGCTGACTTCTTTGAGCGAACAAAATATGGTAAGAATAATTAACGGCGAACTTTCCAAAACAATTGCGGCAAATTTATGATACATTACGTCCCACTTTTGTTTGAGTGTATTCTTATCAAATTTTTCTTTTGTGTTCAAAAATTTGTACCGCATTTTAACATAAATTAAAATCGTGGAATAGCAAAAGAAAATGTAAATCAAAACAGAAATAAATTTCACAAAAAGAAATGAATTGCCCGATTTTATCAAAATTACGGAAATAACCGTATTAAAAACCACTGCTATTATTCTGAAAATTCCCAGTATGTAATTTTTTCTGTCGGCAATAAGCAAAGCCCGATATTTACCCACTACAAAAAAATCTAATATTGCGCCCGCACTTAAAATTAAAACCATTAGTCCGGCAGTTAGTTTATCAACCCCGCTGACGATATGCGGATAAGCAAACATCAAAATTAAAACCATTACGATAAAAATTCCGCCTGCTTTTGAATAAAAACTCTGCGTTGCCGCCAAAATCGAATTGATTTTACCTTTATCGTCGGCATGAAGCGATTTTGTTAAAGCTACAATGCTTACAGTCCCGATTCCTGCTTCGACAATAACCAAATATGCAATAAACTGGGTAATCGAAGCAACCATTCCGTTTTGAACCGAGCCGTATGTTTGAATAATAAGCGGTGGTAAAATAAATCCAGCAATCGCAGTGATAATCTGCGCTGCAATATTAACAGAAACATTTCTTACTATCGCCGTATTCAAGATTTTTTATTCCCAATGAAAGATTTTACTTTTCCCAGCATTTTACTATCAGGTAAATATAATCTGCTCAAAATATAAAAATCATGATTTCGTTCGTTTTTAGCATTTCTCACCATGGATTGCATCATAACGGAAACATAAGGCATATTCACAAAAACTCCTTTGCATTTTGAAGTGAACTAATTAACTCGCAATAGTTTTTTCTAACAAATTATGTTCTACTAAAACATGTGTACCAGTGAATTTTTCAGATGTGCTTTTATCATAAAAATTTACATAGCCATCACCAATTTTATCAATATATTTTTTATACTCGCTACTGCCTTTAAACATAGATTTCCTATTTATTCTATCTTTATATCTTTTTACATCTCCTGCTAAATATTTGTAGTGCAATAAAGCCACGCCTTTGTTTTTTTGGAAGTTTTTATCAAAAGGAAATAAAAAATGAATTTGGTATATAGTCCTATTGTCCATAAAAAACAAAGGCGTTTTCCCCAAAAGCAACTCCATACCGAAATATCTATATCGCATACCTCCGCTAGGAAATGGGCATGGTTTGAATGTTTTGTAAAAATACCCTTTTTTATCAAAGTAATCAACACCATCATAAATGTCATCAGATTCCTCTCTCGACACTGTATTTTCTTTTCTATACATATCTATCATCATTCCTGTTACTGCTGTTATATTTTCTTTTTCAAGCAAACTTATAAACTGAGATAAAGAGCGATTCTGAAAATCGTCATACACTAACAATTCATCTGAATCCACAACTAAATACCAACGAGCAAAACCGTAATATGCCAAAATTCTATTTATCCAAGCCTCTTTACGATTGGTTGTAAAGTCATGAGGGCTTGTAAATAATTCAACGTCGGTTTGCATTTGCAGAAACTCCTTTGTTCCATCTGTAGATTTATCATCTAAAAAAGCGAATTGACTTATTCCTAATTTTCTATAATGCCTTAAAAACACTTTAAGTCTTTCCACATCGTTTCTTATTACACAAATGACAATCAAGTCCATATTGCTCTCAAATCCTATTTTTTTTTCTAAATAAACGGTAGATTTAAAAAACTCTTTAAATGTAAAACCGATATTTTCATCA
>Ga0209737_10004337_pt1 | contig 9992 bp, 9 predicted proteins | sample TergutCu122P3_FD_187284 | JGI IMG/M metagenome (GOLD analysis project Ga0209737, IMG submission 187284) | Cubitermes ugandensis P3 segment gut microbial communities from Kakamega Forest, Kenya - Cu122 P3 (SPAdes) (version 2) | ecosystem: Host-associated > Arthropoda: Insects > Digestive system >...
TGGGCGCCCCTACCGGCAACCGGCAACTAATTTTTACTCCACAGCTTTTTTGCATTTTTCAATCATATCCGCTACCTGCTGTTCTGTCCAATCGGGGTTCATTGCTACGAAGACTGTTCTTCTAAGCAGGTCGAGGGATTGCGGGCAGGCGTCTTTTGTTATGTTATTGTTGCATTCGGCGTTGAGCGGATTCAGGTACGGGTTCATCCTGTCGTCGTATGCGCCTTTTTTGTTTAAAATCGGGTCCCAATAGATAAAGACGTGTCTTGGGCTGTCGTAGGGCAGATAGCCCATGCCGCCGCCGTAGGTTGCAAATTTTCTTGCTTTTTCTTCTGTTTCAAAGAAGAACGGGAGCTGAACGCCGCAGTCGCCTTCTATGTCGTTTGATTTGTTGAATTTAATGCCGGGAATGTCCTTCAATGCGGTCATAATCGTTTTTTTCACACGCCTTAAATCAGCAAGAATACCGTCTAAGCGTGACAGCTGCACGCGGAGAATTGCCGCAGTCAGGTCGTTTGTGCGGTATTGCTGGCCTACAAAATGGTCCTGCGTGAATTTAAAATCATAACCCTCCGCCCAGAAGGGGCAGCCTACATCGTGGTATATAAGCGCGCGTTCGAAAAGCTCTGCGTTATTTGATAAAATAGCCCCACCCTCGCCTGCGCTTATGATTTTATAAAAGTTAAAGGACAATGCGCCCGCGTCGCCGATTGAGCCAAGGCGCTTGCCCTTATAGCTTCCGCCGTCCGCCTGACACGCGTCTTCAAGCACCATTAAATTATGCTTTTTCGCAATTTCCATAATCCTGTCCATATCGCATGGAAAACCGCACATGTGTACAGGCAGCAGCACCTTCGTGCGTTTGCTTATCTTCTTTTCCATATCAATCGGGTCCATAGTCATTGATTCGTCAACGGCACACATAACGGGGATTGCGCCAACCGCCAAAACCGACATCGGCGTTGACATAAAGGTGTAGGACGGAACAATAACCTCGTCCCCCGGCCCCACGCCCATCGCTGTCAGAATACTCACAAGTGCCGCAGTCCCGCTCGTCAGGCACAGCGCATACTTAACGCCGAATTTTTCCTGCATTTCCTTTTCGAATGTAACAGCTTCGCCATGCCCGGGATTAACCCTGAACAGCTCCCTGCTTTCAACTACACGCGCAACTGCATCGACTTCTTCTTTTCCTATTCTATACATGGCTTGCTCCTGTTTTTTATTATTATACTTTGATTATAATACCATGTTGTGGTTTTGTCAATTATTATATTATTAATTTGAAAAAAATCGAAAATTTCATTGTTTTATTTTTCTTTATATGATATGATACTTTATATTAAGGGGGATGGGTAAATGAAAAGAAAATGTATTTTAATTGTTATTTTAATATTGATTATATCTATGTTAAGCGGATGTACGGGACTGTTTAATCTTTTTTTCAAGAAAACAGGAACTCCTGACAGGGAATCTAATATTAATCAGGAAATTAAAAAAAGCAGAGATTGGCAAAAGTATGTAACAGACAGCGAATTTCGTCTGGGTGAAGAATATACAAAGGCTTTAAATGATTGGCTCAAATACGGAACATATCCATTCATTGACGGCTCTACGGTTTGTATACCAATGGCTGTCGAATTTGCATGGCAGCATCTTGATTTATCAGATGAGAGTGCGATTAGTTTTTCTCGTTTTTCTACTACGCACATTGCATATATGAATTTATTAACCGGTGAATACATAAACGGAAGACGCATATTCACAAATTCAAAAAATATTGACATGGACTATTTCCATTCGGTTGATCTCTTTATCGGAACCGAGCCGTCTGATGAAGAACTGCAGTTAGCAAAAAACAAAAACATCGAATTAATAAAAAAACCGGTATGCTATGATGCTTTTGTTTTTATTACACACAAAAACAATCCTGTTGATAGTATAACCGTCGAACAAATCAAAAAAATATACAGCGGGAAGATTACAAATTGGAGCGAGCTTGGCGGAAAAAATGAAAAAATCGTGCCGTTTCAGAGAGAAGCAAATTCGGGAAGCCAGACGGCAATGGAGAACCTCGTTATGAAGGGAACGCCGATGCTTCCGCCAGAAACGGTTGTTGTTTATGCAGAAATGGGTGCATTGGTTGATGGGGTTGCCGAATATAAAAATAATTCTTCGAGCATCGGCCATACATATCTTTATTATATTAATGTATTGTATAAAAACGATAACATAAAAGTTTTGAAAATAGACGGCATATCGCCGGAAAAAGAAAACTTTTATAATGGAAGTTATCCGTTTACGACAAATTATTATGGCGTTATAAAAAGCACGGACAAGGATAATACCGGCGGAAGGTTTTTAGACTGGATGCTTTCCGATGAGGGACAAGAATGTATTGAACAGGCGGGATATGTCCCGATGGAAAAATAAAATGAATTGAGGTAAAAATCATGCTTTGTCCTAAATGCAAAAAAGACGATCCGCAGAACAGGGAGATGTGTCCTGACTGCGGTGCGCCTGTGAAGCCAATCCCTGTGCCGCCCGGAGGTAAAATCCGTTTTGGTGCGTATGATTGGTATGTGCTTGACAAACAGGATGGCAAGTCGCTTATTATTACCGAAAAAATAATCGAAAAGCGTCCGTATCACTATGAAGAATGTGAAATCTCGTGGGAGATGTGCGATTTGCGAAAATACCTTAACGGCGAGTTTTATAATTCGTTCAGCGACGCAGACCGCGTCCGGATTGTGGAAGCAGCAAACGAAAATCCTGATAATCCGTGGTATGGTACAAGCGGCGGAAACCCTACGGTTGATAAAATATTCGTGATGAGCATTGATAATGTTTTGAAATATTTCGGCGACAGCGGGCAGATTAAGACACGGTATATATATCCTTCTCCCTGGGGTGATTGGTGCAAGGATGAATTTTTGCCGTGGATAGACGACCACTACAGCATCAATCGCCGCGCTGTGGACGACGACGGCGTTTGCGCTAACTATTGGCTGCGTTCGCCCGGATGCAATAAGTATTTTGCCACGAATATCATGGGCTTTTGCGGCGACGGGTATGATCAGGGCGGTATCAATATTGCCGGCAATCTCAATATGGACGATGAGGGACATTTTATACTCACCGGTGCCGGTCCCGATGCGTTGAGTAATCCGGGCGGTGTCCGTCCTGCGCTGTGGTTGAAAACGGAATAAAAAAGGATTATACAAGGAACAATTAACAGGTAGTAAGTGGCGGTATTGATTAAAACAAACATTTCTCGCCATTTGTTACCTGTTACCTGTTATTTGTTTCTTACTAAAACTTTCCGCTTAAAGCCGCCTAAAAAGCCAAGTATTGTATTTTTGAAATACATAAATTCCGGGGTTTTGCGGAATAAGATTATATTTATGATATTAGGTATGATTATTGCTGCGGAAGCGTTTACTGCCAATCTTAAAAGATAGTTGTATCGTTCTTTTAAAAAGATATTGTCTATCGGAAGAGAGCGGCAGACAAAGTAGGTCAGTGCGGCTGAAAGTGAAAAAATTGTAATATACAAAAAATATCTTCTGTAGTGTATCCAGATGCTTTTTTCCAGAATCATATTATAGACAATCCGCGGCTGGGTCCAGAACGGTATGGCTATATTGCTTATTATGTTGGCAATCAGTATCCCGTTTATGCCAAGCGGTTTTACAAGAACGACGGCAACAACGATATTTATAACCGCTTCCATCACCGCCAGATACCTGTCCGGGCGGTATATTCCCGCGCTTGTTCTTGCCATGACTATGGACTGACGCATACCTGTCATATAAAAATATAATATTATAAGCAAGGTCGTTTCTATCGGAAAAACTGACTGGGGTTTTATCCACATTGAAATAAAAGGGTCTAAGCAGACTAATAAAAAAACGGACAGGAACGAATATATTGCATAATTCATGAAAAAAATCATTTTAAAATTTTCAAAGGATTTTTGTTTTGATTCGGTGGTTAAAAGATTTCCGAAGCTTGCTGTTATACCGTTGAAAAGCTGGTTTGTCAGGTTTGTTACACCTGCCGTTATCATCAGATAATTTGTATAAAAACCCGCTAATATAACATTTGCCCCATTCGACAGAATCATACTGGAAGTGGAATTTATACTGAAACCCGCAACTCTGTGGAGAAACAGCGCTTTGATGTTGCCAAAAAGGTCATTGCTTTCTTCTTTTGGCAATTTTTCCTTGGCCTTTAAATCTATATGCTTATATTTTTTATTATAAACCAACGCAATAGCCACGTTTTCCAGAAGACGCAGCGTTACTTTTATAATCAAAAAAACAACAAAGGATTTGAATAGCAAAAGGGTGGCAACCTGCAATACGCAGGAAGCTGCCTGAGCCGCAGTATGAGATATATTGTTTATATAATTCTTTTGATCCGCAGTAAACATAGCGCGTTTGTGGGCATAAATATAGGAACAAAGCACGTCAAAGACATAGAACATGAAAAAGAAGGAAAGTGTTATCCTGCTGTAATCACTTCCTTTTATAAACAGCCAGACAAAACCAGCCGTTATTGTGCCTGCTGTAAACACAACAACACCTATAACAGTATAGGCTTTTTTATAAAAATTCAATAAAACGGCGATTTTTCTGTTGTCGCCGTCCGCTATAGGCTTGTATAATTTATAAACAATGCCTATGCCTATGCCAAGCTCGGCAATCGCAAGCATCGAGATAATGTTTAAAAAGACCCCGTCTATCCCTACAACGATGTCGCCTAAATGACGGACGACAAAATACCTTGTTATAAAAGCGTTTGCCATCAGGAAAATATACGAGGAGCAGCTTACCGCGATATTTATAATAGAATTTTTTGTACGCAAATATTTATCCTCTATTTATATGTTATTATCCCGCTTACCAAAACATCTTGACCGTTTAATACAGACAGGGTTTTTTCAAAATCCATATACTTTGAATACAGATATTTTTCAACCAGCAAAACGCAATCGCAATGCTTTGCGTATTCTACAGCCTTAGCAAAAAGTATTACAGGCGGAATATCCACAAAAATTATATCATATTCATCTTTTTCCACTGAAAGCAATTCAAGTAATTCTGAAGGGTGTATATTTTCCCTGTTTATAATTGGGTAAAGCGTATCCTTCTGTTCGCAAAATTGTTCGCCGTTAACACCTATTTTTATTATCAAAACTTTTTTGCCGTCTTCTGACAATGTTTTTGAAAGACTTTCTATTACGTTTTCTTTTATATTTTTATTTTTTGTGCTTGTGGAGACAGCGAATATTTTTTTATTTTCTTTTTGGGTAAGATTAGTCAGATTCCCTGCACAAAATTCAACCGCCTGTTCTTTTTTTTCGTTCTTTTTTAATTTATAATTATTTTTCATGAATTTTTCCCTGCTTTCTATATAAATGTTTAGTCTTTTTTGCTTACAATTCGCCTATTACCGGAATATTATACTGTTCAAAATCGCTTTTTCTGTTTAGTGTGGGATGTAAAGCCAAAAGGATAAAACAGGAAATTATATAGACAGCTCCAAACGATACTGATGAAGCAAAGGTGTATAAAACAATTTTTCTGTAGCTTATACCCCTGCGGGAAGGTGTGCCGTCTGAATTGAGGGGATGCTCCACGGTTCTGCTTTGTCCCCTGAAAATGCTGATTGACGCAGGCTTAATCATCTCTGTAAGGTTTTCGACAGCAAATTTTTCATAGCCGCTTATAATCAGAGATGAAATTTCCTTGTCTCCTGTTTCGACGGAAATACTCACGATGTAGGAATCATCCAATATTTCTATTGTGACTATATCCCCGAATATATTCATGTCCAATATTTTTGTCTCATAGTTTTCTATTTCGTTTTCAAGACGTTTCTCAAGCTCTTCCTTTTGGAAGGCAAGGGAGAGCTGTCCGAAAACAAAAGCACGGCAGATTTCTGAATTCATCGCCGCATTAAAGCTCCTCGTTTCTCTCATGGTGGGCGTATCTATGTTCGGATTAATATAAAACAACGAGGATTCTATATATCTCTCATCCGGATTCTTGCCGTTGAACGGACTGTTCAGACCCGTCATGCCCATCATTACCCCGACGAACACAGATAAAATTATGACGCAGGATAATATTTTTTTATATTTGAATATCCCTGATATTGCGTCGCGGTAGCCAAAGTTTTTAAACATTTTTTATAACCATCCTTTCGTAATGTTTGAAATTCCCCGTCCGTGACGGATTATTTATATTTCAAACTTTCTTCCTTGAAGGGCAATACTGCCCTTTTTTAAATTTTCAAATGAATATTTTTTAACACAGAGCTTTGCTGCGAACAAGCAAAATATAACTGCCATCCAAAAATAATGCGTATATAGAAATGAAAGAAAGCCTGTTGCTTCTGCACGCGGCATAAAAAATATTGAAGTCAGTGCATATAGCGAAATCGAAGAAATAAGCCAACCGGATTTAATAAATTTTATAAGATATATCAGCAGCATACCTAAAAGGAAATTGAAAACAATAACTCCCGCCCACCCAAAATCAGCGTAGGTTTCCAATATGTAGGAGGAGCCCCATCCGTGCCCTTCCAGATACTCCTGCCCCCTCGCAGCATATGACATGCTGTGCGAAAAATTATTTCCGTAGATGGCGCGGAGAGCATTGTTTCCTTTTCCTAAATCCTCTGTTCCGAAAACCATCCGCCCTATCGAACCGCGGGTGTAATAGTCTATCAGATCACCGAAGGTATAGCATTTTATTCCTTCATCAGGCAAATCGGGTATAGCGTTATAGCCGCGGCTCAATACATCAAAAGAAACCCCCTGCTTGTCTATAAAATCAGAAACTACACTTATCGGGGATGTATTTGCCATTTCCTGCCCTTCACGGGTGTAATTATACACCCCCAGACCAATAATTACAAGCGGCAATAAAATTATTATTGCAATTTTTTCGCGTTTCCCGACCCACTTTTTGAATTGCAAGCCTTTTTTAATAATACTTATATCGCGGATAAAATAATATGCCAATATAAACATTATGTTTAAGACAATCGGATTCCGCTGTCCTATTATCAGCATGGGTACGGAAGAAATAATAAATATTATAAATGGAATAACCGTCGTTCTCTTTTTTGGCATGGCTGCTAAAAAAATACATAACGCAGGATTCATCAGACTTCCGAGGGCGCGGATCGGAAGGGGCAGTGTATTTTCATAGGTCAGATAATATTCAACATAATCCCGTCCTGACATATATATGATTTTACTTATTTCTGAAATTATAAATGCAGCCGCGGCAATATAAAACAAAAAAAGCGCAAATCTTTTTATTTTATCTATATAATCTTTATCGGTTTTATAAGCTTCAATTGGTTTGCTTTTTTTTGATGAAATCATGCTTTCTGCAAACACACCGCCGGCAAAAAACACAATTAAACTTATAAATATTGACCCAAGCGCAAAATACATGGCGGGCTTTTCAAAATTCACCCATTCTTTTCCTTGTAATAAACGTATAAAAGGACGGCCGATTAAAAAAATAAAAAAAGAAAAATTGAAAAACACAAATAATATGCGCTTATGAAAATTCTCAAATCCATATATAAAATTATGAGCGGACATTAATAAAACGCCGACAAGCATTACATTATATAATTCCAATAAATATCCGTTTAAAAAAAACGCAAAGGATAAAATCAAAATGCAATAGCGTATCAGTTTTTTCAATATTTTTCCTCCTTCTTTTATTAAATTACTAAGCTATTTTAAATTCAAAAGCGCATTTTGCAATTTTTTTGCTGTGTCCTTAATATCAAAGCCTGCCTCAGATACTTTTTGAAACCCTTTGCTTCTGTCCTTTGTTTTTATTATTAAAATTTCCTCCGCCCAGAAAGAAGGACCTTTTTCCAAGCTTAAAAACTTCACATTTCCTGAAAGGTCAAGCTCTGTCGATACGGTATCTGATACCACGCAGAGCAACCCTGCTGTCTGTGCTTCAATTCCTGTAAACGGAAGCCCTTCCCGCAGTGACGGAAGAATAAATATATCCATCGCCTGCATAAGAACAGATACATCCTTCCTCCCTCCAAAAAAAACAATCTTATCTGACAAACCATAAATATGTGCCTGCTCTTTTACTTCATCCGCCAGCGGACCGTCGCCGACAACCCATAGCTTATAATCAGAATTTTTTTCTGTCAGACAACGCAATATGTCAAGCGTGAATTTATGGTTTTTAACAATAGACAAAGCACCGACTTGTCCGATTATAATTTCATTTTTTATGCAATATTCAGACCGTATTTTATTTCGAACACGTTCGTCAAACTTGAAGGTTTCGCATTCAATCCCGTTATTTAATACTGATACCTGTCCTTTTTTAAATCTTCGCTTTCCAAAAAACCATTTTCCTGCGTCCTCCGAACAGGCGAAATAATTTTTTGAAAGAAGCCCGATAAACGGACGGGAAAAATAGTTTAGCAATATATAAACCGTTTTAAAAAAAAGCTTTTTATCAATCGTCGTACTATGAGAATGCAAAACTATTCTATATCCTGCTATTTTATACAACAGCAACTCAGGAAATACTGCATTTGCCTTGTGAAGATAAACAACATCATAAATTTTACGAAGCTTTTTTATTTGTTTATATCTTTTTATAAAATGACGTAAATTTGAAATATAATGTATTTGCCCCCCATTATTAAGAACTTCATCCTGATAAAATAATTCTTTATGCATTGTCAAAAATCCGCATTGAATAAGGTTTTTTTCAAAATGTTTGAAATTTTCGACTTGATATACATCTCCGCCCCGGTAAGATTTCCCCAAATATCCAAATAAAATGTTTTTATCCAAACTAAAGTCCTTTCTGATTTTTAAATTATATAGGTAATTTCGAAATCCGCGGGCGGTTGCCAACCGCTCTTACATTTCCCACTTAAAAACCGTTTTGAACGGTGTATTCAAATCTGCCGCGAAAGCGCGGTGTATATCGTCTATGCTTTTTACAGGCGGCTCCTCGTGGATTATCACCTTGAGCCTTTGCGAAAAAGACTTCTGCTCCATCAACTCCACAGCTTTTATGAAATCCTGCTGTCCCGACCTGCTGCAGCCTATGAATGTCAGTCCTTTTTCAAGCACATCACGGGTGTTGACGGGGACTTTGTTTTCTGAAACGCCCATTAGCATTACTGTCCCCTGGGGGTTTATATATTTTATAACATCATCAATTGCCGCAGAGCAGCCCTCGCCGCCTGCACATTCGAATGCGTGGTCAACGGAAAAACCGTCGGTTAAGTCGTCTGCGAAAATGGTTTTTGACACAAACGAAAACTGCGACAATTTTCGAGGGCTTTGCCCGATTACAACAACTTTCATATCAGGATATTTCGAGGTCAGGACGCATGCAACAGAATATGCAAGGCTGCCGTCCCCCCATATGCCAACCGTTTCGCGCTTCGAATGCGAGCATATTGCAAACCTGTCTACAGCATGGACGGCGACGCTTATAAACTCTGCTATCGCGGCAACGGGACCTTCGATATTTTCATAAGCAACGACTCTGTCCGGCGGCAAATCGACAAATTCGCGCATGAATCCGTCATGTCCGCTTGAGAGAAATTGCGCACCATGCGAATAATTTTCATATATCTCGCTGTTTTTGACAAGAGGGATATTTGGTATTAAAACTACTTTCTGCCCGTTTTTGAATATGCCGCTTCCGTCGTATACAACCTCGCCGCAGGCTTCGTGAATAAGAGCCATCGGAAGCTTTTTTCGCAGCACGCTTGCATCGCGTGTGCCTAAATAATATCGCTGGTCAGCGTGGCATAAAGCCAGATACAAAGGGCGTATTAAAACGTTGTTTCCTATATCGCAATCTGAATATTTTACAGAAAAAACACGCGGACTTGCCAGCTGATATATATAATTAATCAGTGGTAATCCCTCCCCCTATCATTGATTGCGCGACTTTATAATCCTC
>Ga0209737_10004338_pt1 | contig 9989 bp, 7 predicted proteins | sample TergutCu122P3_FD_187284 | JGI IMG/M metagenome (GOLD analysis project Ga0209737, IMG submission 187284) | Cubitermes ugandensis P3 segment gut microbial communities from Kakamega Forest, Kenya - Cu122 P3 (SPAdes) (version 2) | ecosystem: Host-associated > Arthropoda: Insects > Digestive system >...
GAGCAGAAAATATATCTGTTTTTGTGGAGGGAAGCAATTTCAAGATTTAAATGCCGAAAATTTAAATGCCGTACGCGAAAGGTTAAAAAAATTAGTATGTATAGGTGCGCCTTGTGTTATAAAAAGTGATATGCCAATGGGTTAATATGAATGGAAGAGGAGGAAAATCAGGATGGATGGGGGCCACCTTGGAGGTGGCTCTGAAATAAAGGACTGGAGCAAATCGAGAATGAAGGATTGTGGCAGATTTATTAAACCATTAAACAACTCTGTTCAAATCCTAATGCTATAATTTGTTTTACAAAACATTTCCACTGGAGCATGGATATTTTAAAACCCATTCTAACTCTCCTTCCTAATAGGTAGAATTTGTATCTAATTCATCAGTGTACTGAGGCCCCAGTATTTTCTGTTCATAGAGTACACAGTCATTCTCCAGCTTCAAAAATACTCTCATTCCTATGAAACATTTAACTCAGTCTTGTGGTTTATTCAAGATTTTTCTTCCTTTATAAATTACAAACCATGACTCCTCTCGTACAGGAATCCAATTTTACCTGCACATCATCTAAGTAACAGTCATGGATGTGTTCCAAATCACTTGTCACCTTACTTGTCAAATTAAATATCAACAACCACCAGACCACTGGTATAGATGAACAGTTGGTAGCCACCCTGTAATTATTAGCAAAGTAGTCCCAGATCTCATAACAGGGATCCAGAGTACTGCCATCTGTTAGAATGGAAGGCAGTCCAAAATAACCTCAACAACAAATTTTGTTATGCTGTACATTTGCACCCACCCATGCTATGGGACCTGTGGAGGTCTTGTATACACCAACTTCAACAATGCAACAATAGTATATAAATAATACAAAACATTAATCTTTTCCTCTAGTTCTGAAATAAAATCTAGACTCTCCCCTTAGTATGTCCTAAGCAAGTATGAAAAATCTTCACTTATTCCTGAAATATTAAAAAGAAAACACCTCTAAGTAATTAGGGATATAAAGTATGTAACTGATAAGGCATTTACTCTATGCAAGTACTAACCGCAAGCAATTTTCCAGATGCTGAACGCCTCAGGTCCCACTCTAAGTCCTGCGTCAGCTTCCTGAAGAGGCCACTTTGTATGATGCGCAAGATCATCTGATTCATCACGTTGCTGTGTGGTGATCGGGGCATGAATATGAGTGCCACATTAAAGGGCACAAAACAGTCTGTCCCTAAGTGCAGGTATGAACGTTTGCCTTCAGACCTGCAGCAGTGATAAAATACATTTTGTAGATCCTTAGCCTACGAAAATGATGCCTCATCTATACTCAGTAATCATATACATAAATCTTTTACAAACTGATTTGTAATTAAATAAGTTATTAATTACTGTAAACCCTCACTGTTTGTTGGGGTTATGTTCTTAAAAATTCCCACAAAGTGTGAAATTGTGATGTACAAATTTAAGATATGGGAAAAATGGAGTAACCTCAGGCATGAGATATGATACTATGTAAATTAATGATAAGTATAAATTAAAATATTTGTGTTGGTGTTTATTGGAATAACGTTGGTGTTCCTGGCCAAAAGTTCTCAGGGTAATCAAACAACAATGAGTGCATGGTGAAGGGGGAGAGAGACAACTTAGTTTGTGTTTTATCCAAGTCCTTATACACTTCCTTTTATAGTGCCATGAAAGCCTCCATTTTGTGCTTGAATGTCAGACACCTTTTCATGAAATGGTTGACCACAAAATAATTATAAACCATGTCTTTCATCATCAGGAGGATGTCTTGTCATACTGCTAGTAGTCAGCTGAGGTCTCTCCATGACATCAGAATGTTCCTTACTTTCAATTTACTGAATGGTGTCAGCTGTTCAAGGTCCTTCTTAGTTAACTCATCAGTATAGAGTCAAGAATATATTAGATTTCAGCCTCCTGCAAATCTGGGATTACTCTTTGCGGAACCTATGAGCTAACATGGGAATGTCTGTTTTGTTGTGCCGTTTGGTGAATTACCAGAAGTCATTAACTGCTGCAGACTAAAGTTTCTTCCAGCTGGCATTCAGGGACTTTTCTGCATGTATTGTACAGTCAGCTATGCTGTAGGATTTCTAACATTTAGTGACACCAACAGATATTTCCATGTTGCTTATCTAAGTTATTGCAGGAGGTGTGGTGAGTGTAGTAGCTCTTTATATTGTGATGATTTCCTGCTCAAGTTGTTGTGGGAGTGGACTGGTAGTGTTGGAGAGATACTCAATTGGGATGTTTGGATTAGCAAGACCAAGATCCTGCAGATAACCTGGGGTTTGTGACTGACAGGGTGGACTTTATATGCCAGATTCTTGGTCCACAAATTCAGTTTTCAAATCAGCCTTTACTGGCATGACCTCCCTTTCCACAGCTCCACTGCCTGGCATTCTTTTCTGTATGTAATCTTACAGCCATATACACAAGGCCCTTTCCATGACTTTCACAAGAAATTTTGCACTGGATGGATCACTGGTCTTAACACTTCCCCTGATAACACTTCATTTTTCTTGGTGGAACAAATCATCGATTCATTTGCCAATTATTTTCATCATAATGGTGTCTGACTGCAGCACTGTCCATTTCCCTGTACAACTTAACCAACAGTGCCACAGTCTGAAGGGAGGCATCAAGTTCCTTTGTTTTTACCGTTTGGCTGTTCATCAGCATGTACAGTACATCACCCTTTCCAGACATCATTAAAATATGAGGGTAATATTAGTTCTAAAAATTGTGATAAGTACAGTCTAGGTACATTCTCTTTCAAACAGTATCTGTGCTACTATTCAGTGCAAAAGTGGCCTCCTCTACATTACTCTGCAAGTGCAACTGTGAATGAGTTTGGGACTTACACTGCTACATTAATTCTTTCACATATATACAAAACTGTAAAACTGCAAATGATAAGGATCTGCTGTTCCAAGTTACAGAATATGGATATTCTTTGTCCTTTCTATTTACCCCACATCCTCTTTCTCTAAGGTCCATTATAATGATAATCCTGTATTTCATGTAGCAGATAATCACAAGGTTTTCCCACCAAATTTCTGTACATATTTCTCGCCTCCATCCTTGCAGCATTTGAGGTGTGTATCAATCTCAAGGCTCAGAGTTAAATAAACTGCACACATGCCATCTTGACTCCAAACACTTTCCTGACCACTTTGATTGCAAACACTTGTATTTTGTGTTCTTATAGTTACAGTCATATAAAACATATGAACAAACTGTCCTAACTTGGACTTAAGTGTTCTGGAAAGCCAACAGCATGATAACAGCCTTTGATTTGAAATACTGTCTTGATTTACTCATAATTTTATATTACTGAGGGACTGAAGAAGAATCATGTAAACTTGAGCCAACATAGCTGCTTCCCTGGCCTGGATTCAAATTCACGACCTTCTGGAATAATGCCCACCAGTTAACTGTAACTTTTCTCATGATGAGTGTGTACCAACTTCTTTGTGTAATTTATCCGGATGATGTAGTCCAGGAGGGAGCTGGAACCCAGGAAGGCATAGTCACGATAGTAAGCTGAGGTGATGTTTTTCAATGCAGACTCCAGATCAGGCAGGTATTCCATCTTTTTGAACAACTTGGTGGTGACAGGGTCAGCAGAGTCATTGAACCAGTGACGCCATCCTCCATCACCTTCATACACAAAATGTGTTGCTCATTAGAAAAAATTTAGAGCCATCTCTGAATATGTGGGGAGCTATTGAGGAGTGTGATCACTGGGAAGAATGAGATGGAGATGAGGCTAGTAGATGGATGCAACTAGCTCAGAATCATGTATTGGCCATATTTAAATAACTTCAGGTGTTATTATTAAGGAATTTATATGTGTGCATCTTCACTGACATGTTAGGTTGAGTAAAGCTGTCTAATAATGATACATAGCTTGTGAACAACATAAGAAGCAGTACTGAGATTATCTTTCTGGGTAAAAAATGAGATCAATTGTTTAAAAAAAGGAAATGCTCATACACTACTTGTTTAGCTACAAGACTTACTGAGAGTTCCAACTTTGAAACCATGATATAACACATCATAACCATTGTCCACATAGGATGGGTAGACAGGTAGAGCGACAAATGCAATGATGCAGCCGGTGTAACAAGCAGATATGATGATGCTGAAGACCCAGTACCAACCTAACACACATAAATACACGGTAATTAGTGTTCTAACACAGATTGCATGTACATTGGAAGGACATATTGTTAGTGACATATGACTTACCTACAATAATTCAGATTGGAGTACTTTATATTCCCATCCCCTCTTGAACAACACAACAAAACAGTATATGGACTTGAGCGGAGTGCATGTACATGTATTTTCAAAATGATCTCTGACCACTTATTTTGCATTACTGTAAGTTGTTTTCCCTGTTGTTTTATTAAGAATAAACCATTTTTTATGATGTTTCAGATAACATTTGTGCACTTGAGCCCTATATTACATTTCATGTACCAAATTTTTTACAATTAGCTGTTTTTGAGAAAATTTTATTAAGTTTGATTTGAACTTAGAACTAAAAATTACAAGTAAATTAATCTAACAAATGTTGTTAACTACACTCAATACCAGGTCGTAAAAATCTGCTAGGTAATTTCCAAGATTATATAGGTGAATGGACAGACATAATCTCTCCAACGTGCGTGATCAGGAAGGCATAAGTACTTGAAGGTTAAGCGAAATTCACAGGATGTAATTTTACATGTAAGTGTATGCTGGAGTGGCATTTGGTTTCTCATTTGAGACAAAAAGTTGTCGATCGAGGGTAAATGGGAACAAACTGCCGAAAGAAGATCTGGGCCATTGGGAGCTGAAGTTGTAGAAGAGACAGGAAAGCGATATTATTAGGAGTACAAAATTTACCATATTTGCCATAATAGAAGAAGATAACTTTTTCCTAATCCTTCATTTGAAAAGTTCTATGCCGCCTTACAATTGTGCAGAAAGATAAGAGTCGTAACTAGATAATTTTGCACTTGAGGTAATAATATGAAATTGCTCCTCACCCCTCCATCTTTCATACTCATAACTGTTTTGGTAAAAAGTCAAAAACGTAAATGACAAGAAATAATGAGGATAATAACACAAAATTTGTTTTAGTCTTGATATCTCATACATATACAACCAGTACTGAGTAAGTCTATGAATATTTAAATAGCTATTTAAGAACAAAATTTAACTACATTAGGAAGGACCAATTTTACAATAGCACTTTACATGCTGTCAGTGAGGCAAATTCATCAGTTAGTGCAGCAGCATTAGTATTATTCTCCATATCGTGTTACATTGACAATTTGTCAACCGCAGAGAATTCCTTTGCAAGAAGCTATAGTTACTGGCAAGCACAGACATATTCGGAAAGTAATTCATAAATTGGAAGACATTAAGTAGGGTCATATTAATGAATGAAATGGAAAAGATCCAAACTACCTACAAATGAGTCACCTGGAAAAACGCAAAAACCTGATGTTTAATATTCTGAATTTCTAGACGAAGTTTCTAGCCATTCATATCGCTGTCATTTTAAGTCTTAATAAATTCACTACTGCTTTTTTTTAGAAATATCACTATCCATTTTAACAAACGGATCTCCTGTCAGAAAATCAAAATCCGAAGATATCTCATTTAAAGCTTCATATATCAAGTTTTTAAATCGAATGTCATGCTGTCAAATGAGGCTTTCAGTTGCATATTTAACGACTTTGCAGCTGACAAATTACAGATTTCGGCTGCCGACTGAGTAGTCTGCTGTCTTCTAGTTTTCGCTTTCTCAACTGCATAAAATATGAGCTCAGTTTTCACGAGTAAAAATATTTGCCGCCATTTCGCTATCGCTTCTATGCAGTAATGACTTTAGCATGTAGGGTTTGCAATACACGTGCACAAAGACTTATAATCAGTTTTCTTAATAGGGTTTTTGTTGTTGAAACTGTTTCTGCAAATTTCGATACAACAGAAATAATCTGTAGGATCTTGGTCTTCTGAAATCTGCGAGTTTAAGTCTGCAGTTTCATTTAATTTTGATAAACGTCTATTATAAATATGAACTTTTTTGTCATGTTTTTAATACAGTCATTAAAATTTTGCAGCAAAGTATAGAATTATAAGAAAAAAAAGTGTACATCTTTTGTACAGTGCCAAGAATGAATCATTAAAGGAGCTGATAGAAACCGCATGCGCTCGAAATTGACTAGTAGCTGAACATGATATAAAATTCACATATTTATTTGTTTATTTATTATCTTCTTTTAGGGACTTAATATTTTTCTTAATTTTATAATTTTATTTCTTATTTTATTACTTTTTATTATTCATATTTAATATTTCTTGAATGACAGGTTTGACGCCTGTTTACATGCCTGACACATCTGCTTTGTTGACATAGCCTTGGCCTCTCGGCTATTGTAGATCCATCCTATTCTCCCGAAACTTATTATTTCTTTGGTTAATCCACTTGGTTTCAACAAAGTCTATATAACTTTATTATACAGATACGATTTTTACGTATCTCGCAGTCTGGAACATTCACTTGCAACGAATTATGCCAGCTGTGCAATCCAGAAGCGCTGAATAATCTTTTGCCTAATTTTATTCCGGGACCTGCTTTGTTCATTTTGTATTGCCTGTGACAAGGAGTTCACGCATCCTTTCCTTTATGTGATTGATGATATTGTTTTATGTGAAAATCTTAGGACTTAAAAGTTCCAATAGATTAAGAAATATTTCCAAATTAAGGTTTTCTGTAGCGGCAGGCATTCCAATGAGTGGTAAAAAGTTGTTGGCAAAATTCGTCACAGCATCAAGAATTGTTTTCATAATAGGTCTCTATTTTCACCCATCAGTTTCAATAAAGTCCTGTAGTACATTTATTATACTTTCTCCGCACAATAGACATTTCCACGATATTTAATTGTATTTTCATATTCTATAATACGGTTTAAATATTTACAGTTTTTCAAATTCTGCTTTCGAATTTGCAGTATTCAGTTTGGAAAATCAAAGATTGAATAATATGCATGGAAAACAGAAAATGGACTTACTAGTTTTAGAAAAAATATGCCAGTTGCTTTTGCTGTTTCACCATTAGATGTATTAAAAAAAGTCCACGAAAATGTTCTTCTCTCTGCCCATGTTGATCCATGAAAATCTAAAGTTTTTGCCCTGTCAGGTCCATATTATATATGGTGCCATCTAACGCTCTCCTTTATAAAGGGCCAGGATGATGGGTCATTGAAGCAGGTTTGCAACACGATTTACTATTAGGAGGCGTGTCCGGAAAGTAAAGATACAAAGATCTTAAACATGTACAACATTTTTAATTTATAAAAACGACACTGTGAAAGAATTGCCTGTACATAACTTATTTTCAACATAGTCGTCGGCATTGTCCAAACATTTATTAAGTCTTGGAACCAGCTTCTGTATCCCCGAGTCATAGAAGTCTGCCGTCTGCCCTTTGAAACACGTCATGACTTCTTGCACTTCATCATCGCCGTCGAACTTTTTCCCAGCGAGATGTTTCTTTAGGTGAAGAAACAAGTGGAAATTCATAATGTTACCCTAAACAGCAACAATCTGTTTGCGAATTTCCGCTGGACGTTCACCTATTGCTTGGAGAAACCGTATGACGGAACGCATCTCGCATTTGGCGGGACTTTGGATCGGCGCTGCCATTTGAAACACGTCTCACTCAAACAAGGCCGGTTCTACCACTGTCAAACGAGCACGTCTCACAGGTAAAGGATCAAGGTCGACGGCAGTGTTGCCAAAATAAGCATAAAAATTTCCCTATCGGCCTACACGTGAAGTATCTTTACTTTCCGGACAGGCCTCGTATGGCTGGCCACAGCCATTTTTTATATCAACATTCGTAATTGGTGGCGAAGTTGAGAGGCGAATTTTGAAGTGCTCCTTTTTTTCTCTTATAAAATGGTGTAATTGGAATAGATGGGTTTGGTGTAAAGTATGTCATTTCTCCTCCCTCTGCTTTGCGAGCAAGTGCCTCCCTCGCCCGCCTTTGTTACGGCTCTGACAAAGATAATTTTTCCTGAAAATTGAAGTTGTTAAAGGAGTTGCCTTATATTCTGATAATTAGGGTACTTCGTCCCATGGTGTTGTCTGGGAAATGAAACGTGGCTCGGATAAAATCATTGATTAATCTGTCGATCAAACATACAAAAAATGTAAACAGACGGGAGTTAAAAGTTTTCCTGAAAGTGACATTTTTGGAGCATGTACTTTAATCTGTGTACTTGGTTACTTAAAACAGTTTGAACCAATGTGTTTTTCACGAATTCACTCACCAATGAGCATCCTCGTGGCTGCTTTGTCAGAATTGCTCCAGCTGCGCTCTCCTTTGAATGTGAAGCAGTTAGTGAACGTTCCAAACACATACCAGAACATGTTCTCTATCTGCCAGGGGTCCTTTAGTAAGTGCGTTAGTGAGTGGCTGTAAGAGAATGCGATAGGAAAAATGGCAAGCAAGTAAGTGAGGGTGAGAGCTAGCCACACTGTCCAGTGGAATGGCCCCATTATGGCACGGTACCTGCAAGAAGAAACAGTGCGACAAACTGAAAACATAGTTTCTTAGTGCACATGCTGATTGGCGACTGAATGGGTCAAACTAACCTGCAATTGTCTGAAAGAGACATACTGACTACTGAAAGTGTGAATGGGACTGTTAAGTGCCTGAGCGGGACAAACTCACAGGATAGGTACCACCTTTTACCTTGGCAATGCTGTAGAAGTAAGCGTCATGAAAGCGACACAGTCCTGGGTGTGTGGCGAGGACATAGTGAGTGTCGTCACCCGGGATGGAGTAATATAAATTCCAGCTGCTCCAATCTCAGCCCGGCCTGCCAGGACCTCTTTCACAACAACATTAGATGCTTCGGGTCTGCAATGTTGGCAAAATATTCTCTTAGAACTGAACTTAATACCCTAACCTAAGCAACGTCAACACATCTTGTATACGAGCAGCCTAAGCTGGCAGATTATAAATGAGTTGATTACAAATTGAAAAACTGTCTCACCACCTTCATATTATGTCATCTTTTGATACACTTCATCTGGAAATCCCCCTTTTTGCATGGAAAGTTTATCCCTGCGATAAGAAAGATCCACCGTTGAAATTCATCTTATGGGGGCTCAGTTCAGTTCATAACTTCGTGACTTTTCATCTATGATCTCTTTTCGGTGTCCGAAAAACTTTTTAAGATCTTTTGTAGACCAGGATAGCGTAGTCGGTGTAGCGACTTGCTACGGGATAGACGGTCCAGGGATCGAATACCGGTGGGGCGAGGTTTTCAACACACCCATCTAGAACGGCCCTGGGGCCCACTCAAGCTCCTATACAAGGGGTACCGGGTCATCCCCGTGAGTAAAGCGGCCGACGCGTGGTGTTGACCACCACCCGCATCTAGCACCGAGGTTAAGGAAAGAGTAGAACCGAACCTCTATTCCTTCTCTGTGTCTTAATGCAAATTATAGGGTAAAATTTACCTTTGTATGATGTTTTATCCAGACATACGTTTTAATTACCAGAAAAAGGTGGATCAATTTAACCACTTCCATGCCATGTATAATGGAAACTGAAATACTTCAATTATATGAGGTGGAGGTTAATTTTTGTGACTGAATAAAAATTTTGTTGATCTTAACATACTTGGAATGATCTGCGTTGGCCTCTGTGCCGTAAGTAGCTGAATAATTTTTCCAGGATTCCAGAACGAGCTCCCGTGGCCGAATGGAAATTTATCCGCCAACTAAATTTTTCACACGCCGCTGACAACCAGATGATCATAATTTTTCGACCCTTGACTCTTGTAACTGTACCTTCTCTTCTAAATCTTAGTCTCAGAAGCTGTCTTACATCTTGAACTGGTATGGCTGAAAATTTGATATCTTTATTACTTGTTCTCTGTTGCTATATTTCGGGCCT
>Ga0209737_10004339_pt1 | contig 9989 bp, 17 predicted proteins | sample TergutCu122P3_FD_187284 | JGI IMG/M metagenome (GOLD analysis project Ga0209737, IMG submission 187284) | Cubitermes ugandensis P3 segment gut microbial communities from Kakamega Forest, Kenya - Cu122 P3 (SPAdes) (version 2) | ecosystem: Host-associated > Arthropoda: Insects > Digestive system >...
CACTGTTGAATCTTAATCGCTTGCAGAAAGGTAAATTCTATAATCAGGTAAAGTGTTTACATCATTCCACTTTACTACATATTTAGATATGAAAAACGGATTTTTCGCATTATTACTGCTTTTCGCAGTATGTTCCTTTGGATGTCGGACAACCAATAACAGGTTGACAGTCGAATACAGTTTACCTACGGACTTCGGCTCCGGTAAAGTCACCCTTGTAGTAATCAATTAACCATACACATGTTTATCCCTGTCACTAAATTAGAAAAACACCTATTCCACAACCTATCTTCCACTCTTTGGGATTGGGTTTACGAAAATCGTCAGCTTCAGTGCATTCTTGAAGAAGCGAACGAGTACGTAAGAAAAATGGAAGCTGATCTTGAGGAAGCCCAAAAAGATGAACTTGAGGAGTTAAAATCCGAAAAAAATGATTTAGAGAACGAGGTTGAATCGCACAAAGAAGAATACGATGAACTTGATATGCAATTCAACAACAAACTTGTTGAGATTGAGGAAGCACTTGAAGGCTTGAAAAAGCAATTCAAAACATTCACGCCATCTACGTTCAATGACGCGATTGACAACCTCATTGAGATTCTCAATGCAGACGATGAGGAATAACCTCAAGGTATCTGCAGACACCCTTTAACAAAAATGAACACTGTTTACGTAGTCACCATCCTCCGGCAAACAAAGGACGGAGCTGAGATCATAATTTCTCCGGCTTTTTCAACTAAGGCACAAGCATTTGAAGCCCATTATCGGATGAGCAACAACTATAAACAAGAGCGTCCTTTTTCCGTTGAGATACATGAATTAGAGGTTATCCCACCCGAAGACCAATGATTAAGAAGTACATTAAAGATATTGAGCAGAGAACCGGGATCAGTACATCCTCGTTTAGCACCTTTTGTTTTGTCATGCTAAGCATTTACAGTCTTTTTGTAATGCTCCCTTCTGGCTTCAATTTATGTGCTACAGGAATCTCGTTTATTCCATGTCTTTTATTTTGCGTTGGGGTTGGGGCATGGGTCGTGTTCTTAATTGTCGATTATTTACTCTTTTTATTGCGAAATAACGAATAATGTTTTTACTCACCACTGATACAGTTAAAGACGGAGAGAGTTATTCCCTCTGTAAAAAATACGCGACTCTTGAAGAGGCTCAAGCTGCGTTACAAGACGCTTTTAAAAACGAAATATCGAAACCAGAGGGCATTGTTTTTGGTACGACCAACGTTGATTGGTTTGTGCGGGGCGACACCACTTACCAGAGATGGGTTCATTCTCCAACCAGCAACATCATTGAATTCCGCATCTGGCAGTCGATTTCCTTAATAGATTGCAAGGACCCATACAATCTTATCAGGTTGGTTCATGCCGACTCACTAGCAAAAACGTCAGCACAGGCTTAAATCAGTAAGGCAATGGCCGGGCGGGTAGGCAAATCCAAGCAGGCTGTTCGCATCCCTTACATTCCCTTTTAACTTCATGTAAAAAATGAAAGAGCAAGCACACACATTCATATCGTCTGCAATGGAACGCACAGGCAGTTACATGCGGATGGAATCATTCATTAACGCATGCAAATCCGGCCATTGGCAACAGCAGGTCGAGAAGGTCCGCAATTCGGGGGACATCGAGAAACACAAGAAGATGCTCCCGGCGATCGTCCCTGGCCTTGCAGTTGACTTTCACGAAGACTTACGCGACAAGGTTGCCCGACGTGGCGAAGGCCGCCAATCGGGATACTTGGTGATTGATTACGATAAAGTTCCCGCCGACCAATATGCTACATTATTTGAGATGTTAGCAACTAACCCGCACATATACGCTGTATGTCGTAGTGCGGGCGGAGATGGGATATTCGCGGTCCTTGCATACGAGACCGAATTCGTTATGCAGAACGAGGACGGTTCCGTGAAGGAAGGATGGAATTTCAACCCGGTCTACGAGGTGTTGAAAGAACATATCATCCCACACGGTTTTGACGCTCGCTGCAACGACCTGCCCCGTCTCCGGTTCGTAAGTTACGATCCCGACGCACATATCAATCCAGAAGTCACCCCTGTCAAATTAGGGGTCACGGAACATCGTTACATTCCGCCGCGATGTCGAAAAGCGGTTGTTGGATACGTTGTTTCGATTCTCGATTAACATTCAGGGTGTCTGCAGACACCCTAACACTTTTACTACCTTACAAAAATGCAAGGACTTGTATTCCCATCATATTCCGAGAATGAAATTTTATCTTTTGAAGTCGTCAAAACTCTTGACGACTTCATAAAACCCGGCAACCGATATTGGGTAGCCTCGGATGGACGCAGGATTGATTTCACTGCAGTTTCTGTCATGAAACTGACGGACACCCGATCAAAAGCGGTCGTCGATTACATTATAAAAACATCCGAAGGAGAAAAGTTTTCCGTCAAGAACCTTCAATCGATTAAATACGTTGGACCTGATACTTCTCCGATCCCTGCACATAATTCTAATTCGGTCATTGACATTGACATCTTCCTAAAAGACAAAGAAGTAGAGATTCTTCCCGTGAATCTTATTGAAGCCCTTGACACATTCCTCGTTCCTGATGAATGTTACGAATTTGTGTTGGATCACAAGGGTTCGGAGTTATGTGGTCGAGTCCTAGTTGATAGCGTTATCATAAAAGAAGCCACATCAAAAGACAGGATTGCAGAATACCACATTAAAATCACAACCCCCATTGAAGGCATAGAAGATAGATTACTTTCCGTTCGAAACATAAAATCGATACGACGCATTTCGTCGGATCAACAAGACCCAAAAAAGGAAAGAACAGAAGCATACAAAAAATTGGATTCTATGCTGACCGCATTCCAACAATCCCCAACAGACAATGATTCTTTTGTTCGCAAGATTTTGGATTCCTTTGACATAAAGGTAAAGGAACAAGCAGAAACGAAGAAACCCGCTTCATTCATAGCTCCACCTTGGACTGCTGTTGTAGATTCACAAGGACATCACAAAATCATTGCAAAAGCAATATCCGCAAACGGGATGGTGCTGACACTTGATAAAGACGATTCACCCCTAGTCATTGCTCATATAAGCGATGACATTAAGGACGAAGAAACCCGATTAAGAACCATCACATTGATCGAGCAAGCACCTAATTTATACGCGCTTACGGGATTGACATCGTCGGTATTTCCGACAGATTATTTAAGACCGACAAAATCACACAAGAAGATCGACGCAATGCCATTGCAGTATCATACGTCCCGGATATGATCGCATGGATTGAAAAAGTAGTTAAAGAATGGGATCAATGTAATGGTGCCTTTGCTACTGTTTGTCATGACAATTACCTTGATGGCAAAGAATTACTCAAACGAATTCATGACGTTAAATCCTAAAAATTTAACCACAAGAAGAAACCCTGTTGGTAAGGGAGAGGTATATCATTCACAACAACCAATTTACCCCATGAATATCATAGAAGCCGCCAATTTACTTAAACAAGGCAAAAAAGTCCGCCGACAAAGTTGGGACAATAAAGATGCTTACCTTCAGAAAGATCCTAACGACGACAGAGAAACCGTCTATTTAACAACGACCAGAGGAGTAGAAAAAACAGAAGATGTCCACACATGGGATGCCGTCGTCCATGAATTGCTCGCCGATAATTGGCAGGAATATCCCGAACCCGTCGAGTACCGCACCTTTATGCAAGCGTTGGTGTACCTTCGTCAAGGACATTCCATTAAACGAAAAGATTGGGAATCCCTAGTATATTGTTATAAAGTTGGATGTCTCCTTAAAGCAAAAGGAGGCTTCTACAAATTGCTCACTCATGCCGCATCTTTACGCCCAGCAGAAGGTTCAACGTTATATGCTGATTGGGAACACGGTTCAACCCTCAAGATCACATTAGCCCCTTCATGGTTTAGAGACACAGGGTTTATGGAGGTGTCTATGGTTGAATTTGTTCCACGCAAGTTTCAATATAAAAGAGAGGAATGGGAGCCGCTTTGTTATCAATTCCCAGAGTTGTTTCATTGCCTTGAATACGAAAAGATTCAAGAGATGTTCAATATCCATTTAGCAAGACCATTTTAAAAACAGAGGTGTCTGCAGACACCCCGCTTGTTAAACAGGAGATAATTTTGATCTTTCAAGAAGCCATAAAAACACACAAACCGATCCAAAGAGCCGGATGGGGTGATTGGTATATTGTTAAGATCGGCGACTTATGGACATGGTGGAGGCAATATCGAAACTTCCGGGACGGATGGCGACCATCTATTGAGGATTCAATTGCGGTCGATTGGCAGGTGATTGAAGGAGTTGACACGGATTACTTACGAACCATTTACGACACACCTTCCGCTAGACCGATCAGTGAACGAGACGTTTTATACAAGCGACACATCACGTGGAAACATCACGATTATCAATGGGAAAATCCCGATTGGAAGAACCATAAAAGTTGGATTCCCGACATTTCGTTTTTAAAAACCGAAGAATAACATTTTGACAATACAAGACAGAAAATCTGATTGATTTCACCTAGCAAAAACGTCCATTTTAGGTTAAGATGGAATTTTCCAAACTCCATTTTACTGCCCGTTTTATGCGATGAATTCCCAATTTGACGAAGCATTAAATCCTCCGAAACCCGTTAATTGTGGTGGTCGTACAGGTCATTTCTGTCAAATGACAGAGGACGAAAAAAAGACGGCGTTAGATTGGTTACGTCAACAAAGAAAAAAATTAGCAACAGACCCTTTAAAAGATTTGGATTTTCAAGTAACGTTGTTAAATTTTTGCGATATGGGATTACTTACATGTTTAGAGCAGTTACATGAATCACCCGCTAATTCTTTACAAAAGGAAAAGTTGGAATTACGTTTAGAGGAACGAGATGAAACGCTACAAAAGATCTTTTTGAGGTTACAAACTCTTTACGATGAGGACATCATCGTAGCAGATCCGATTAGACACATTCCACTTGATTTTTAATTCGTTTAGGACGTGCGGATTCTTGTTTTGGCTTAAAACTTAAAATCAACGTTGTTGATTTTATCAAAAAACAGCACTATTGCAATAGAACAACGCGGAAAGTTTTAAGATTTTATTGTTTTTCTCAGTGACTCTCAACTCTACATTGCGTTTGGTTTCCTTTAAAAATACCGATAATTCATTCTCATGAAAACTTCAGAGAAGCCGGATTAGATGTGAACACGATTCTATAATAAAGAGATTTCACTTTACATCATATTTTTAAAAAATGAAAATTGCCCCTCATCACATAGTTCAGTTCAAGCCACTAAGTTTGGACATGTTTGACCCCGATACTTGGGATCGTGTAGATCAATGTCGAGAACGAGTAGGATATGAAGATTCGCCGGAGTGGGAATGCGGATGTCGAGGAACAGAAGAACAGCAACAAGCATTCATTGCTCAGTTCCCAGGACATCGCGTCGGTGGATTTTTATGTTTTCCATGCAACTTGAAAGAAGCACATGAATGGATTTCATGTGGACTGATTACACCTGTTGAGTTGGAGCAGGCCGAAAAATACTTAAAAGACTTCTCAGAGACAAAGCAGCCAGAAGTCATTCTACCCAGAAAGAGTGATTCACAGTTCATTAAGAAGATTCGTTTCGTCCTTCAAACCCTTCAGGAAGCCGCTAATGAATTTTCGATGAAAATTGCGGCAGTAGAATTTTCCAATGAAGAAGATCATCGCTTCCCGTACCCAGAAAAATTTACCTTTGTTAATCCGACGTTTTCACAAGATTTGTTTATCGATTAGTAGCTTTTGTCGAAGTCGCAATTTTAAAAACCATTTATCCTTATTAAAAAGAATGATTGATAACGTATTTCTTGAAATTGTTCGTGAAGATGGCACACAACATTATTATCGTTTATCATTAATAGAAGTAATTCACATGAATGATTCCATCGTCATCATGGAATTTTTTGAAAACACCTCGTTTGAAAGAAGTAGAAGGATCACCGAGGTCGCAAACATCAAGGAAATAAAACAATTTCTTGCGCAAATAGCAGAGGCTTCCCTCGCTTCACGTTTTCCTGCGCGTTCTAAACCTTTAGAGTCAAGTAAAATAGCAGAGGAACCTCCGATTAGATGCGAATAACATCCTACATTAAAGAGATTTCACTTTACATCCTTTACCTGCAACCATTCATGGAAAATCACGATAATTTTGAAAAAAACATACGCACTTTAGTACAACTAAAAATTATGCTCATTGCCATAATTTTTATGCTATGTTTAAAAATAATTTTACAAGTAATTCTTATTTACAAAGAACCTGTCAAGGAAGAAGAAACACAGAAAGTCTTGTTAATACAAGAACCACTAAAGGCATGTCCATGTGCCAAGCATCACCATGAACAGATGGCTTCATTCATCCGATCCCAGTTTTTCGCAGAGTGAAGCCGGATTAGACGCTATAATAAGCAGGTTACATTTTCACAATTTTACTTAAAAATCATCGTGCAAAATCCTGAAATTCCACTTGTTGAAGAATCTTTTAACAAAGAAGCAAAAATTGACTCCGCAACAGTTAGCAATAATTAAAGATGTTCAACTTCTACAAGAAGTTTCAGTTCTTCACAGAAAAAAATAGACGTGGTACGATATGAAATATGCGATAATATTCCAAAAATAAAAGAATTCACACTTGTCGGATGGTATTAAATCATTTTAACTTTTACCCATGCTATATAATGAAAAGTAAGCAACAAAAATTAACGGCAACGAATCTCCTTCAATACCTTCGATCACATGACCTATCGTACATGGATGCGATTTGTCTTTTAGACAGTGCAAAAGACCGTCTACAAGCAATCATAAATTACGAATTAAATCATTTGTTCATTGCGGATGGAATTAACGATGATTTTAAATTTGACGACTTGTTGTTGCGTCCCAGAGAGGCGATCCACATGAATAAGCTGCAGAGAGAAGCGGGATAAAAAATCTTGCAAAAAAACAAAATGACATTACCTTGTTAATGGAATTTACATTCACAGATGGCAACCTGCCGATGGAATCATATACCAAGTTTCCCATGAAGATGATGATTCAGGAGTTGAGTGGTTTATGATGAAACCACTTTCAGAAGAGGAGACACATACCAAATGCTTACATCGATATGCCCGTTTGTGTGTTGAGGCTCACAAGGCAGGTGATTTGGTGGAACAATTTAGAGACGCAGTTGCCCCGTCGTCAAATTCATGTTTATGCAAATTAAAAAAACGGATGAAAAAGCATCAAAAGATATACAAGAGGTTCAAAAAGGAATTTAAATTTACGTTTGATCAACTATTAGAGGAATGGCCAATCGCAATTAAGGAAAATTATTATCGCCCATCTTGGCGTTAAGGTCAACTTAAACGTCTCAATCCCCTGCTGTAAGGCAAGAGTAAGTAGGGGATTACACTCCCTAGAAAAAACGTCTTTATTTTCATTTAACGGAGTGATTTTTCACCAACGGAGTGATTTTTCACATCTTTTAAGACAACCCATTTTTTACACAAACATTATGGATTCTGATTTAAAACTGAACGTAAAGAAAATTTTACAGAAACACGGGATTCAGTTCAAGAGACTACCGAAAAGCGGGATATATCGTCGTTATGATGTTTATATTGCAGAAGCAACTACTCCCTCGATTTCTTTGATTGTAGAACCTTGGGAGAAAGATGTATATGAATGTTTTCATAACGTCGCCCTCGCATGTTTCTTCGCAAAAGCCGCAGGCAATTCCGTAAAGAAATTTATTCGTGATTGCGGTCCTCGAAACTTATTAAATGAAGTCACCCCTCCAAAAGATCACATGCGTCAAGGGCAGAAATTTTTTGACGATTTTCCAAAACACTTCGGGTTTTCATTGACGGAACTTGCCTTTCCTTAAAAACAATTCAACCTACAAGGCCACTTAATTCAAGTGGCCTTATTTTTACGAACAAAAACAGCACCACTACTAATTCTTTTTGGAAAACGTTTTTTAACGTTTTTATTTGAGTTATTGATTTTCTTAGGATGGTATTTATATTGGCGAAGGATTTCACGTACCATTCTACCCGAAATACGTTTCAGGTGGTCTTCGTCTGTTTGTGATAAATGATTGATACGGTTTTCGATTTCAACCGCACAAGCCAACAGAGGAGGTTCACCAATTGCTGCTAATGCAATCATTTTTGCTATGTTTCCTGGTTTTGATAGGATTTTCCAAACTTTTTCTGCTATTTTATCATTTACAGGTGGAGGTTGGCATCCTTTACTTTTACGAAATTGTTTGTAAGTTGTAGGAATCCACATAAAAAATTTTTCTCGATCTTAAAAGTACATTTCAAAGTAATTTCATTAAAAACGAAGAATACGACCTTCTACAATCTTAGTCAAGATCAAAAATCTTTTTGGTCTATCTTGATTTCCTCTCAAAAACACCCGATAATTCGCTTTAGGAAAACCGCAGAGTGAAGCCGGATTATCAGAAAGGAGTTTATTTTATGGCAACACTCAGCAAACGAGGCGGTAGCAAATCGCCTGGTTATGAAATACAGTTTTATGATCAAGGAGGCAAGCGGACGACGATTTACTTAGGTAGTCGTCGATACAATGACAAGACGGCGAACGAATTAAAGGGGATCGTCGAGGAGTTGGTATTTTGTCGGGACAACCCTGGTCAGGTTTTAAGAAAAAGCACATTAAGCCGGATTGAGGAGCTTCCTCAAGAAATTCAGCAGAAACTTGCGATTGCGGGATTAGCAGAGATCGCCCCGACCCACACGGTCACTGAATTATGGGACGCTTTCTTAGCTCAAAAAGATGACGTTAAGGAATCGACCTTAACGATTTACGAAAACGCCCATTCCCGATTTTTCGCTTATTTCAAAGGAACGGAATTATTATCCGAGTTGACCCAAACGACGATGCAACGTTGGAAAGAATACTTGTTAAAGGAGATTCCCCGCGAACGATCCAAAGGACGCGGGTTAGCTGCTTCGACAGTGGCAGGTACGTTCTCAAAGACAAAAGCGGTTTTTAATTGGGGCGTTCGCTTAGGATGGCTTGAGACAAGCCCATTACGTGGCGTAGGTTGCGGGGAATTCGTGAACCCGGAAAATGATCGCATCATAACTATCGACGAGTACCGCCGATTATTAGATGCGTGCCCATGTCAAGATTGGAGGGGGATCATAGCCCTTACGCGGATAGGCGGCTTACGGGCACCCTCGGAGGTATTACGGCTCCGATGGTCAGACATAAATTGGGACCGATCCCGATTTTACGTCACGTCGAGTAAAACCGAGCGTCACCGAGGTAAAGGTAGCCGATTGGTCCCGCTTTTCCCGGAATTACGGATTGAGCTTGAGAAACTTTTCGAGTCCGATTCAGAGGAAGGGAAGGAATTTGTCATCAATCGTTACCGCAGCCGTGAAAAAACCAATTTAGGCACGCAGTTCGCCCGCATCGTAAAACTGGCTGGGATTCATCCGATCCCACGTCCTTTTGACAACATGAGGGCGAGCCGCTCGATTGAGGTTTATGCGGAATATGGGGATAAAGCGGAAGAAGAATGGATTGGTCATTCCTCCGAAATTGCGAAAAAACATTACAAGCGGGTCCATGAAGGAAATTTTTCACGGGCATCCTGCACGGCGACCGATTGGACGGTTTTAGGTGAAAGTGCCGATTATGGGCGACAATTCGAGGACAGCAGGGAAAAATCCGATTTCCCTGCTATGGACAAGAAACTCCCTGCTGTATTCCCTGCTGCAGGGTTCGGAAATGATCGGAAAGGTTCGGAAAGCAAGAAAATGAAAAATGCCGCAAACCCTTAGATTTGCGGCACCTTGCTTAACACTGCCGAACCTTGCAGGAGTCCGGCAACTCCCTTAAACTGCCGAAAAGAGGGCAACAACAACCCCTGTTTTATAGGTTTTTTTTAACATTTTTTACTTTTCCCG
>Ga0209737_10004340_pt1 | contig 9988 bp, 9 predicted proteins | sample TergutCu122P3_FD_187284 | JGI IMG/M metagenome (GOLD analysis project Ga0209737, IMG submission 187284) | Cubitermes ugandensis P3 segment gut microbial communities from Kakamega Forest, Kenya - Cu122 P3 (SPAdes) (version 2) | ecosystem: Host-associated > Arthropoda: Insects > Digestive system >...
CTAATGAGGCGAAAGAGATGATAAGAACAGATTATCAAACAAAAAAGTAAGGCAATATACGAAGCATAAATAAAGTAATTCATAACCATGAGTAGTTATTTTTTTGATGTGCAAAGATAACTTTTTTCAGAATATCCGCTTTACCCCTTCTTCCAGTGTTAGAAAAGGCTGCTTATACGCATATTTCCTTAATAAAGTCAAATCTGATTGGAAAACTATGGGTTCGTGAGCAAACAAATCCTTAGTTATGCCAAATAAGCCTGAGGGGGCAGCATGAGGTTTTTTATTTCCTCTTTTGTGTATAGCTTCCACAACTGCCGACAGTGGCCGTGCAAAACCTGTCCCTACTTCATACAGGCCGCTTTTAGGTAAATGATTGAGGAAATAATAAAGCACCTTTACCGCATCATTCACATAAATATAGTCTTGAATGATATTGGATTTCGGATAGAGCGCCGCTTCATTATTAAGATAATATTGAAAAAACTTAAAAACGTTGGAGGCATTTTCTGCTTTGTGGGCTTCGTTGCTTCCATACACTTGAAAAAATTTAAGTCCTGCCCAAAAAGGAGGTGTTTTTCGTTGTTTTTCAATCCATTTGTCAAAAATATACTTAGACTTTGCAAACGCAGATAGCTTTCTTGTATCATTGGCTAAATAGGATGAAGCATAGATAAACGGAATCCCTTTTGCAGTGGCAAAACTCCATAGCCTTTGAGAGAAATCTATGTTTAATGATTCAAAAACATCAAAGCTATTAGAGTAATAGTCAGTTCGCGCACCTAAATGAAAAATGAAGTCAATATACTGTGCGTATTGTTCTGCCCATTTAAAAAAGGGTTCACGTTCTATTTTATCGGCATACTCAATATTTTCCCAGTTTTGTTGTTTCTTTTTTTGTGTAAAATCATCAACGAGGATAATTTTATTAATACTATGAAGATTTAGCTTTCTACATAAATTGCTACCAATAAATCCGGCTGCTCCTGTAATCACAATCATGGTTTTGCAAATTTAGGGTTGGTTAGAAATTCGGTATCGGTAAGCGTATGCAAAAATGCTTTTAAATCTTCTATTTGTGTGGGGGTTAGGTAGGTGCCGCCTTGCTCTAATTTGTGCATTAAAGGATGTACAAATGGCGAGTATTGCAGACCAAAGTTGTAAAAGTTGAGAAGTTCGTCTATGTTTTTGAAACGCCCGTCGTGCATATAAGGTGCCGATACCATGATGTTTCGCAAAGAGGGGGCGCGGTATGCACCAATATCCTGAGGATTTTTGGTAACTGCATACCTGTCGTGCGGGTCATCAAAAACGGTAGATAGTGCATTATTATAAAACAGGTTGGTGGTAAACAAAGGGTTTCCATCGCCCCCATGACAGTGGAAGCAGTCGGCGCCTTCCTCTGTCATGAAGAGGATATAGCCGCGCATCTCCGCATCAGTAAGTTGTTCTTCTCTTCGTAAATATCTATCAAATTTAGAATTTCCAGAAACCAAAGTGCGTACAAATTGCGCAATCGCTTTTTGAACACGTGAAATAGTAATCTCCTCCGTTCCAAAAGCTTTTTTAAACATTGCCGGATACTTTGAATTTTGCTTCAACGCGTGTAGGGTGCGTTCTGGTGTACTATTCATCTCGTGGGGGGCAATAATGGCCATTAAAACAATATCTTCTAAAGATTGCTGTTGTGCATTCGAGTTTGATTTATGCACTAATCCGTTCCAAAGATAGCCTTCGTGATTAAACACTAAATTTGTAAGTGGCATGGCATTGTGGGGAGGAGTATCGCCGGATAATCCTACAATTTTCCCTTCCGGAAATCGTGGATTGTTCATTCCCACATCGAAATTATTGGCTTGCACGTGGCATGTTGCGCAACTCATCATCAGGTTGGGGTCGTTTCCGAGGTATCCGCACAAACGTTCATCATAAAATAGGTGTCTTCCTAATTCTATGCCTTCAATGGTAAGCGGATTATCTTTTGGTATGTGCAAGTTTGTGGGAAAATAGCGCGGAATTGGGAGAAAATAGGGAGTGGCTGAAAACGGATTTTCACTGTTTTTGTCTTCTTTAGGCCCGCATGAAAGCAAACAACAAAAAGAAATAAGCAGGAAGAAGAAAAAGAAAGCAGTTTTTTTAATGTTCATTTATAGTAGAATAACCATTTTACCCATAACTTGTAATGAGAACAAATTATTGTAGCGGCAAAAAAATAATAATATTTTGAAAAAGGAAGCAAAATAAGTATATTTTCGCGGCGGAGAGGTGGCAGAGTGGTCGATTGCGGCGGTCTTGAAAACCGTTGAGGTGCAAGCCTCCGGGGGTTCGAATCCCTCCCTCTCCGCCAAAATGCTGTTCAGTTGTCTTTCGGCAATATAACACTCACTATCTTATCCGTAGCGCCAAGGTTTTGTGCAACGTAGCTTTTGCATATTTCACAACAATTAAGGTAGAAAAGAGAGTTGTTTTCAAATTGTTCAATCTTCCCTTCCATTTCTTTAGCATTGTTTACAGAAAAAGCAGCTCCCAAAGCCACTAACTCCACGGCTTCATTGAATTTTTGAAAATGGGTACCGAAAAAAATCGGCTTTTCATACACCGCTGCCTCTAAAATATTGTGTAGCCCCGTTTTGAAAGCGCCTCCGATATACGAAATATCAGCATATTTATAAAGACTACTCAATAGACCGATAGTATCAATAACCAGCACATCGTAGGTTGAAATATCCTGTGCATCAATCTCAGAATAGCATAGAATAGAAAAAGAAGAGAAGATTTGCTTAATACGTGTAATATTACTTTTTTCTACTTCGTGAGGCGCAATAATAAGTTTATAGTTAGGAGAAAGTTTTGCAAACAGTTTAGCTAATAATAGTTCATCGGGCTGCCAAGTGCTTCCGGCTACTAAAAGTTTTTTGGTATTTTTAAAGGATACTACAAAATCTAATGAGCGGTGTTGTTTTGAAATAGCCAAAACTCTATCGAAGCGAGTGTCTCCGGTAACAACAACCTGTAATATTCCATGCCGCTTTAAAAGGGTTGCCGAGTGGTTATTTTGAACAAAAAAACAATGGCACTTCTTTAATTGTTTCAAAAACCATTTTCCGTAATTCTTAAAAAAGTATTGCTCTTTTCTAAAAATCGCAGAGACATAGTAAAAAGGGATACCGGCTTTATATAGCTCGTTCATATAATTATACCAATACTCATATTTTACAAAGAAGACTTGCTTAGGCTTTACGATAGTGATGAATTTTTTTGCGTTTTTTTTAGTATCTATCGGCAAATAGGAAATAATATCGGCTATCGGGTCATTCTTTCTAATTTCGTAACCTGAAGGTGAAAAAAATGTAACCAAAATAGTAACCTCACTTTTTTGTTGTTTTATTTTTTCTATAAGCGGTTTGCCTTGTTCAAACTCTCCCAGCGATGCGCAGTGAAACCAATAGATATTGCTCTTTCCTTCACATTGATTTTTTAGAAAAAGGAAAATATTTTTTCTTCCCTTGCACCACAACTTGGCTTTTTTGGAAAAAAAAGAAGCTAAAAATAGGAAGTAAGCAAAAAAATGAATAAAAAGCGAGTAGAGCAGTCGCATATTAATTAGTATGTGTAAAAGGTAGCTACACGTCTTTTTTCATAAAATGGGATAACCCATCCTATTTTACCCCCTACTAATCCACTAAATTTTCTTTTTAACTCATTTGTTGGGCCTTTATACTTGCCGGCGAAAATAAAACCCCTATCAGGCTTGGAAAAAATTTGCCAAAGTTCAATTCCGACATAAAAACTCAGTACTCTTCTTTTTTGCATGAACATATATCCGAAAAATTGGTTCAGCGCAATTCCCGAAGAGTGTTGGTCGTAACCCAAACGATAGGTTTTTTGGTCAATCTGTGGAAAAAAATGATAAGGGTCAGTAAAATTTATTTTGTGTGAAAAAAAACCGGCCCCCACATTAATTAACAATCCGGAGTTTCTCCAGCGGTCTAATGGAATCACTTTTCCTACAGAGCCCCCTAAATACCAGTATCTTCCTTCGTAAGTAAGCACCATAGAATTTGTGCCTGCGCCATTAAATGTAACAGGAATTATTTCATCTTCACTGATTTGATGATAAAAGAGAATATCGCCCAATATATCCTTGGGGGCTGCTTTCACTTTACTTCCAAACATATAATTAAAGGCAACTCCAAATGTCCAGTTTGATTTTGTTTTTGCTGTGATTTCTGCTCCAATATTATAATTAAAATTGAAGGTAGAGGCCAAATAGCCATTTCCAAAGGGCGATTGTACAGAAAAAGCAGGGCTTATCCAAATCATGAATGTAGCGGTATCCACATATTTTCTATCTCTTTTATAAAACTCTTGCGCTAAAATTGTGGTATGTGTAGCCAAGAAAATGAAAATAAAGAGAATAATTTTTCTATTCATAATGTCTTAAAGTTCATTCATATCATAATAACTTCTTAGTAAACGCAAAACAGGGTGAGGTAATTGTTTGTAGAAGTAGTTTATTTTTGAAATGTTTTGAAAAAAGTGTTGAGAAATATTGGATAAATGATACAATATATCTTCGTTAGTTGAGCATTCAAAATGTCCGGCATAGACTATATGATGGTCATTTACCGCTAGAAAATTCAAAGCGTTTTCATGTAAATTCATACAAATAGCGTGAGGATAGTTTGGAAATTTTTCTTTCATTTCATGGTACATGAAGCTAACGATGTGCCTAAATACAGTACCATGTGAGTTGGGGTAAAGTAAGACACAGTTGTCTAAATCATCTATTCCCAAATTTTCACGTAAAATAGGAGCATCAAACAGTGCGCTCCAATAGTCAACAACCTTCTCTTTCTGAAATAATTCTTTTGGAATTACGCACAATTGCGCATGGCTGACGTTTGGAAACATAATTTATAGAAAAAATTATTCCCAACTTCCCGATGTGCCTGCATCGTTGAGCGAGCCTAACCACATAGGACGGTATTTTGTTTTATATTGCTTCTCTTGTGCTAATCCACTATAAAACATTTTGTTAATAATAGTTTTAACAGAGCCGGTTTCTTTTGGCGTGATGGTTCTATCTAAATTTGCTAAAATATCATCAATAGGAACATCAATTCTATACACAGGTATTTCGTATGTTTTGCTTGCGATAGTTCCCAATTGGATTTCAAACTTTTTGCCACCGGCATGAGGGATATATTCAAAATTTTTCAGATTTTCGGGTTTTACATTGGGGTCGGATTCTAAAATTTTGTTCTTTGCAGGGATAGTTTCAACCACTTTCTTAATTAATCCTTTTTTAAATGCTTCTTCTTCGCTCATATCATCAGGAATTTCACCAGATGTTTTGATGATGTGAACCACTCCGTTATTTGCAAAATCTACCAATGTATCAATATCGCCTGCATATTTTTTAAACTCATTACGATATACTGCTTGAACCGCACGAATAGTAACTAATCGGGTTCTTATTTCTTCAGCACGCTGATTATAAGACGCTTTGTATTTCTCCGGACGCAAAATACTGCGGGTAGCAAGAAAGGCGAGCCCCAACGCAACGATAACTAATAAAATGTTGAATAATGTTTTAGCTTTCATACTATTAATTTGTTAAATTTGATTACAGTCAATATTTTTTTAATGCGGGCAAAAATAAAAAAAAATCAAACAATATCTTTATTTTCCTAAAAAGTGTCTTGAAAAACTTAATCAGAAAAACTTGAAAATTTATCCAAGTCTATCCCTCCAAAATTCCCCGACGACATAAAAGCAAGTACTGTGTCTTGGTAGTTTATTGCAAGCAATCTTTCTTCCAATTGTTCGGGGGTATGATATATTTCCAAGTCGCTTCGTTGAAAAGCGTTGAATATCATTGTTGTAGTTATAGGTGGTAGTTTTTTATGGGCAACAGTATCGGGGCTAAAGAAAATAATACCTACGTCAGCATGGTCCATTGCACCCGCGTATTGTTCCAGAAAAGTTTCCGTTAAACTGCTAAAAGTGTGCAATTCCATACAGGCTATCAATTTTCGATGTGGAAACTGGGCTTTCAATGCCTCAACAGTAGCTTTCAGTTTTGATGGTGAGTGTGCAAAATCTTTATAGATAGCGCAGGTGTTATTCTTGTATATCAACTCCAAACGCTTTCCCGCACCTTTAAACGAATGAATAGCATTGTAAAACTGTTCACTCGAAACTCCCACAGATTGGCAGGCTAATCGCGCTGCATTAAGGTTTGTAAGATTGTGTTTTCCAAAAAAATGCAATGGAATCTCGCGGCCACTTCCCTCAGCTTTAGCGGATGGTAGTGTTAGAAAAGTAACTCCGTTTTCAATTCGGTGAGGGTGCGTACTATATCCTACCTTGGGAGCGCAGATATGAGCATTCTTACTCATTTCTTGCAAAACTACGTCATCTTCACAATAAATGTAACGCCCGTTTTTGGGAATCATCTCCGCAAAAATCCTGAATTGCTCCACATAAAAATCAAAAGTAGGAAAAACATTAATATGGTCCCAAGCAATACCGCTGATAATACCTATAGTAGGTTGATATACATGAAATTTCGGACGTCTGTCTATGGGCGAAGTTAGATATTCATCCCCTTCAATCACAATAATTTCTGCTTTATCGGAAAATTTTACCATAATATCAAAGCCCTCTAACTGCGCACCCACCATATAGTCGCAATTGATGTTAAGTTTTTGTAACACGTGTATTATCATTGCGGTAATGGTTGTTTTTCCGTGGCTACCACCCACAACAATGCGCGTTTTGTTTTTGCTTTGCTCATACAAAAACTCCGGATAAGAAAAGATTTTTAGCCCCAACTCTTTTGCTTTCATTAATTCGGGGTTATCTGCACGTGCATGCATCCCCAAAATAACAGCATCCAAATGTTCGGTAATCTTTTCCGGAAACCATCCAATTGTATCCGGTAAAAGACCTGTTCTTTCTAATCTGCCTTTTGCAGGCTCATAAATTTCGTCATCAGAGCCAGTTATTATGTAACTCTTTTTTTGGAGTGCAAGCGCTAAATTATGCATGGCACTCCCACCGATAGCTATAAAATGAATTTTCATAAGTGCGAATTAAGCATTTTTTTTTATTCCATGTTAATGATATTTATCTTTCTTTGCAACATAAAAATCAAAAAAACGTTACATCATAATCAAAATTAATTATTGTAAAAATATCAGTTTTATGAAAAAATTTGACCCTGCCAGTGCCATTCAAGACTTACGCCAGTTTGGCGAGTTTGGAGATGTAAACCCCTCTGTTACCGATTCTGCAACCTATACTTTTTTGGAAGCCAGAACGATGACCGACACTTTTCAAGGCGAAACGGAAGGTTGCTACTTGTATTCACGACACTGGAACCCCAGTAACAAATATTTAGCAGATGCACTGGCTGCTATGGAAAACACAGAAGCTGCGTGGGTAACAGCCTCAGGAATGGCGGCAATTACCTGTACCATCTTACAAATTTGTAATTCGGGCGACCACATCGTTTCCAGCATGACCACCTACGGGGGCACTTTCGCTTTCTTGGAAAATTACTTAAAAAAATTCAATATAGGGGTTACTTTTGTTAATATTTCCGACTTGGAAGCAGTGAAAAAGGCGATGCAACCCAACACAAAATTGATATATACGGAAACAATGACCAACCCGTTGCTTCAAATTTCTAACTTGCCGGAACTGGCAAAGATTGCTCATGCCAATAATGCCAAATTGGTGTGCGACAATACGTTTACTCCACTCATGGTAACTCCCGCGCATCACGGAGTAGATGTGGTGGTGTATAGTATTACCAAATTCATAAATGGCAAAAACGATTGCGTTGCCGGTGCCATTTGTGCCTCAGCAGAGTTTATTAACAGTTTGGCTGATGTAAACACCGGAACAGCCATGCTTTTAGGACCCGTTTTAGACCCTAAAATCTCTTCTTCTATTCTTAAAAATCTTCATACTTTGCACGTTAGAATGATGCAGCACAGTAAAAATGCACTCTATTTGGCAGAACGTTTTCAGGAGTTGGGCATAAAATTCAATTACCCGGGCTTGCCCTCGCACCCCGGCCATAATTTATTGAAATCTATGATGAACGACGGTTACGGATTTGGTGGAATGATTGCCATTGATATGGGAACAGCCGAAAAAGCCAATGCCATTATGGAAAAAATGCAAGATGCCGATGTGGGTTATTTGGCGGTTAGCTTAGGCTATTTTAAAACGTTGTTCAGCAATTCCGGAAAATCAACCTCCTCTGAAGTGCCCGAAGAACTACAACGCGAAATGGGAATGAGCGAAGGATTAATCCGCTTTTCCGTAGGCTTAGACATGAACATTGAACGTACCTTCGAAAAAATAAAAAGCTGTATTAATTCTTAACGAACTTCTTCGATACGGTTCCTCGTTCTGTTTGAAGTTGAATGAAATAAACTCCCGCGCATAAATGCGAGATGTTAATAACCAAAGAATCGTTCTGCTTTCTGCTTTCTGCTTTCTGCATTTTTCCGGAAGCATCAAAAATCTCCACACTTGTCCACTTGTCCACTCGTCCACTTGTCCACTTAATGGTTAACTCTCCTGTGGTTGGATTGGGATAAACCAAAATTTCTTCAGTATCATTATCTTCAATGTGCAAAATATTTTCTTCTTCAAAATTAGCAATTAGCAATAAACTTTCTACTGCTGTAAAACGGTACGGATTTTCTGTTGAAACAATACTCTTACTTTCTGTCATCCAATTCACAAATTTGTAACCCGATTTTGGAATTGCCTCTAAAGTTACCTCATCTCCATATTTGTATGTTCCTGCGCCCAAAACTTCTCCACCCTGTATATTTGGCAATATTGTAATTCTTATTTCTTGTTCAAAATAGGCTACAAATGCGCTATTACCCCAACCATCTCCTAATACTTCAAATGTATAATTGGGTTCTGTTGAAACCACTGTACCGCTTCCTGAGGTGTATCTTGTCCAATTTAAAAATTGGTAGCCGGGGCTTGCCACAGCTGAGATAGTTACTTGCGAACCATACGTGTGTTCGCCTCCCCCCGTAATTGCACCACCTTCATAAGGATTGGCATAAACGGAAATTTCGTATATAGCAGGCATAAAATTGGCAACCAAATGACGAGAGTGGGTTGCAGTAAATGAATAAATAAAACTTGATGAAACAACTTCTCCATCTTCAGTCCAATTTCGAAACATATATTCGGGGAGATTCATACCGGCACTAACTAATACGGTTTGTCCGTACGAATAAGTTCCTGCGCCATTTACTGTGCCTCCATCTTCAATGTTTTTCGATAGCTTAATCTCTATAGTTGACGGAACAAAGTTGGCAACCAAGTTGCGAGTTGTGTTAACATGAAAAGAATAATTAGGCTCTGTTGAAACGATATTGCCTTCTTCTGTCCAGTTTAAAAATCGGAAGTTAGGGTATGCTTCCGCTGTAACAGTTGCTGTGGCACCCAAAGTAAAAGTACCGCCCCCGGTAACATTGCCACCTTCACGTGGATTTGCAGAAACAGCAACCTCGAATAATTGAACTGCGCCAAAGATAGCAACTAAGTGCATATCTCTGGTTACAACAATATTACATTCTGAGTTTGCTGAAAACAGTTCGTCATTTTCCATCCAATATAAAAACTCGTAATAAGGGTGAGGAGTTGCCGTTATAGTTACACTCGTTCCAAATTCATAAACTCCATTACCTGTAACAATCCCACCACTTTCCGGCATTGCTGAAACAGAAATGTTGTAGATTTCTTGCGCAGATAATTTTCCTGTACATAGTATTGCTATAATTGCAACATAAATAATTTGTGTAAATAACTTTTTCATAATTTTTCTATATTTGTTATTAAAGGGGACTCCGAATAATTCATTTTTAGCATTTTAATTTTTCAAAAAGCCGAAGTCCATTTAAACTTTCTGAAAAATCTTTCAAAAGTTGCGACAAAAATA
>Ga0209737_10004341_pt1 | contig 9988 bp, 5 predicted proteins | sample TergutCu122P3_FD_187284 | JGI IMG/M metagenome (GOLD analysis project Ga0209737, IMG submission 187284) | Cubitermes ugandensis P3 segment gut microbial communities from Kakamega Forest, Kenya - Cu122 P3 (SPAdes) (version 2) | ecosystem: Host-associated > Arthropoda: Insects > Digestive system >...
TCATATACGCCAAGCATAGCACCTGATATCTGTTGTGGACTCTTCTCAGCCTGAAGTGCATCAAGTCTTTCATTAACCTGATCAATAACATCTTCAGGAATAGGCAACCTCTTCTTATCGTATTGTTCTAAATCTGTTCTAAGCTTTTTAAGGTTCTTTAACATTTCTTGAATAGATTTCCAGTAGTTAGGAATTTTTACTTTGGTCTTACCTTTGATTTGTTCATCAATGAATATTTTGCGTCCTAGTAGGATTAATAACATTTCCATTATGATTCTTATTGCAGGTGGTGGTTTTGAATAACTTCTTAGTTCCACCAGATCCTTCTCCTTTATCTTAGCCAACTCCTTCTTGGCTTCTTCAAGTTTGGCTACCTCCTTGCTAAGTTGTTCTTTGCACTCTTGTTCAAGTTTTTCAGCTATACTTTTTTCAAACGAGGCAGTCATTTCTTTTGCTTCAACAATCTCCTTCAACTTCTGCGCCTCCTGTTTCTCATCTAACATTTCCTACGGTTACATTACTACTTACGTTCATTGTCTTCTCTGTCTCCACATTCTTCTGCTCTAATCCAGGTTTCATCGACTCTATCTCTACTGTCAGTTTCTGTATAAGCACTGCAGCTTCTCCCAAACACTTCACTCCATTACTATACTTGCTTATTTGTGATTTCATCAATGTACTTCTCTTTGCCCACAGTTCTTTAAAATACTTCATCATTTCAATGTAAAGAGGAGGAGTAACATACACTTTGTTATTAACAACATTCACTTCTCGGGATTTTGAAGCTTTACGGTCGTTATTAACTGTCTTATAATAATCCCTTACACTCTTATGCCACTCACATAGTATCTCAACTGTCTTGCCTGTTAACTAATAATTTGTTTAAATGCTTACTTTTTCCTCTATGGGTGTTGTTGAAATGTAACTAATTGCTACTTCTCTCAACGCTTCTTCTGGCCAATCCAAGAAGCAGATGGTAGAGGTGTTTTCAAGTAAGTTAGGGTAAATAGGAAAGCTAATGGGATTGAAGATAAATATACAATTTTCTGAGGATGTCGGAGATGGGATTCATGCAGAGGACAATTCTTAGGTGTTCCTTTGCATGTAATAAGTAATTATCATATGACTTATCTTTCTTTCCTACCATTAATTCATCTTTTTCTTTGACATTGAAGAGTTCTGGTACTGTTCCATTAGATAAAAGTGAATCAAGGTCATTAATAAGATCATCACCATTACGAAATATTTGCTCTGAACATAAGAACACTGTATCTCTCTTTTCTTTACTCAGCACTCTAAATAGCTCCTTAATATTCTCACGCCATTCAATTTTGCTAGGTTGTTTCTCAGCTCTCAATGCAAAGAAATTAAAGCCAAGAATAAAACAAGTTATTTGTGTAAGCTTTGTTCTATTATTACCTCCTGCTCCTATTAATAGTCCATGTTTCTTGCATATAGAAAGTACTCGTGCGATCTTAAGGATTTGTCTTATAACAGTTTCGCATAACACTAAATTCAAGTCATTTTTCTTTACTTTGGTATACTCTTCTAAGCTGTCTTTGACTTTATCTGCGCATTGCTTAATGTTGACTTCTTGATATTCGCCCGTGATTATATTGGAGAATAATATAGAAGGAATATTCTTATAAACTTGTGTCCAATCTTCTACTTGTACACTCTCTTCTGCTATATTTTTGAGCAAGATTTCAAATTGTTTCTTATCTTCTAAATCCAACAATACATCCTCAATGCTACCCATGCACTCGTGTAGCCAAAGACTGTAGAGAATTCTTTGTTTCTTTGAATCATCTTCAATACCTTCATAGATAGAAGGAGGAACTGCGGATAATCCTCTGAATACATCAGTCAGATTCTTTAATGAAAAGTTATAATGCGACTTAGAAGGAACAGGCAAGAATTTCTCCCTAATATTCTTGTAAACCTTCAGTGTAAGGTCCAACAAGTCACCTTTGCATTCTTTCAAAGTATCATCATACTTCTGAAAATCACACTCTAAGATTCTCCCATAAATAGACTTTATTACAACATCCGATAAGTCTTCTAATCTACCAAGACAAAAAGATGAAAGCATCCTTTGATCAATATTAAGCCTTCCTTTCTTCAATCCTATAGTAGCAGCTAATTGTAACTTAATAATCTTCTTAAATGTGTTATCTCTTTTATCATATATTCCACCATGAGATAATAGTTCTCTTAATAATTCTAAAGGATTCCTATTCTGTCTATTAACAGTATTAGGTAAATGTAAATCATCAATACAAAACAAGAATATATTTGCTGATCCTTTAGGTGCATATGTACTCTTAAAGCGTTTTGTATAATTATCTTCAACTACTTCTTGAACTGTAATAGCTGCTGTTCTTCCTGTAAAGCGTGATATTCGTTTAATCCATTTCTCTGCTTCGATGTTAATGACTTTTCTTAGCATTAAGGATTTAGCTGAACCTGTGTTTCCGAGTATTACAGTATTTGTGTGGTGTTTTATAAGTGTTTTAATAAACCAATAGTTCTTGCAGAGATCTTCATTTGGTATTATTATGTTCTCCTTCTTACCATCTTCTTCACTTATACTCCACATCTGATCCTTGAAAGAGATCCAAGAGTGACTCTCTTTATCAAAGCGTATTTCATTAAGCAATACATTATCAGGTGGATAAAGCAACTCCCTTTCTCTTAATTCTTCAAGAGCAGGTTCATTACTCTGCTTTAATTTCACAAAACGATTACGCAACATCTGGAAAAGCCCTACTCGATTTTCTTCTTCTACAAGTGGATTAATAGTCCACACAATTCCCATTAAGTAGATTGAGGCAAACTCCATAATCTTCTTGACCGTCAACCCTCCTCTCCTCTTTTTATTACCTGGAGTTAATTCTAGTTCTTCTCTTCCTTCTAATTTCATATAATCTTTCCTTCTTGCTCGTCTCTGTTTCTTTTCCTTATACTCTTCTTCTAGTTCCTCTTTTGTTTTACTTCCAAACAAAAATGCCTCAAATGTTCTTACAAAGCATTTACACACCCAAGCAGCCGAAAAATTACACAACAGTTTCTTTGTGGTGGCTCTATCGAATAAGTGAGCTAAGGCAGGTTCAAATAATTCTTTTTTTAGTGCATCTATTAATTCAGTATGCAAATCGGTTCTAAACACTGAAGGTAATGTCGATATCCATGCCTTATATATCGATTCCCATGGCAAATCTTTTTGGGATGCACTAAGGATACCGCATCGAGTAATTGTAGAAGGTGCAGCTTTGCATAAAGAGTCACTTTCAAAGATAAAGGCCAAATTATCAGGTAATAGTAAATTCTCACTATTAGGTAGACATAATTTCCTTGTATCATCTAATGTACTATACAAACCATCACACCAAGCTTTTTCTAATGAACCATCAAATATTATCCAAGTTGCTTTATTCTCTGCTTGTGATATTGCTACGCGGATGCAATGTGGAAGTACTCCTTCGTGCCATGTAACTTCTTTTTTATTAAACTCACCATATAATTCTTCTAAACTTAAAGCTTTTGGTGCAATCTTATGAATCTTTATCATTCCACGCGTTAATCCTTCTCCAATAAGTTTGTGTGTATCTAATATGTGTTTGTCATAAAGATCTTTTATTATAAGGTGATCAACGGATTCTGTGTTCTCTAATTGTTCTTCAAGTTTAGTAATTGCTTCAGGATTTTCTTTGGATAGAGTTAATAGTGATCGTGCAGTAGACAAAATATCAATAGCCGATGACTTACCAGTGAAATGATCTCCTAGTATTATCACAGCAGGTCTAGCTATTAACACTTCATCTAATTGTAGTATCTTTTCTAATAGTAAAGGATTAGACTGGAAATTATAGATTTTTAGTGCAAGTTCAACGAAGTGATATAAAGGAATGTTTTCTTCTGATTTAACATCAGATTGTGTCTTTATATTGTCATTCAATATATGCTCAAACACTATTGCATCTGAAGCGTCTAATCTTGGTTTATAAAACTTCTTTAATGAATTGTAGATGGAGGCTCGCTCATTAGTTTTGTCTTCTTTAGCAGCTAATCGAAGTACAATCTTCAATGAGCGTAAAGAGAAATCATAATGTTTCTTAGGTTCTAACTGACTTGTTGCTAAATCAAGAACACTTGCTAGTACATGTCCCAGTTCTTTAGCCTCTTTGTATCCATATGCTTCAAGATAAGTTCTTGCTATAATTTCTCTTGATGGCATAGTGATTATTATCACTCTAAATAATCCTCTCAAATTCTCAGGAACTTCATGTGTTGATTCATAACCATATCCTGGATTAAGTGTCACAAATATTCCGCACTGTTGCTTTAGTATGGTAGTGGATCCTTGTAGGTCAATAGTTTCTGCGTGAGCTTTTAAGGCTTCAAGTAATTCTTGAACTAATTGAGCAACAACAGAGAGCACTTCAACCTGTATCATATTAAACTCATTTATACAAATCCACATCCCACTACTTGCTGCTCCTTTGAACAATCTCGCAAAGCTATCTACCTGAAGTGCACTTGAACCACCAAAACTAAAACAAATCTTACCCACAGCTTTCCCTAAGTCTTTTGTAGTCTCAGTCTTTCCTACACCCATAGCACCTTCAATAGATCCTCCACGAAAAGTATGTATAGCACTTAACAAAGCTCTATAACAACGCGTGGTCATTGGAGTCATTACAAGTCGTAGCCAATCACTTAAATAGTCAAAGCCGTAATCTCTTTTGAAGGTAAAGATTTGACATTGAGGACTTATTAAACTTTGGGAATTCATGTGAGTATAATAGCGAAGTTCTGATTGCCATTCATAGGTGTTTAAGTTTGCTACTTCTAGTGCTTGTAATGATTCTATTACTTCCTTATTGTGGATGTCTACAAGTATCATGTTAGTGCATTCTATCTTTTCTTTCTCACTCACAGAAGGATCTTGTACTTTAGCTACTAATGTCTTAATCTTCTCATTAAATATATCAAAAGCTTTCGGTAAAGATTTCTCCTTAATGCTGTCTTCAATACATTCTGTCCATTTAATTTGATTGACTAATTGAATTATTTGTTGGACACACTTTACATCTTCTTTTTGCATGCTCCATTCAAATTGATATTGAAGTGTTACAGTTATCTCTTTTTCAACATCTTTTAGCCATTCTTCTAATGATCTATTAGTAGGTATTTCATCAAATATTTGTTCCAATTGTATTGGATTCACAAATTCTAATGATTCTCCTACATTTGATATGATTCCTTTAATGTCCTTTAGTCCATTCTTTTCTTCTACAATAAGTTGAGTAACACCTTCAAAGCATTTGTGTAAGAATGGACCAAGTGAAATTGGTTCTTTCTCTCGTGAAAGGAAGAAGATTAAGTCTTCATTGGAGAAGAAGAAGAAGCGAGGAAACTGAAGACGCTTTCTTTCTAGGTAATCATTGATTCCTTTTATTGTGCGTTCCAGCTTTCTATTCGACTTCTCATATACTTCATATTGCCTGCTTTGGAATATGGAATCCATTACGGAAGGATTCTGTCTTATGCTCTAAATATTAATAAACGAGGAGTACCTCCATATTGGTAACCCACATATCATTGATGATTTCAAACTCAACTCCTTCTTTTGGCAATTGAAGTGTAAGTTCTTTAGAAGCAAACATCGGATAGAGTGATTGCCAATTCTTCATTATCCTCTCCCAAATCTCTGCTGTTTCCAATGCTTTCAACAAATAATTCCGCCAATTCTGTACTTCACTATTCCATTACATCAATATTTACAATTCAATATACTTTGTATAAGGAGAACTCGTTAATACTAATGTTCTTGTTATTTGCTCTTCGAGCTTTTCTACTACTCGCGGTAATGATTTTATTAAGTAGATCCCTGTATCCAAATAAGGCTTCATCTCAAACTTTATATTCCCCCACTCTTTTCTCATCTTCTCTATCTCATGTAACAATGTCTTCTCCTTACTAGCAAAATCACTGATATCGTTAACTTGTTCTTTCCATTTTTCAATGCCTCTGCTTAGAAGTTCATTAAGACTAATTTTTCCATCAGCTGGTATATCCAATCCAGTTATTTGATTCAAAACATCCCAATGTCTCTTCTGCATTGCTGGATTTCTCAGATCGTATATGAGTGGAATAAGAGGTTTAAAGTCAAGGAACTTCTGTAATACTTCTTTAGCTATTTCTTGTGTACTTGCATCTGATGCAAACTCATTTGCTATAAACCCTCTCAAATCATTTATTGACATATTCATATCTTCCATCAGCTTGTCTCTATTAAGATCTGTGATAGGTCCAGTAGTCCATTGTGGATAGAAGTCAAAGTAATCTCTAGTAATATTCCATAAGTGTTCATAGGGTATAAAGAGTTTTTTTGTATTATACAGTTCTTCAAAGGAAGTATTAGTAAGCAAGAAAAGCTTCTCTCTTGTCAATACCAATTCTGCTTTATTTATTGCCTGATTTATATCTTCTCCCAATTGATTGTATTCGTAAGTAATCTTGCTGTAATTTTCGAGATCATTCTTTACCTGCAAAAGATCAAATCTTTCTTTCAACTGACCTGCCTCTATCAACAATAACGAAGTCTCATGCTTGAGTTTATCTTTATAGAGTCCCCATAAACTGGCATTGCGGACAACGGCATTTCGTTTTAATTTCAGGATGTCTAAGGTACGACCGAAGGATTCAGCATTCCTTGCATATTCTTTCTCATTTAAAGGATGTTGATACTCTTCTAACAAAGTAATTTTATCTATCATAGCTATAATCACATTCTGTATATCTCTTCTCTTACGTTCCAATCCTTGTATAAACTTATTTTGCTCTACTAACTTTTCTATCATAGGTGGTTCTTCTTCCAACAATGTTACTATTTCTTTTACGGTATTATCAATAGTATCAGCATGTTGTACTATCCTATGCTTTACACATTGGCACACAAGTTTTGTTAGTTTTGTTATTTGTACTGAAAAGAAATCTTTAACATATTTGCAGTTTACTATGAATAGTCCTAAGGACATTGTATCTTCAGGGAATAAAGTGTTTAATCTTTGTTGAGCGTTTTTTAGTCTTCCTAACTCTGCATCGTATTCTTCATTAGTAACAGAAGTCTTGGAGAAAGTTTCTTTGATTGATTCTTTATCTGCGCTTAGTATGTCTCTGTATTGATTAGCAACCTTCTCTAACTGTATTGGAATGTGTAATAATCCGTCTAATATCTTTTCTAGTTCTTCTTTTTTGGCTATAGTGAATGGATCAGTTTCTAAATTTTCAATTACCATAACAACTCTTGATTCTCTCGCATACCCTAAAGCCGCTGAAAACAAACAAGGACAATTCATTATTGCTTTCATAGTATCATATATTAAGTTCATCATTCCTTCTTTCCACTTGTTTATTCTTGGACTTATATACACTCCTATATTCGAATCGTATTTTAGCAAGCATTTCAGACGTGTCATATTTCTCATTCTGTACTTGAATATTGCATCATCTGCTATCTTTCTTAAGTCTTCTATAGTAAATTCAAATGTCTCTAAGGCTTCAGATGGAAATCCAAGACTATCAGCCATAAAGTTCCTTATTGTATCATAGTTCTGTATAAATCTCTCTACCGAACCTTCAAATGATTGCCTAATCCCACGCTCAAAAATAAAGTTCACCAATTCCTGAAATCTTATCATTGTCTGTAACACTTCCTCTGGAATCTTTGATTCACCTACATTACGTCTAGCAGATTCATAATAAGCAGCTTCAAGTTTCATTTTGAAATCAGCATCAATTTGTCCCTTAATATCATTATGTATTCCTATTATCTCGTTACTTGCTTGTATCATGAATTCTTTCCAGTCTGATATTATGTCATGGTTCCTTGCTACATTCATGTCAAAGTATGTTTTGAGTTCTATAGCTTTATCACTTCTCTTGTCAAAGTAATATTTCCCCAATAACTTATGACAATTCGCATTCACTGATAACAATGTCTTCAATTTCTTTGAATCACCCTGATTAAGCTTCTTGTTCATCTCCTTAAGTAATCCAAAGAAAGGTCTAGATCTGTCTTTAATTTCAATAACACCTTTAGTATTAGTCTCTTCAATGATCTTTTCAGCAGCAGGGTTGAATTTAGCTAATGGAATAATCTCTTTAAACTTCTCGTAATATTCTTCCTTATACGGCAACTGTGCTTCAAATTCCATAATTTTAAACGACTGCTTATAATTTTTCTCTACTTCATTAAACAACACCTTAACACTATTCACATTAATCCCTGCCTTCTTCATTGCGCGGAATTCCCCTGCTACTCCCAATGAAGGTATCACAAACTTATACCTTGCTCTCCTTCCTCTCGTTTCTGGATCCATTGCCAAATACCCAATTACATCTCTATAAGAACGACTAAATTGAGGAATAGCTCTAGTGTAATACGATATGCGTTCTTTAAGAGTGTCAGGGAATGTAGGAAGAGCTATTGGAATATTGTCTATGTGTGTTAAACATTCGATGATGAGTTCTGCAATGTGTCTGCTCTTAGTTGCCATATTAACTCTGTATATCAATAAAGAAGGATCCTCGCCTTCTATTCTGATGTTGAAGCGTGATGCTTTCTTAATTAAACCATTTGCTGCCCACTTGATTACATAGCGTTTTTCTTTTGGATCATAACTCAATATTTCGCAATCTCTAAACTCATTTGTTCCGTCAGGGAAGAACCATCTACTTCTGCCTTTGACTCTGCCATCTTTATTTCTGAACTTTTCAAGTACCTTATCACCTTCTTCCACATCAATACAAGGATCATAAGCTTCTAAAGGTATTGTATGAAATTCCTCTGCTTTTGCTTTCTCTCCCTCTAAAAGTCTTAACTCTCTACGTCTATTCTCTATTATATCATAATTTGAATCCACGCGGATCTTAGGCACTCTTTGAGTCTTCATAAACGGTGATTGAGGATCTCCTTGAGCTATCAAATTCTCCTGATATTGCACCAACTCTGGCTTGGTGTTTCTTGGAATTATTAAATCAGGCACTAAAGAATTTATAGAAAATGTTACTCTTATTAGTATATATTTTCGTATATTGACTTGGCATCACCTTATAGGAGTTCCATTTAGGAGTAACTATTTCTCTTTGTCTGGCTCCTTGAATAGTCAGTTGATCAACTCTTTTAACTTCTTCTTGATCTCCTATCTTCGCATGTTTTACTAGAGCATAAGAACTTGAAGGTCTTAACAATACTTTACTTGCACCCTGTTCCTTCTTCTCCTCCTCCATTCCTTTTAACACTCCTGTATGCAGTAAACGTGAAGAAGTCGTCAACATATCCTTCTTCTGTCTTCTTGTTACGTTCTTTAAATTAGTTGTCATACTCGTCTTATATTGATCTCTCTCAAGGTTTCTTACCATGTCTTCAGGTCTTCTTTCAAATTCTTTTGACCTTGGTCCTGCTTTTGATGTTGATGCACTTTTGCTTGGAAGGTAGTCACCTCTTCTTTCCGTTTCACCAGTAATAGGAATCAATTTTAGTTTTTTCAAAGCTTTATCAACAAGAGGTTTGGTTTGTTCTACAATGGCAGAAAAAGGAATAGCAATGCGTTCTTGTGGATCATATTTCTTATCAGTAGCTACAACCATGAATTCACCTGGTCGTGGAATAATTTCTTCTTCTCTTTTTCCCTAACAGTTAGAATAGAACAAACGTGTATAGCTTCTGTTATTTGCTTCTCATCAGCTTTTTTCTGATAATGCTGTATGTACTTGTTCTTGCCTTTTGTATGTCTTTCTGCTAGGCTTGGCTAATGCTTGATATAAAAGTTACCTGTGGTTCAATCTCTTCTTTTTCTTTCATTTATTGATTAATTATATCCAAGGACAAGTTAATAGTAGTTCTCCTACAACTTCACACAATCTCTATTACTATTGGGGTTTTGGGGTTTTGGGGTTTTGGGGTTTTGGGGTTTTGGGG
>Ga0209737_10004343_pt1 | contig 9987 bp, 6 predicted proteins | sample TergutCu122P3_FD_187284 | JGI IMG/M metagenome (GOLD analysis project Ga0209737, IMG submission 187284) | Cubitermes ugandensis P3 segment gut microbial communities from Kakamega Forest, Kenya - Cu122 P3 (SPAdes) (version 2) | ecosystem: Host-associated > Arthropoda: Insects > Digestive system >...
ATCAAACTCTCGACAAAGGGAGAAGTTATCAGTGAAAGTTCAATTTAAAAAATAATTTCAAATTACAAAAAAATTAATCTTATGGAAATGTTTTGTTATCAATGTCAGGAAGCAGCACAAGGAAAGGGCTGCACTATGAAAGGCGTATGTGGAAAAGAACCTCAAACTTCAGCCTTAATGGATTTATTATTGTACGCAGTTCGCGGCGAAGCCATCGTGAATTGCGCATTACGTGAAAAAGGAGCGGCAGACCTTCGTGCAAGCCGTCAAATGTTGGATGCCCTTTTCTGCACCATCACCAACGCCAATTTCGACGACAATGCAATTAAAGAGCGCATAGCAAACGCGCTGGCGGTGAAAGCCGATTTGATTAAAACGGCTGAAAAAAACGGTATCGCATTGCCGCAACGTGATGAGGTGAACTTCTTCGTTCATTCTTCGGACTACGAAAAGAAAGCCGCAGCAGTAGGCGTAATGACCGAAACGAATGAAGACACCCGCTCGTTGAAACAGTTGGTTGTTTATGGCATTAAAGGCGCTGCGGCTTATGCGGAACACGCGCTGAACCTGGGCTACGAGGACGAAGCCATCTACGCAACGATTGAAAAGGCGCTGGCAGAAATCAGCCGAAAAGACGTATCCGCCGACGAACTGACAGGGCTTGCCCTGGGTATGGGTGAATGCGGCGTAAAGGCAATGGCATTGCTCGATAAAGCGAACACAACTTCTTTCGGCAACCCCGAAATCACGAAGGTGAATATCGGCGTGGGCAACAAGCCCGGCATACTTATCAGCGGTCACGACCTGAAAGATATAGAAGAATTGCTGGAGCAAACCAAGGGAACAGGCGTAGACGTTTATACGCACAGCGAAATGCTGCCCGCCCACTACTACCCTGCTTTCAAGAAATACCCGCATTTTATCGGTAATTATGGCAATGCATGGTGGAAACAACGCGAGGAGTTTGAATCCTTCAACGGCGTTATACTGTTTACCACCAACTGCCTTGTGCCGCCGCTGAAATCGGCGACATATACCAACAGGATTTACACTACAGGCTCGGCAGGACTTGCAGGCGCCAAGCATATTCCTGCCCGCAAAGATGGAAAGCCAAAAGATTTTTCGGCATTAATCGAACAGGCAAAACAATGCCTTCCTCCGAAAGAAATTGAACAGGGAGAAATCATCGGCGGATTTGCCCACAACCAAGTGCTGGCTTTAGCCGACAAGGTGGTAGATGCAGTGAAATCGGGTGCTATCAAAAAATTTGTGGTGATGGCAGGCTGCGACGGACGAATGAAGTCGCGCGACTACTACACTGATTTTGCAACTGCTTTACCAAAGGACACGATTATCTTGACCGCAGGTTGCGCCAAGTACCGCTACAACAAACTTCCCTTAGGCGACATCGGCGGCATTCCCCGCGTATTGGATGCAGGGCAGTGCAACGACAGTTATTCGTTAGTGGTGATTGCTCTGGCGCTCAAAGAGGCTTTCGGATTAGAAAACGTAAACGACCTGCCTATTGTTTACAATATTGCCTGGTACGAGCAAAAAGCAGTGATTGTACTCTTAGCCTTATTGAGCCTCGGCGTTAAGAACATTCATCTCGGTCCCACGCTGCCTGCTTTTCTTTCCCCGAATGTAACCAATGTATTGGTAGAAAACTTCAGCATCGGCGGAATATCTACTGTAGCAGAAGATATAAAAATGTGGATATAATCTTATTTTTAGAAATTGCTTGCAGCACCTAAATGCTAAAACAGAATCTGCTTCCTTTACCTTTTTCGCTTTCTACCTGCAGTTCGCTGCCGTGTTTTGCAAGTAAATCTTTACAGACAATCAGCCCCAGGCCGCTGCCCTCTTCACCGGCAGTACCGGGGCTGGATTGATGTTTGTCGAGGCGAAAGAGATTGCGGATTTGTTCCGGCGACATACCTGTACCGGTGTCGGTGACGGAAATTAAGAATTGAGAGTTGAGAGTTGAGAATTCCCCACCTTTGGATGGGTGTCCGAAGGACGGGGTGGTGGGTACAACATCCAGCCTTACTGTTCCACCTGCTGAGGTGAACTTAACGGCGTTAGCAAGCAGGTTGCGGATAACGGTAATCAAGATATTGCTGTCGGCGGTAACAAAGGCGTTTTCGGGAATGTTGACGATAAGCGTTATTCCCTTTTTCTCTGCGATATTGCGTATCAAGGAAATGTTGGGGATAAGGTTAGAAAAGACAAATGTGCCGGGATTGTAAGTAAAGCGACCGGTTTGGATTTTTGCCCAGTTAAGCAGGCTATTCAAGAGTTCGACATTTCCGTCAGCCAATTTTACTAATTCGTTGGCGTAATTTGCCAGCGTGCCGGCATCCCACAGACCTGTGTTCTGTGCAAGCAGTATCAACGCATCGCGCAGCGAAGCAGCGGGATTTTTCAAGTCGTGTGAAATGATGCTGAAAAACTTGTCCTTGGTGGCGTTGGCTTCGGTGAGAGAGCGGTTGTGCTTGGTGCCAAGGCGAAAGAGCCGCCACAGCAGGAAAAGGAAAACGAACAGAATAACAATTCCTGCCACAAACACATTGCGCTGCACGACTTGACGTAAAATGATGCTCTGATGATGTTTAATTTCAAGCTCTTTTTTTTCGATTTCGTAACGAATTCGGAGATTGAAAATGGTGCTTTGTATTCTTTGACTATTGATGGCTATATTGATAGAATCATACATGTTCAATACGGAAAGTAATTTATCTGTTTCTTTTAACCGAACCAAAACATCGAAAAGCGCTTTTGAGGTATTTCTTCTTCTCACTAAATCATTAGGAGCTATAAACGCTAATGATTGAAGATAATATGTTTTGCTTTTTGCATCATTTCCTGTTTGATAATAACAGAACCCAAGTGCGTGAAAACAATCGGCTTTTAAAATTTTATCATCTAATTCCTTGGCTAACTCCAATGTCCTGTATGCTATTTCCAAGGCTTTATCATAATTTTTCAGGTGACAATAAACATAAGGAAAAAGAAGCAGGGCTTTCGCTTCAAAATACTTATAATTTGATAATTGAGCATATTCTAAAGCCTTATTGGCTGCGCTGTATGATTCTTCAAATCGCCCTTGAACATTCCAAATCATTGAAAGTGTAATATAGGCATCCGATATATCGGAAAATATATCTTCCGAATGATTTTGAAATTTTGTATTATATAATTCAGTTGCTTGAGACAAATAGTTTTCTGCCTGCTGAAAATTTTCCTCATAAAAATACAACTTGCCGATATTACACAGTAAGAGGGCAAGATACTGGTAGTGCTCTTTTTTTTCTGCTAATTGCCTTGCTTTTTCAAAATATTCGACAGAAGTCATATAACTCCCCTGGTCGCTATAAAGTTTTCCGTAAGCATTGTACAGATATATTTCAAAGTCTTCATCTTTTGCATTTATAGCATATTGTAAGGCTTCATCAAAGTATAGTTTTGCCGTATCAAAAACTTGATTAAGCGCGTAACACACACCTAAATTGCAGTTTAGCATAGCTGTGAGAGAATCCTTTTGTGCGCCTTTTTCATTTTTTGATAAGCCCAATCCTAATTCGGCAAAAGATATTGCTTGTTCAATATCCTCGTATATCAAGGCATAGCTTATGTTTTCGCAAATACGCGCTCGTTCAATTGCCGGCAACTTTTCATCCATTGCCAAAGATTTCTGCGAATCCAAGGTCAAATCGGACAACACAGACTGGGTCTGGTGTTTATTGTCGGGAGAATGGCAAGCCGCCAACAGCAACAGCAAAATTAGTTGAAAGTTGAAAGTTGAAGGTTTAAAATGATTTTTCTTCATCGGATTATTTAGTTTACGGTTTATAAGTTAACAAGTTTACTCAGTTACTCAATTTTCAACTTGGATTATTCCGTTCTTGAGGGCATACTGCACCATTTCCATAGAGTTGTTGATGCCGAGTTTATGGAAAATTCTCTCTTTATAAGTGTTGACGGTGCTTGGTTTGATATTCAGTCGCTTAGCAATTTCTTTTGCTATCAGTCCGTCGCGGCAAAGGGAGATGATTTCCCGTTCACGCTCGGAAAATTCAGGTGTAGTATCGGTTGTTTTCTTTTTCGCCACATACACGCCAAACATAATGGAAGCTATGTCGTGCCCGAAATAATCCAACCCGTTCATTACGGAGCGTACGGCGTTGACAAGTTCATTTGCCTCGCCATTCTGTTTGCTGATGAAGCCGTGTATGCCCGCCTCAAGTATGGCTTTGACCGTTTCTGCAGTATTTTCAGCCGAAATGGCGAGGATTTTCAAGTCGGGATAATTACTTCGTAGCCGACGGGCGATTTCAATACCTCCGATGCCGGGAAGGTTAATGTCTAACAGCACAATATCGGCAGGCGTAGTGTCAAGCAGGGCAAAGAGCGCCTCACCGCTTTCAGCCTCGCCTGCCACAATGATGTCCGGATAGCTTGATTTAAAGGTAAGGTTCAGCATCATCCTAACTAACTTGTGGTCGTCAACTATTATCAGGCGTATCATCTTTTGTTAAGTTAATGCTGCAAATATACAAAAAAAATTGAAATCGTAGTGGATTCTACTAAATTATGTCCGTAATTTTACTTACAATACATTTTTTATTTGTCCGTAGAATTAACCTCAAAAAGATTTTTTTTATACCTTAAATTTGTAATTACAAAAAATAGCTTTCTACGACGCTACAAATGCGTCATTCATAATATATTTCTCTCATTACTGCGAAAATTAAGAATCGAAAGTTGAAAATTAACACCTAAATAAGTATGAAAACCAAACCTATTCAAGTTACGAGTTACAAGTTACAAGTTACAAGTTACAAGTCACTCGTCACCTTATGCTTGCTGCTTGCTGCTTTTTGCTTACTTCCCACCGCTGCCTTTACCCAACAATGTAACAATATTAGCATTGCACTAACTCCTACGCCATCTTCCTGTCAGGCGAACGGAACTATTGCCGTTGCCGTTTCTGGTCCGGATGCTGCCAATCTTCAGATGGCGACTGCCGAGTATAGCGCTACCGGTATTAGCGGCTCTTCGTATTCGACAGGCTGGACGCCTGCGGCCGGAACGCTGACCAACCTGCCGCCCGCCACTTACAGGGTGGGGTTTCGCGCTTATTGCGGCAGCGCCAACACATGGACAACTCTCGCCGATGTGGGGACTGTAACCGTAGCCGGCAGCTATACACCGGTTGATATTTACACTGCCGCAACTACACGTAAAAGCCTGACCTGCGTGCCTTCCGGAAAAATTACGGTTGGCCTCAAGGACGGGAGCCTCCCATACAGGCTTACCATGACGAATTATCCCTCGACATATACAGGGAGTACCGGCGCAACTGTTACTACAACGCCGGCAACTGTTGAGTTTGACGACCTGCCCGCCGGCTCTTATACCTTTTCCGTAACAGATAATTGCGGTTATACCAATGCCATGAATGTAACAGTGACGCCGGTGAGCGCTAACTTTGGCCCGAACTTTGTATATACCTATCTCCAGCAGGGCCCTATTGTATTAAACAATTGCAGCTCGGTAACTGTAGCCATGTTGTTTACTACCGGAACAGGAAACACTACACATGATGCCTACGAGCATTATTTTAATGCTGTGAACAGGGTAAAATATTACGAGGTGGCCTTTAACGAAAGCTCCACTATTCCGCCGACATCAGGCTGGACGGATAATATTACTAATGCTATGCCTGTTACCTTGTCGCAGCCCTTTGGTACTTTTGCTTCGCAGAACGGCAGGGTGTACGTTTGGGTAAGATTCAAAGGCTCTACCTGTCCGCCGGCGGTGATGGCAAACGTGAGACTCACCTCACTGTCCAATACAGCGCAGGTAATTTTTGCCAATGAAACCTGCACCGATTTTACCCTGCAACATCGCTGGATAGGCGGCGAAAATTCCATCTATGTTTTTGGTTATCCTTACGAATGGCGGATAACAGCGAACAGCGGCGCAACGGTACTCGTTAACTGGACTACGGCTAATAACAATGCTTGGATAAGCGTTCCTAATGTACCTTATCTCACCGGCACTCGGATTGAATACCGAGATAACTGCGGGCAAACCACTACTCAAAATTTGACGAACACAAGTCCTTTAGATAATATACGCGTAGGGTCCGTTGATAATCAGGTTGGTTTGCCCAATACCTGTATTAGCCAATCCCTGCCCCTTACTCCCAATGGAATACTAAGCACCCATATACAGGTAGCCGCTGCCGACGCCGGAAGTGGAGGGTATATGCCTAACGGTACCCGAATTGAATATTTAGGCGGGCCTCCGGGAACTCCTGTGGCTATCCATCCGGATATTACGATAACGGGTAACTATACTGCTCGGGTGTACCCATTCAGCGCAAGTTCTATCACGCAGTCAACGCCTCATCCGATAAACGTGCCCGGCACCTACTCGTTCAGGATAACGATGCCGGGATGTCCGCCGGCTACGGTCACTACGGTTCCGATTTTCCATGTTACAGATGCCGTTACTTATACCGCAGTGGAGACCTGCGACGGATTGGAAGTTTATCCTGTGGGGAGTATGAGCCGCTTTAATGGTACGAGCTACACCCCTTGGGCTACTCACAACACCTACTTTGCAATAGAATCTGCTCCTGCCGGAGTAACGCTGCCTGCCGCGGTAAATCCAGGCGGTATGCTGTTTTTTCCAATTTCGGGAACTTATGTCATTAAAATGATACCACTCGCTTCTATAGGTGCATGTGCCTCATCGTCCCTCTCCATAAATTACACCAAGCGTCAGTTGAAACTGAACGCTAATGTCACTTCGGCTTATATTTGCTCCGGCGCTGCGCAAGGATTTATTCGCGTACAGGGAATGGACGGCTCCGGCAGTTATACCTACGAACTGCGCTCGGAAAACGGCGCTACACTAATACAGAGCAACACTGCAGGAACATTTTCGCATGGCAGCAGCGGCCAAAAATTTATTGTGCGGGTAAAGGACAATATTTGTCTTACCTCCTTCGACCATCCTATTACCCTTTTGAACTTAAACACCTCGCTCATAGCGTATAGCAGTAGCCCAAATAATGAATTTTGCGTAGGAGAACCCATCCAATTACACTGTATTACCTTAGGGGCAACCTCCTACAACTGGACAGGTCACAATGGTTGGACTTCTAACGCACAAAATCCTATTCTTTCGAGTAGCGCTTCCCAGACGCTTTCGGGCAGCTATACGGTAACAGTAACTCCTGAGAATTGCGCTGCACCCATGTCGCAAACACTTGTGATTAGGGTACATCCAAATCCTCCCTTGCCTAATGTGCCCAACTACTCGGTTTCGCTCTGCCAAAATTCAACGGCTCAAACCATTGCTGCTATTACAGGGGCTTCCGTTACAAGCACATCCTATACGCTTCGTTATTATAACAGCAGCGGCGGCACCATTACTTCTGCAACTACCGTTCCCACTTCTGCTGCAACAGTATTAACCTATTACGTAAGCCAATACAATACCACCACCGGCTGCGAAAGCAATAGAACAACCATAACCGTAACTGTCAACCCATTGGTAACACCAACTATTGCCATTTCGGCCTCCGACAATAATATTTGTTCGGGCACGAGCGTAACATATACCGCCAACATTACCAATGGCGGCACATCGCCGAGCTACCAATGGCAAATAAACGGAGCGCCTGTCGGCGGCGCTACCGGTTCTACTTACGCATATCAGCCTGTAAATGGCAATATCATCTCCTGCGCATTGACTTCAAGCGCTAATTGCCCAACTCCAAATCCGGTTACTTCCAATGGAGTAACAATGGTAGTAACGCCTACGGTAACCCCTTCGGTAGGTATTACAGCGATGCCGGACTAAATGAACAATAAACAATTAAAATAAATTAAACATGAAAAATTTTAGATTAAATCTTAGCAGCGTGGCGCTCATAGTCGCCTGCTTCGCAGTATGTGTAAACTTTTCGGCGTGCAGCAGCAAGGATAGAGAGCTTTCGCCCGCCGAGGTGGAAAGAGATGCAGTATTGACGGAACTTAGCAAAGACCCCACTTTTAGGGATTTCGCCAATGCCTTGAAAACATTAGACCTGTCTAATGTGAACGCCAGCGAATTGACAGTGCTTGCCATTAAAAACAGCAGTTCAAGGACGGGGGCAAATAGCGACTTTAATGTTAAACGGCACGTTGTAATAGGAAGACACGCATCAGTCAACGACGCAAGATTGACCACCATCAATGGCAGTACGCTGACCATCAAAGTAGAAGGCGGTAAAGTGTATGTCAATGGCGTAGAAGTTACCGATAGATTGTCGGCAGGAAACAGCGAGGTCTGGGTTGTGGACGAGGCAATGACCCACTTGCCGATGGAAAAAGGCTCCGTTAAATGGAAAATAACCTACAGCCAGAATGGAATGGAACAAGAACTGAAGCAGGTTTATACCTTCGATAACTACGGAAAAAGAGTACGTAATGATATGTTTATGGACCATGGTTTTTTGACTATGCAGTACATTACTATTAGCAATATGTTGACCAGAACTTGCTGGTTATACGGTCCTGATCAGTATATGACTTTCGGATGGTCGAACATGGATTGCGGTTCAGACCCCGGAACGGATGCTAATTTTCAAACTGATGTTACCATGGACTTTGAGTTATTGGCAACCTACAGAAGACTTCCCGACCGGATGATTGCTTATAAGATGTGCACCGTCTATGAGATAAAATCAACTATGAATACTGCGGGAACAATAGTAAACTCAACCACGACCTACGCTTTTTGGGAGGGTTTGACGATGTATGTGAAAATCGAGATGACCATAACCGGAGGGGGAACGACGCCAACTACCGTTATATCTACTACCGAAGCCGAGTCGGTAACCCTAAGTGTACCCGCAACGGCGTTTACCCAAACAACAAATATAACCTGGCACCCGTAAAACTAAAATTATAAAATTCAAAGAAAATGTGGTAAGTTTGCAAAATGATTGCAGAAAGTGTACGTATTGATAAATATTTGTGGGCTATGCGGTTATTCAAGACCCGCAATGAAGCCGCCGATGCTTGTAAGGCTAATAAAGTTAAGGTCAACAAAATAGAAGCAAAGGCATCGCGTACCGTAAAAATCGGTGATATTATTGAATTACGCAAGCCTCCCGTGGTTTACGCTTACAAAGTTATTGGACTCATAGATAATCGTCAGCCTGCCAAAAATGTACATTTATACATTGAAAACCTAACTTCAGCCGAAGAGTTGGCTAAATTGGAAGAGCGCAGGCTTACCGGCTTCATTCAGCGCGACAAAGGCTCCGGGCGTCCCACCAAAAAAGAAAGGCGGGAAATAGAGCAGTTGCTGAACAATGATAGATAAACAGGGTGAGAGGTGAATCCTTAATTTTAATCAGCAATAATAAATCGTATTGGAAATAAGATGGTTGCGTGAAAATTAATTTATATTCTTGTAAATCAAACAAAAAATGCGTACATTTGTAGTTCCATTTAATAGGGTACCATGGCCGAGTGGTTAGGCAGCGGTCTGCAAAACCGTGTACTGCAGTTCGAATCTGCATGGTACCTCAAATGTCCTACTCTCTATTAATTATAATTATGAAAAAACAACTCAGTTTTCTGCTTGTAGCAGTATTTGCTGTGATGGCTTTGTCCTCATGCGGCAAGAACTACGAAACGGTACCGAACGACCCGATGAAAGTTCGGATTTACACGCTTGATAACGGCATGAAAGTGTACATGTCGGTAAACCGCGACGAGCCGCGCATACAGACTTATGTTGCCGTTCGCGTAGGCGGTAAGGACGACCCTGCTGACGCCACAGGCTTATCGCATTATTTCGAGCACCTGATGTTTAAAGGCACCGATAAATTCGGCACCAAAGACTATGAGGCTGAAAAAATTCTTCTTGACCAAATTGAAGAATTGTTTGAACTTTACCGCAACGCCACCGACCCTGCCG
>Ga0209737_10004344_pt1 | contig 9987 bp, 6 predicted proteins | sample TergutCu122P3_FD_187284 | JGI IMG/M metagenome (GOLD analysis project Ga0209737, IMG submission 187284) | Cubitermes ugandensis P3 segment gut microbial communities from Kakamega Forest, Kenya - Cu122 P3 (SPAdes) (version 2) | ecosystem: Host-associated > Arthropoda: Insects > Digestive system >...
TATCGCATGTCCGTGCGGCCTTGTGATCGCGGCGGCCCTTGCGTTTTTTATTTTGATGATGCCGCCCCTGGATCTTTTGACAGCGGCGCTTGAAGGCCTGATCTTTGCCCTGTGGCCGATCCTTCTTGTCATCGTCGCCGCAATGATCCTTTACAGGTACTCGGTAGAGACCGGCGGTATGGAAACTATTAAAAAGCTCCTCATCGGTATATCCCATGATAAACGTATATTGGTATTGATACTCGCCTGGGGATTCGGGAGTTTTCTGGAGGGGGTCGCGGGATTCGGCGTTCCGGTCCTGATACCGGGAGCGATCCTGGTTTCGCTTGGCTTCAGTCCTATGTTTTCAATTGTGGCATGCCTTGTCGCAAACTCCGTGCCTACGCCATTCGCGACGCTCGGGATACCGGTCACGACACTGGCAGGCGTCACGGGCCTCGGCGCGGACGTGCTCGGATTCGGCACCGCTCTTCAGCTTTTGATACCGTGTTTGATTTTGCCTTTCTTTCTTGTAATATTAACCGGCGGCGGCATCCGCGCAGTCAAGGGCGTGTTTTTGATCACACTTCTGGCCGGCTTGTCGCTTGCCGCCCCTATACTCCTAGTCACGAGGTTCCTGGGCCCGGAACTGCCCGCGCTGCTCGGCTCCTTCTGCACGATCGGCTGCATAGCGCTGGCCAACAAACACTTCTATAAGGATACCGCCCACAACCGGCAGTATCATATAAGCGTCTCGCCCGCTTCGAACATATCTACCGAAATATCTATTATATCTACTACGAATATATCTGCTGTTTCGAAGAAATCTGCATCGAAAACAAATACCCTTCACACAGCTGTATCGGACAAACCGCTTATGAGCGTCCCTCAGGCATGCCTCCCTTTTGCGATCGTCCTTGTGATCATGCTCGTTACGCGCCTGATCGGTCCCGTATATAAAACGCTCTCGAATATAAAAGCGGACATGATCGCTTATAGCGGACCAGACGCCTATGTGCTCAGTTTCACTTTTCTGCTTACCCCGGGTTTATTGATCCTTATCTCTGTCTTTCTCGCGTCTGTCCTGCAAGGATACAGGATCTCAGCCTTGTGGCACATTATCAAAACTTCGCTCATAGAATCAAAGAATATGGCCCTTACCATTATTTCAATCGTAGCCATGGCAAAAATCATGGTTTACAGCGGCATGACAGGGGCAATCGCCCTGATGCTGATCGCCGCTTTCTCTGTGTTTTATCCGCTGGTCGCCCCGGTCATCGGTATGTTCGGAGTCTTTATCACCGGAAGCAATACATCCTGCGCTATCCTTTTCGGGCACCTGCAGGATGTAGCCGCGCGCGCGATCGGCGCGAGCCCGCCCTGGATCGTATCCTCAAATATGAGCGGGGCCGCCCTGGGCAAGATGATCTCTCCTCAGAGCATCGCGATCGGGCTTCGCATCGGCGGCCTTGACGGAGAAGAGGGAGCTATCATCAGGCAAACCCTCAAATACTCCCTCTTTTGTGTCGCTATTGTTTGTGTAATTACTTACATCTTCGCTTAGTCTTTCTTTTTATCGTCCCCCTTTTTTCCGAACGGCGTTTTATATTGGGGCGGCGTTTGTCCCTGCTGAGGTGCTGGCGGCGCTTGCTGTCCCTGCAACGGCGGCGTTTGCTGCTGCGGCGGCACTTGCTGCCCCTGCTGCTGAAAAGCCTGCTGCGCGTACTGCTCCTGATAGAGCTGAGCTCTCTTTTGAGCAAGCTGCTGCTCGCGCCGGATATGCCTCTCTTCGCGTTTTTCACGAGCTCTCTCGCGCGGCTTCCTTGTAATGCGTACTATCGCCCAGACTATCAGCCCGATCACAGCCAGCAGTGCGAGCACAGGCGCGGCTCCCGCGAAGAATACGACAAGACCTTCAAGGAAACGCGCAACTCCGTTTTTAGAAAGAAGGAATGCTTCTGAAGCACGGTCGCCAAGAGGTTCGCCGTCCTTGCCGATCGTTTCGGGCGTTATCAGCTCCGTAAGGTTGATGTCAATTGTCGCATAGTCAACAAGCCGGTCAAGATGGCGCTTGCTGCTTTGGAACTGGTCCAGCTCAAAAAGTACGTTTGCCAGTTCGCGCTCAAACTCGACTATATCCGAGGCTTCTTCCGCTTTCACAAGATATCCCATCAAACGCTCCTTGCGGATCTCGAGCATCTCGATGCGCGCTTCTGTATCAAAATACTGCGCGGTCAGATCATCTGAGGATTTGCTAAGATTGGTGAGATTTCCTATCGCTGTGATGCCGTCAAGAAATGAATCATAACCGGAAGCCGGGATACGGGCTACGATCCACGTACGCCGTCCTTCATTATATCCGTAAGAAGTATAGTCCGACATTTCCTCGCTTGAAATAAAACCGCCGTATTGCCTGATCATATTGTTGATCGCGGCGTAATCGGCGTCAAATGATTTTGTATTGATAGATAGGGCGGCCCTGAATGTGATCTTGCGCCCTTCCAGAACGTTTCCGAGTTCACCCGCGAACCCCGCGTCAGCGCCGATCGCCTGCACTTCCTCGTATACCTCCATCTCAGGCGCCCTGTCCGCCGCAGCGTATTCCATTGAGGCCTCCGGGGCCGGCATCGGCGCCATTGCCGGGGCTTCGGGAGCGTATGCCATATTGTCATTAGTGGCTTTGTATACTCCACCGCCTCCGGCCGTTTGATTTTTTCCGCTTGAGCACGCAGCCAGCGTCATCGTCACTATTATGACCAATGCGATCATCAGGATTCTCTTCGTTTGTTTTTTCATGTCGTCACCTCTTTTGCTTTCCTTGTTAGCTATACTTATTATATCAAGTAATTCCGGTTTTCCCGTTTCGGGGATTTTTTAGTTTTTATATATGTTTTATATACTGTAGAGGAGAAAACCCCGCGTAAAGGTGCAACCCATGACAAATTGATTATCCATTGATTATTCTGTAATGCGCATACAAGGTACGCTACTAATTGAACTTAACGAAAAGTGAGCTGATGGAAAACGTATCTTTGAGATGGAATAGTGTCTTGCTCATTCTAGTTGCTCTATTTTAGATTCCGCCCCTGATTCGGATGGAAAGGAGGCTGCGTGATTATGGCGGAATCCTCCGTATCCCTCCCGGGATACGGCTGTGATATGCTTTGCATGAGAAGGAAGTTTGCACCAACAATGGGACTCGACACAGACAGATTATTAAAAAAATCTTAAAACCCAATAAATGATTGCTGCAGGATTATTTTTAGGCATTTTTATTAAATATAACGAAGAAAATCCGGAAAATAATCTTACTGGACAAAAAGCGCCGGGTTTTAGATTATAAAAAATCTTGCTGAAAGAATAATATGCAGAATAAGATTATTTGAAAATGATTTATCATTGCAGGTACAGCGAAGCAGTTTAGAAAATGATAATATAGGCCAATGGAAAAGCAATTGAAAGCATATCTTCGGTATTTAGAGGAAGATCTGCCGAAAGCGCCGGCGGACGAGCTACCTGCTCTTTGGCAGCAGCACTTGGCGAAGACAAAGGCCTTTCAGCACGAAAGGTTTATTCACCTACTCGTGACTCTCTTTTTCGGAGCGCTTGTCTTTTTCTGCTTTGTGTTGTTGTTCCTGGTGCTGACAGGAACGATACTTCCTGAGAGTTCAGGTTCCAGTTCGGGTTTTGGCTCCGGTTCCTGCTCCGGTGTCGGTTTTTACCCAAGTCCCGGCGCCGGGGTGATACCGCTCTTCGCGCTTTCGTTCGGGCTGCTTATCCTGGAGATTTTCTACATCCGCCATTACTATATCCTTGAAAACGGCGTCCAGAAGCTATATACCTACGACCGCTATTTCTTTCCTGCCGGATCCGGTGTGAAGGAGTAGAAGAGGCAGGAGGTTCCCGGGATCACGAAGGCCGCCCGATAAGGCAGGTCGTTGAGCTCCTGCTTGCGTACCGCTGCGACGCTCTTGACCGCTTTCTTTTTATCATTTGAATGTATCCACTTTTTGCTTGCAAGCAGCAGCTTTAGCTTACCTCTCGCGGGCAACGCGACCTCATAGGCGGGAAAGTCCTCAACGGAGAAATTGTATATACAGACGATGTGCTCTTCCCCGGCCGGGACTGCGGCCTGCGACAGGTCCGGGACTGCGGCCTGCGAAAAATCCGAACCAGCGGTTTGAGACGTGACCGATCCGGCGGCCTGCGGCGCGCCTGAGCGCATGAAGGCGAAAACGCTGTTTTTCCGGTCGTCGACCGTCAGCCATTTAAAGCCGTCCCACCCGTCGTCGATCGCATGCAGGGCGCTATTCTCCCTATACAGTTCGTTGAGCTCGCTTACCCAGGAGAGCACTCCGGAATGGGTTTCGTATTCCAATAGAAACCAGTCGAGTTCTTTTTGATAATCCCATTCGATGAACTGGGCGAATTCACAGCCCATGAACATAAGCTTCTTCCCGGGATGGCCGAACTGCCAGCCGAATAGGGTCTTCAGGGCGGCAAATTTTGTATCGTAGTCGCCGTACATTTTGTCGATCAGAGATTTTTTCCCGTGTACTACCTCATCATGGGAGTATGGCAGTACATAGTTTTCCGAGAAAGCGTAAAACATCGAAAATGTCATCTTGTCGTGCGCTCCGTGCCGGAAGTAAGGATCGCTCATCATGAAATCAAGCGTATCGTGCATGAATCCCATATTCCATTTGAAAGTGAACCCGAGCCCGCCTTCATTGGGCGGCATAGTGACCAGCGGGTATGCAGTCGATTCTTCGGCTGCGGTAATGACTCCGGGATTCGGCCCAAGTACCGCGGCGTTTAGGGCTTTCAGAAAATCCACAGCTTCGTAATCTACGTTTCCGCCGTCCCTGTTCGGGATGAAGCCTTGGTTTCTTCCGTAGTCAAGATAAAGTATCGAGCTCACCGCGTCCACGCGGATCCCGTCGATATGGTACAGCTCTATGAGATTGACCGCGCTCGAGATCAAAAATGACACGACCTCCGGACGGCAGTAGTTGAATTCATATGTCCCCCATTCCGGGTGTTCACGCCTGAGGGGATGCTCGTGTTCATACAGCCAGGTGCCGTCAAAATGGGCCAGGCCGTGCGCGTCCCTCGGGAAGTGCGCCGGCACCCAGTCGACGATGACCCCTATGCCTGCCTTGTGCAATGTGTCGACGAAATACATAAAGTCCTGCGGCGTGCCGTACCGGCTTGTCACCGCGAAAAACCCAGTGACCTGATAGCCCCAGGAACCGTCGAAAGGAAACTCGTTGATCGGCATCAGTTCCACATGGGTAAAGCCTGTTTTTTTAATATAATCTACGAGCTCGCTAGTTATTTCTCTGATTGACGGATAGGCATAACCCTCTTTCTTGCGCCAGGAACCCAGGTGCAGTTCATAGATCGAAACCGGCGAGTGCAGTATATCGGTTTCCCGCCGCGCGGCCAGCCACTTTTCATCGCCCCATATATAACCGCTTGCATCCCAAACCTTGGACGATGTACCGGGAGGCGTTTCTGTATGCGACGCATAGGGATCAGCTTTTAGAAATACAGATCCGTCGGCTCCTTCTATATGGTATTTGTAGTTGTCCGTCTGCTTCGGATCCGGGGTAAAAAGGATCCAAAGGCCCCTGTACCGCTCCATGGGATTCCTGCCGGGATCCCATCCGTTCCAGTCGCCCACGACGCTGACATATTTCGCGTTCGGCGCCCAAAGACAGAAGCGCCATAGGTCTCCTAAAAGCCTGCACCCGAAAATCTCCGCCGCATGTGAAGACCTGCCTTCGTAAAACGCGTCAATTTCCGCGTCGTCCGGATAAAATAATTTATTTTCTTCGTCCATTTGTCTTTCCTCTGTTAGTTAATCTTCTCCCGCTAATATACATCTTTGTCGATGAATCGTTTTGCATTTCTTCGATCGTAAAATTCTCAAGAGTATTTATCTGCACGCGTAAATCGTCCGCTTCTTCTTCTGTGATACGGCCGTCCTCCAGGAATTCAAATATGACGTCTCTCTCGATGTCATAGCTTTTCTTAAGTTCGTAATAGTTCCTGATATTCGCGCTTGGATCTTCCTCCGTACTTTCGTCGCTTACGTATCTTAAAACGGTTCTTGACGATTCGATACGCTCTTCAACAACATTAGAGAATAGTCTGAGGTCTTTCCCTTCATATTCCTCTTCATCCTCCAGCGCCTGTATCACGGCGCTTGTGATTTCCCAAAATATTTCATGTACCCGATTGATATCTACTCTGGCGTGGTCATTTCTCTTTTTACCGGGATCTTCGCTCATCTCTTTTCTCTTGATTGTCCGCAGCGCCGACATCAGGCGATGTCGATAACGCAATAAAACAGAGTCATTTTGGATCTCGCCGAGCAGCGCCTGGACGCGGGCATAGGTGACATATTCGTCTCTTGTATACTCGCCCTCCAGATACTTTTTTTCAAGAAGGAGCATTTCTCTGTTAAAAAACTCATTACGGATCCTGCGGTATCTTCTAATTTCCCTCTTGCCCCGGTCTTCAAGTTCCAACTCAAGCACGCGGCGTTTCAATCTCATGACGACTGCTTCGTTGTGATCGCTGCCGTCTTTTTCGATACGTTCTATTACTTCTTTCAGAACCGTGATCCTGCCTTCGTTTTTCTCCCTGTGTACGCGCGCTTTCGCTATAAAAGGCAATACTACATTCGCGATGACAAGAGAATATATGATCGCGCAAGCGGTAATGAGCAGAAGCAGGTCCCTTTCAATGAAAAACGAACCGTCCGCTATGACAGCCGGAAGCGCGAACGCGGTCGCAAGACTTACTGTGCCTTTGACTCCTGACAGTGTAAGGACAGCCTGATTGCGCCTTCTTTCTTTAACGCTCTCAATATGCTTTTCGCGCGCCGCCACAACGACTCCGAGATAACGTACCGCAAACATGACGCCGGTAACAAGCACTCCGATCTTCATCGCATATGGAACGGAGATCCCAACATCGTTTTGCACGCTGATGACAATACGGGGCAGCTCAAGCCCAAGCAGGATAAAAATAAAAGAATTAAATATTCCTTTTACAATATCCCACAAAGATCTTTTTATAACGGCAAACCTGGCTTCAAAGATCTCGACGCGGCGGACCAATAGAGCCTGCCGGGTACCGGCGGCGACCGCCGCAAGGATCCCTGAGGCTCCGATTTCCTGTGCGACAAAAAAGCATATGAACGGCACGAGCATTTCAATGATCATGAAGGCCGCGGAATTTTGAACCTGAGTATGTCTCAAAGAACGTAGGATGAAATTTTTCAATGTCACTATCGCAAGGCCGACGAACACTCCAACTATACACATATAGACAAATGTTAAACTCATTTTCGCTACAGGGAAATCTCCCGTCGTCAAAGCGATCGCGGCAAAGCTGAAAGCGATCACGCCGGACGCATCGTTTATGAGGGATTCGCCTTTCAGAATATGCATATCGGTTTCGTCGATATCGATCCTGCTGTATACGGATTTGACGGCGACCGGATCCGTGGGTCCGAGAATCCCGCCCAGGCAGAAACACGCGGCAAGCGGCACTGTCGCGAGAAAGAAATCAGCTGAGAACCCGATGACTATGACAGTTACAAACACGAGCCCGAACACAAGGAAGACGACTTCTTTCCGAACTTTCCAAAGTGAGGACAGATCCGCCTCCTCCGCTTCGCGGTACAGGAGCGGAGCGATGAGTATCCCAAGAAAAATCTCCGGCTGCAGATCGATATGTATGTTTATCGGAGTAAGGGCTATAAGTGCGCCCAGTCCTATCTGGATGAGAGAAAGCGGCAGCGTGGGAAATGCGCTGTCAAGCAAATTGGACAACGCAATTATAAACAGTAAAGCTATAACAAATGTCGTGAGAGCCATGCTATATAATATCACTTTTGTGATAAAATATTGCTCTTGAAGAAATAATTGGAGGTATCATATGTCCGCTAATTTAAAGGGCCGCAGTTTTTTAACACTGCTTGATTTTACGCCGGAAGAGATCCGATATCTTCTGGATCTTTCCTTTGAGCTGAAGCGCAAACGCGCCGCCGGGGAACGCGGAAATTCGCTTGCGGGCAAGAACATCCTATTGATTTTTGAAAAAACCTCTTCAAGAACAAGGACAGCCTTTGAGATCGGAGCGATAGAGGAAGGCGCGCACGTCACCTATATCGGACCCGGTTCGTCGCAGTTCGGAAAGAAAGAAAGCGCGAAGGACAGCGCGCATTTGTTCGGCAAATATTATCACGGCATAGAGTACCGCGGATATGCCCAAAGCACTGTGCGGGATCTCGCCCAGTACTCGGGCGTGCCGGTCTGGAACGGGCTTACGGACGACGATCACCCCACCCAGATACTTGCCGATATCATGACGATCGAGGAGCATGTAAACAAACCGCTGAACGAGGTCAAGGTCGTGTTCTGCGGCGATATAAGAAACAATATGTCATATGCGTGGATGTACGGCGCCGCGAAAACCGGGCTGCACTTCGTAGCCTGGGGGCCGGAAGAGCTGGCGCCCGATGAAAGGATACTCGCGCGCGCGACAGCCGCGGCGGGGCTTACCGGCGCGAAGATAGAATGGAGCGCTGACCCAGCATGCCTGAAAGGCGCCGATGTGATCTACACGGACATATGGGCGTCCATGGGAGAAGAGGATCAGATACCCGAGCGCGTAAAGCTCCTGACTCCGTTCCGCATCACAAAGGGGGTGCTCGACGCCACCGAAAACCCGGATGTGATCTTCATGCACTGCCTCCCGTCCTTCCATGACTTTGAGACGGAAATGGCGAAGGAGCAGTTCAGGCTGGGCTATGATATACGGGAAGTTACCGATGAAGTTTTCAGCGGCCCGTGGTCGGTCGTCTTTGAGGAGGCGGAAAACCGCCTTCATACTATAAAAGCCATCATGGTAGCGACTCTAGGGGATTGATCCGGGACAATAGCCTTGGTAAAAATTGTAAAACATCTTAAACGACCCAAAAAGTACTCATTTAAGATGTTTTTATTACAATATATTCCATATATGGGCAATATTTTAGCTTTTCGCCCTTCACTGACGCCCAATATTTGACAGATACAGTACTTTGTGGTTATAAAACATCCAAATCGGGGTCTTTTTATATGTTTTAAGATGTTTTAAGATGTTTTAAGATGTTTTGTTTGGGGCACGGCATTAGTTTCCGAGGTAGGCCTTTATGATCTCGTCGCTCTTCGCCAGCTCCTCGCCGGTGCCGGACGCGACAATGCGACCTGTTTCGATGACGTAGGCGCGGTTGGTGATCGCGAGCGCCATGCGGGCGTTCTGCTCGACCAGTAGTACGGTCGTGCCGGCCTTGTTGATTTCTTTGATGATCGAAAAGATAGAGCTGACGAACATCGGTGCAAGGCCCATTGAAGGTTCGTCGAGCAGCATGATCCTGGGGCGCGACATGAGCGCGCGGCCCATGGACAGCATTTGCTGTTCACCGCCGGACAGCGTTCCGGCAAGCTGTTTGCGGCGGTCTTTCAGGATCGGGAAGCGTTCGCATACGTTGTCGATATCCGCTTTGACCTCCGCTTTGTCCGTTCTGAGGAATGCGCCGAGCTCCAGGTTTTCAAGCACGGTCATGTCCGAAAAAATCCGCCTTCCCTCAGGCGCCTGTGAGATGCCGAGGGCGACGCGCTTTGGCGCCGTCATCTTTGTGATGTCTTCGCCCTGAAAAAGGATACTGCCGGAGGATGCGGGAATAAGTCCCGAAATGGCTCTGAGCGTCGTCGTCTTGCCGGCGCCGTTGGCTCCGATCAGGGTGACTATCTCTCCCTCTTCAACATTGAGGGAGATATTGTTCAGCGCCTGAATGACGCCGTAATGTACTACCAGGTCCCGTATCTCAAACAACTGTCTCTTCTCCCAGATATGCTTCGATCACCTTCGGATTGTTCTTTACTTCCTCGGGCGTACCTTCCGCGATGATATATCCGTAGTCCAGGACATAGATCCTTTCGCATATCT
>Ga0209737_10004345_pt1 | contig 9986 bp, 6 predicted proteins | sample TergutCu122P3_FD_187284 | JGI IMG/M metagenome (GOLD analysis project Ga0209737, IMG submission 187284) | Cubitermes ugandensis P3 segment gut microbial communities from Kakamega Forest, Kenya - Cu122 P3 (SPAdes) (version 2) | ecosystem: Host-associated > Arthropoda: Insects > Digestive system >...
GTCAGGATGGAACTGGAAGAGTTCCATCCTAACTCTGCTTGGAAGCAGTCTTCAAAACCTGCATGAAACTTACCAGTGCTGCATGTACAGTAGAAAACTCCTGATGATGGGCAGAGAAGGTGCCCAAAACATGTAGACTTTTATGACAGAATAAATTTGGATAATTAGTGCGTCTAGTTGGTTATTTAAAAAGAAATCCATCTGCACCTTTGTCTCCCAAGTGGCCTCTAGCCATCAAATACCTCTCACTAAAATTTATGAGCATTCATTTTCCCATGTTTGACATATTTCATGCCAATCTTATCGTCTTCAGTTGCATGACCCTAGTAATATTAGTTTCAGAATATTTATTATGGATATATATTAATTTGATGTTTTCTTTCATTTTATCTGTCTTCAGCATAACTCTTCTTGCTGATATAAGGGCTTAAAATGTATAACATAATACAACATAAAACTGACTGCTGACAAAGCTCATCAAGGATAAATAAAATGTCTATTCATTGTACAAATTTTTCATCAAATGCTTTGCACCCAGGGCAACAGAAGTAAGTTTCAACTTTGCATTATTTGGACACATGTTCCATTACAGGCCAGTTCTTTTGTTTCAGACTTTTTTTTAGACAGACTGTACTGCAGAAAACTTTCATGCATTCTAGTAGATGACCAACATTTGCTCATATTTCAGGGCTCTGAACTATGGTTCCATTGGAAGCATCCTTGGACACGAACTAACCCATGGCTTTGACATTGAAGGTAAAGTTCATACCAATTTTGTGTCTCACATTTTCAGCCTGCCACTGGGTTCAAGAATTCCTTTGAATATGGAATGAACGAATGTTGCAAATCCCTGATTTATATACTGCCCACAACATGGTATGTGTTTTTCATCTCTGTCAATCTTCTTATTCACACAACACGTTCTCCCAGTGTGATTCACCCTTTGGCTCTACCACCCAGCACATAAAACACACTTTGAGTCATTCAAAATGTTTCTTGTGATAAAAAAAAAAATCTGGGCAAACTCCTGTCTCTGAACCAACAGGTATACTCCTATTTCAAATATATGCACTTTATAAATGCATTCTTTACAAGTGTGCATATTGCATTTGCCGTGACATTCCTTTACTGAAGATGCATATCTGTCATTGCAGAAATAATCACACTATACACATCATCACTGGATTATTTTTCATTTCATGTCATAAAAATTCACCATATCAAAAAATGCTTTTAACAGTGTGCAAAAAATGGGATCTTTGAATTTACAAGCTTGACATAATCTGTAAGATGAATGATATTTGAGAGAGCTGGCCTGAGTATCATGCAATTGGGGTCACACTAAACTGGGATGACTTAAAATTACACTTGTGTGATCCATGTACTGCGAGCTGAACTGAAGATGAAAGTCAAAATCCTTATTCTGTACGTTTTGCTTATTACACATGCCCATTCTTCATCCAGTGTTAATCACTTTCAGGTAAGAATTATGGCAAAGATGGAACCAAGGTGTCCTGGTGGAACACTGAAATGTTGCAAGCTTATGAAGTCAGAGCACAGTGTTTTGTACATCAATATAATCAGTATTCCATACGTGGTAGTAAGGTACAGTGCACAATGTTTTCTTCCTATGCCATATTAGACAAACATAAATGTAAAATTCTGGGTGCCCAAGTTTCTAATTTTTATTAATTCAATACATGACGACTGATAATGCTGAAATTTACATTACGGTTATTTATGCTTAACACACTCCACTTCATCTGTAAATTACTACATTTAGTCATTCCACATAGCAAATATTCTTCCATGTATTTGAATAGCTTCTTCTTATTCTTCTTCTGGCATTACAGTCTTGGTGAGTCTTAGTCTCTTCCAAAATTGTGCTCCACTGTTCTCAGTATTTGAACTGGTTACATCAACAAAATGTTTTGTACTATTTCATTATCAGGCCTCACTAGAAAAATATATATCACATTTATTAGATTACATTCTGTGTGCTCCAATATGGAAATCGCAATCTTTTAATGGTTATGATCATGTTTATATATAAGATTTGTCACACAAAATTCTCACTTACTAACAATATTAAAATATACATAACAATGTTTAGAAACTTGTTTCCAATCCACTGTTGTTAACTGCTGTGCCCATGGAATTCCTTTACAATATTGAATAACAACTTGCACAAAAGATTATGAGACCGAGTTAATTATTTTCATTTTATGTTCATTTCATATGACTGAAAGAAAATAAACACTGTGTGCCTGACACATCCTTCTTTGTTTATTCACCCTAAAGATGCTGTGTGGAGCACAAAAATTATTTGTTAATCTTGGCATTTGTTACCAAAGAATGTTCCCCAGTCTATTGTCCAGAGTACAGACCCAAGATCACATCAATAAAGAAACAATAATAAAGATATTGCACCAAGCAGACTGATAAAATTGTTAACTGGAATACTTGCAGGTGGATGGACAGTACACATTGGCAGAAAACATAGCAGATAATGGAGGCATACGGGAAGCATACAGAGCATATCAGAGATATAAAGAACGTCATGATCCAGAAGTAGCCTTGCCAGGAATGGAGGAGTTCTCACATGATCAGCTTCTGTTCCTCGCCTTTGCAAATGTGAGTATTCCATAACCCTTTCAGCAATATAACAGAACAATCTGCAGTGATCCTAATAAACCCTTACAGGAAATATTTTGCTGTCACTATTTTAAAAATGTCTGCTGTTATTTTTTTATTACTTATCAAAAATTAAGTATGGCAGTGCCGATATATTTTCTTCTGTGAGATTTCACATTTTCCAGTTAACAGTTTGAAAGTTCCCGTAAGGTATGATGCCACTGTACTTTTATACTTTATCATGTAGCTTCACTACTGTGGCATGTTTCAAGGTTTGTGGATATACACTAACAAGGAATTTTTATTTTTTCTATTCAAATTTAGCCAAATCAAAGCAAAAACTGTCATTTTATTCCTAAATTCAGAATAGGTACAATTCCTCAGTGAAGGATGACAAAAACACAGCATGGCAATTGCAGCTAATAAAACCAAAATATGTTCTTAAAAAAAACATTTTCTAACCAGGGTAATGCAATTCACAAATCTAAAGTCTTTTCCAAATGATCAATTTTTGTAAGATTAAATATAAAATTACTAAAGTTTGGTATTCATTTCTTGTTTCTCTTCTTCAGCCTGCATCTCCAATCGAAAGTAACTTCTTAATGAACATAACTTAACTCTTTAAAGATGAAGCCTAAACTATTTCACTCAAAAACCCTGTTCATACCATACAGTAAACACTTTTCATCCAAGTTATAAAAACCAATCAGTTTATGTTATACAAGGTAAACATCAGTTTGTTCTGAAATCCATATAAAACACAGACACAGTGTGGCCAGAATGTACAGTTTTTGAATGTTAAATCTGGTGGTACATCAAGTAACCAGTAGGCTTGAAAAGGATAATAATCCTAAAATAGGAGTTACTCTTTAGTTAAGTTTCATTTCTCCTCCTCAATGTTCAAATATTTCTTCACAGGAAAATCCTGACTTATTTTTAAGTGATTTAGTAAATCACTAACGGGCAGTGGTAATACCCCAAGTGCTTTAATATTCTGTGAACTAGCAGTTCACCACACACAGTATTTATTGTTTTTGCTTATCAGAGTTAGTTACTGTAAACAAAAGTAATTTGCTCATTCTTGTAATTAGGATGTTGTTTTCTGGAAGTAGGAACCAAACTCAGAAATAGTATGTATGAACTTTGTGTTTCACTGTTCATTAGCTACTCCAACATTAATGTTTGGCTATCATTTAACCACATTCTTTACACACTCCAAAGACAAATTCTGTACTGACGTGTGAAAAAATTTTTACATGAACTGGCCTAATTATTTTCCTTAGCATATCCAGTTAATCCAATTACCATATGTAGGTCATTAAACTCTCTTCAATTTCCCAGATTAAATTGGAATATTATAGAATAACGCAAGTGTCTGGTAACATAACCTCCAAGCTGAATACAGTGAATACCACAGTCCACCGTTTGATATGATCCTGTCAGTCAGTTCCAGCCACTTCCAGTCCTCATAACCTATTCTCTTAAGAACGTTCTTAATATTATCCATCTTCTTTATTTCCCAACTGGCTACTTTTAAAGAATTTTCTGTATCCAACTAAATTTAGTAGCCTCCATCCAAGTCACATGTCCAGCTAAGTATAGGAACAATGGTAGACAAGCTGTACAGATGACATTTCTCCAAATTATGTAATATCCACTATCATCCACTTATTTCTTTGCAAGCAATACTAACTTACTACATTGGCAAATGAGGAACTACCGACATGATGCAGGTTCTTCTTTGAAATACATAGTTACCAAAACAATCTCCATAATTTATAAGTCCTTTTTCCTACAGATCTGGTGTACAGATGAGGGGGCAGATTATGCTGAAACATCTCTTGAGGACAGCCACAGTCCAGGGAAGTTCAGAGTTCTGGGTCCACTGTCCAACTCACCAGAATTCTCTGAAATCTGGAAATGCCCCCCCAATTCCACCATGAATCCTTCCAATCGATGTATCATATGGTGACAGTCTGCATCAACTCTGCTACAGGTATAACTAGGACCAATATCACTGCAGCCGCAGGAGCTGAGAAAATTGTTACTGCAAGTACTGAATGATGGTTAATTACAATTGTTTTACTCAAGTACGAAATTAAATGTACTGCCAGGAATAATTTGGTCAGTAGAGTGTTCTTGGCTCACATCCAACCTTTATGGAACTTACCAGAACATGAAGTCATCCTCAGAACAATACCAGAAAGAATCCACGCAATAGATACCATGGTGACAGTGTGTCTAGAATTTCACTTCAGGTGAAAGGAAGGAGAGTGTTTTGAAACATAAGCTTACATAATCTGAACTTATAATGCTGATTCACAACACAAAATCATATTTAATAACCATGGAAGATTCTGGCACATTTACTGATTGTACATAGTTAAAAATCCAGAAATGTTGCATCATGCAACTCATGACAACACGCCACTATTTTTTGTTCGACAATGTCACACATTAACTTTTTAATAAATTTTATACCCTCTCCCAGAAAACACTCTAACAAGGATGACATTACTTTTAAAAGTGAACTCCTTCTCCTTCTGCATTATACTGTTTGCCTTTATTAATCAACTTACAAAATGTCATATTCTGGAAGAATTGAATCTTTAACCCTACATGAAACTCGAAAAAAATACTCTTGCATTTCAAATCATACATTTCAGGAGGGCCAGAATTACACACATGAACTTGCCTCCCTAGTTAGGCCTTAAATACATCCCTGCATGGAATACTAGACACAACAGACTAACACAGACCTGCAGACAACAGTCTTCCCCATCTACTGCACATGTAATCACAAGATGCCTATGGTTTTATCATTTGATATGCTACATCTTTTGACTGTGACATACATCTTGAAAACCATATCTTCTTCTTCAATGGTGCAACAGCCCACATCTGGCCCTGACATCTTCAAGTTTGCCTTCAGATATACCTACCTGAAAACTATATGTCCATAACATTTTTTGACTTTTTAACAAGAAATCACAATACAGAGAGACTGAGCACAAATTTATTCTCACCTACATACCAGCAAAATTAAAATTTCTAATGATTATGAAACTGAAAGTAAGTAACAATACTTAAAGAGAAAATAAGATAATTAACAATAACATGACTTGTATTCTTTAACTGATAACAGAACAAATTTTAATTTTTGTTACCTTTATCAGTACATGACACAGAATAAGGAAAGAGTACATTCAAAAAGTAAGGTGCACACAAACCAGTATCAGCTATTTTACACAGTCACACCTATCCCATTTGAAGAAGAATCGTGTGCACATTCTTTAAAAGACATTAAATGATTAAGTATTCCTGTGTCATATGCAGTAAGTGTTTCATTCAAAAGTCACCCTGGAGATCAGTTATCCTCACTGACAATATTATGGTTCTTGTCTGCCCCTCCAGCCAAATACCAGAACAGTAGTCAAAATTTTAAACAAGACCACCATCTTCCTCATACATTACAATTCAGTATTGCCTAATCACATCATCTGATAATACTGTACATAATTTGAGCCATTAACAACATTGATAAATACACCACAAATAAATAAATACTGAAATACTGCTTTGTAACAAACTAAACAACAACACCAAGTCTGTTTCTCTCTCATTTCTCTGAGAACTAACCAAACTGCAGTTCATACAGAAATCCTATGGGCATGCCATGGTTCAGGCAGTCAGGCATGTGCATCTCACCCCAGAGGGTCAGATTTGATCCCAGGCCAGTCCACATATGATTTGTGATGGAAAGTGACACTGGGACAGACTTTTCTCCTATCAGCATCACTTTAGCAATGCTCTGTACTTGGATTTCATTAATCTACCAGAAATGCTGCATTTAAGAGCCTGGCACAGATAAATAATGTAGTATCCACAACCACAAAGTCCTTAATCAACACCCCCATCAGCATTAGTAGACATTCTTTTATAATGGAATAATCTCAAAGGTACTCTAATCCATAAAATTCATCACTTTATAAATTTGTACATTTTACAAGATGGGACACATGCATTAAAAATAATACACTTAAATTACGAAAAGCAAGTGAACATTTGATGGTGTTCCATAGGGCTAATCCAAATCTTGCAAAATAATGTCATTTATTTGATAAATTAATATTGGCTCAAAATGTCAATTAAATTTGTATATTCATTGCAGGTCAAGAAGTTATCACTCACTTATTAACTGCACCAAGCACTGCAAAAGATAAATCACTGTAGTTTGAATTTGTCGTTAAACTTGAAAATACTGTTGCATTAATAAAATTAAATTCTTAACCTATGGCTTACCCATCTCTTTTGGAAGACTGCTGTTCAGGAGAATTATGTTATCAAAGGTGCTGGGTTTGAAACAGATGCATGATCCTGAATCACATGTGCTGCAGTGGGGAAACTTCTTTGAGAGGCAGGGCTCAATGCTGGGATGGAGTGAATGAAACAGTGTTAACCTGGAGTACATGGCAATTCTCTCTCTTGTTAACACAATCAAGCAAGGTCAAATATCTCAGTACAATGACTCTTCTTACACCAATACTAAGACACTTCATCCACCATGATCACTGACATCATAGACGCTACAGCTGAAGAAGCTGCATTGCCAAATGCATCCTCAAACCCGCTGAAGTTCCCTATATGCACAATCTTAACCAAAAACCACACTTTTGTACAACTGTTATCAGTCATGAAATTACTGTTGTGGATATCCCCATCCATGCAGAGTACTATATATATGTCACAGCTGACAGTGTCATTATGTGGAATAATTCTCTCTCTCTCATGTAAAAATCCTACATGTGTCAAAATGACACCTAATGGGAAACTTCTAAAGTTAATGTTACATTCTCTAGTGTTGATGAAATCAATGTCAAGATTTCTTATAACTACATATTTACATTTCAGATATGATGTTCAAAAATAATTCTCCAAGAAATTTTCTAATCACAGAAGGATCAGTGCTTGTTCTCTTGTGTGCCTTTATATAAAACCAGAAATATGTTTTCATATGTGCATTTAATACATTGAAATAAATTTACTGTTTCATGATACTCAATCAATTTATGTTCATTACATTTTTCTCAAGAATAAAAGAGTCTCAATTGAAAACAAGCACACATGTCATTAGTATGGTGGACAGCAACTGTTAAGATGACAAAATTACAAGATCACTAAGTAAACAAAAAATGAAGTACTGATGTATGGGCTGGGCAAACAGTGATGAAATACTAGTATGCTTCCAGTATCAGCCACTACATGTAGAAATTTATTCCAAAGCTGACTGAAATTTTATTCATATCTTAAAAACATGCCACAGCTCAAGTGGTCAGCACTGGTTTTTCAAGACAAAGGAGTGGGTTCAGTACCATGGTAGTCCATGTGGTCTTTGTGACGACAGTGGCAGTGGTTGCTTCTGCTGTAGTGGAACTGGAAGTGGTGATATTCGTAGTACCTTTATTGCAATAAAAATAATAATAAAGATAATAACAATTACAATATAAAGACCTTACAACAGAAATACAGTGCAGATGGAATGTAAAATCAATAGTAATACCAGGGGCAACTGGAACCATCTAAAAATCATTCAGACAATACCTGAACAACAACACAGGGAAAGCACAAAATCAAAGAACTAGAGAAAACAGCCATATTGGACACTGCACACATGTCAGAAAGTATTAATGTAAAAATACAAAACATTCAAAATGTGGCATAACGTGACATGTGTCATAAATTGTAACTACAGAATCGCTGCAACATTATTTACCCTAGAAACACCATTTGTTTCAGGTATATAACTGTAAATATTCTGTGCAAGGGTGACAACAAATAATAATAATAATACCACCAAACTCTTTTGAAGTGCATAATTCTGTACAACACTGAAACTGGGTTCAAATGAAAACAACAGTTAATTTGCACATAGTGCATATTTTATTTCCCTAATACAAGTAAGTCATTTTCCAGACTTTGTACAATATCACTAATGAAAAATTTATATATTAATCTTAATTAAAGGGTCAACTTTAACATAACAAGAAAAAATAACTTATCCATTACGACTGCTGTTTGTCTGATATTACTTCAGTGAGTGGATGAAAATGTTCCAATTATTTTACAAATGGAAACAATGCCACTCCTCTGTGACAATGCAGGTCCTATTCTACAATATCACTTCCACAATGAAATAGTTTCACTCATCAGGAATTGCCTCAAGACCCTGAAAACAAAAGAAAATTAGTGTGTACTAGTTAAGTACTCAGTCTGGATACATTTACATAAGCATATATATAAAATGTATTTAATTCCAGCTTTACTAACATTGGGCTTGTATGGGTCTCCTGTAAGTCGTTCATCACGCTGATACATGAAACGATCCCACCTCTGTGTCTTATCACGTATGTATGCCTGTAACAACAATTAAGTCATCATTCTAATATCTCAAACACCTCACTCCCAATCCTGTGTTACACTCTCATTCCACAGAGAAATTCTAATGTGAGATCCATAGCAATATCCACATAGTTTTATGGGCCACATCCACTAGCTCAAGCTCACTCATAACCACCCTTACGGAGAATAATCCTACAGTTACAGGGAGTTCTTATATAACTGCTTCTTCCTAGGACTGTCAAAAGAATAAACAATAACAAGATAATCTAAAACCAAAATAATCAACATAATTCTATCCCTAAAACCCTCTCAAATATAAATCTTATACCCACAACAGCAAACAAAAATAAAAAATATAAACTGAAATCATAAGATTATATATATATGATAAAATGTCAACAAAATTACTCAAAACCTTCAGTGTTCCATTAGTTAATAAATTAATGGCTGAATGACTCCAGTATTCAAACACGAAATCTCTTTTTAAGAAGTGTGGAATATCCTGTATATCCAATTATAAACCAATTTCACTTTTAAAATTATTCTCTAAAATATTTCAGAAAGTTACGTATGGGAAAGTATTTTCTTAGAACTTGAACATCCCCCTTCCATATAAACAACCTCAATTTTAAGTCACTCATTAGGAAAAGCCATAGATCCAATTTTACAAACTCATGTGTAGTCCAGATAATAAACTGCCAGCTGGCAGAATACTTGGGATCTTGCTAAAGCATCTACCTGTGCAAACTCTTGCTATTAAAATTAAGTTTTATGGAATTCAAGGACTACGCTTACAATTATAGCATCATAACAGGATGCAAAAAACCGAAACAAAATCACCCATTACACATTACAGAACACATGCTTACAAATTGTGGAGTCCCACAAGGTGTAATAATCAGTCATCTGCTTCTTTTATACTCACGAATGATCTGTCCCCAGTCACCAACTCT